>Ga0307507_10000984_pt1 | contig 63183 bp, 13 predicted proteins | sample 7_EM_MG_FD_207223 | JGI IMG/M metagenome (GOLD analysis project Ga0307507, IMG submission 207223) | Populus trichocarpa ectomycorrhiza microbial communities from riparian zone in the Pacific Northwest, United States - 7_EM | ecosystem: Host-associated > Plants > Roots > Unclassified | place...
TACACAAGGGAAAAGTAATATTGACGGGAAAAAACCCTTGCTACTGGGGGGGAAGGAAAAACCCTATGAGCCACCTCAGTAGGATGAAAAACCCCGATTTGCCATGCCTGCACGTAGCAGCGGCCCTACGGGCCTACAGCTACGTCCTCCTCCTTGGATGTTTTGAACTCCTTGGGAACCACTGCTTCCTTCTCTAGCTTATCCAGAGCTAGGGTTCACTACGTCCTAGCTAGGCCTTGCCGATTGATTGCTGTATATAGTTGTGTCCCGTATCTTAACCACCCCCTGTATGCTATCTCTTATAGACCATTGCCATATACGCCATGCCTCCCCCCCCCTAAGGCCTATCGAAGACGTAAGGGGGATTCATCCGTTCTACCATCCTAATACTAAAAGCCGAAAGCGGGATGTGTGTACCTGGGTATCTTTTGTGCCTAGGCCCCAGTCACTAGGCCCTCTCTAGGGGCACCACTCCGTCGAGAGGAGACAAGGAAAACCATACGGGGTTGTATCCGGCTATCGCTTCAGTAGTATTACGGCAGTACGGCGAGTGACCGCATGCTCCGCGGGCGATCGCCCTGGGGGTTAGGAGGGGCCGTATATTTGCTCGTTCGTTCGTTCGTTCGTTCGCGCTTGTCTATTCGTCGATGTGAGGTCGTTGATGCTTTCCATCGGGGTTTTTGGGGATGTTATCGAAAACTGCTTATCCATGTTGGATCGTACAGGTGCCCTGGATAGAACAGTGTAGTAGTCGTCGTACTGTAGAGGGCCAACAGTAGTGGTTTTCAAGATCTCACCATCCGAAAATTTTTCACCACCGCCCTCGACGCCCACAACCACCACCAGGTCCTGTCCGCACGCTGTGCGACGTCTCTGCGTTGGCTCTGGATCTGAACTTCGAAGACCAGGTTCGTAGCCGTCACTACGTACAGGTGCAGAGTCCGATTTCGACGGCCAGATCTTCTAATATACTTAGAAAGTATAATATATAAGGCAGACTAAAAGATGTAAAGTTATACTAGCTAGGTAAAGGCGGAGCACTATTATAGGACACCTCTGTAATACCTTACACATATCTACCTATTTCCACCAACGTAGCAAGAAGAAACCGACCGCGAAACGGCAATTTATAGCAATCTAACGGCAATCTACCGCATTCTGCTATATTCTACTAAGTCCACCAAATTCTGCCAAGTTATGCTAGTGTAATGGCTCGAACTATTAAATAAATGTCTTGACAAAGGCTTAAATAAATGCTTCCAAGATAAAGCGAACAAATGCTGTATTACAAAGATATCAAGGTAGGGAGCAAGAGAAGGTGGTAAGGCCACGTCTAAATATATAAGCCAAGCCCTAAGCGGACCCATAACTAGGTGACGCGCCTCAGCGCCATCACAGCTAGGACCACTACTTAAATCTAATTCTACTCTGTGTATATATTAACTAAGCAACTAAATTAATAATATATACCCTTTCCTCCTATTTCCCTACCTTCTCTCCTTATATAACGTCTTAACTTTATTATACAGTTTATATACATAGCTTAATAATATCTACTTTGCTATATATTATCACCGCTTATACTCGCTCTATAACACTATATTACGTTAACCTTATATACTACTCTCCAAAATACAGAATAACCCTAAAGCCCCTATAATAGCTGCTAGCATTATATCCACACTTTAAAAACAATTAGTAGAGATATAAAAGTCCTTTATAGATACCCTTGCATAGAACTAAGCTACCTTAACTTAATAATAAGCTAAATAAGAAGCACGACAACTATAAATAATTAAGGACCTCTAAAAAGAAGTCCATACCCTTAAAATACCTATAATAGGGCCCTAAGATTAAACACCTTCTCTAAAAACAAACACGTGAGACAAGAGTCCTAAACCTATAGTAACTATTTATCCTAATTTAACTACCGCACTATAATAATTTAAATAACTACTAGACCCTCTAATATTTACTAGTAAATAATAAAAACTCTAATTATTTCTAAGCTAGCTTAAAAATAAGCTAACTAGTAATGCTAACCACTACCTAACTAAAGCTAACTAACTCTGCTACGCCCTAAGTTAACTAAAAGGAGATATAGCTAACTTTATTAAACCCCTTTAACTAAACTTAGTATAGAGTCTAATTATACTACTTAAAGCTATATACGGTAACCTAAACCGCCAAGCCACTACTTAGAGGAAGATAAATTATATAATTTAAGGAATAAAAAGCTTCTCAGTATACTTCTCTAAATTTAACTATTACGTAAAGAAAACAGGCTAAAATAACTCCATACTGGTTAACAGCCTTATTAAGTCCCTAAGCCCTAAACTAAAAACCTCCCTAATAGGTATAGACCTACTAGGAGCCCTTAACACCTATACAAATATTATTAATAAATGGTATAATAATATACTACGCCTAACACTAAAGTCTACTCCTTAATATAATACAACAACTCTATAAACGTTTACTAAGTTATTATCTCAGCCTAAGCACCCTAACGCTATAGATATTAACATAGGGACCCTAGAATACGCTCTACTAGGGTCCCCTAAATAAGAACAACGCATTAAATTAAGCCTTTGCTTTAAATGCGGAAGTAAGGATTATATCTTAAGATACTGCTCTATCCCTATACCCTAATACAATTTATAAACAGCCAATACTAATAACTATTCACCGCATTAATCCTCTAGTTATTATCCCTAATCTTCACCTAGCTCTAGCCCTATATTTAGTAAGCACTACTTATAAGAACAAAGTTATAACTAATATTTTAGAGGAACCCCTTCCCACTTACTACTAAAAGGCATATCTTAGAGTTAAGTCGCTCTTTAGGACAGCTATATCACAGGATCTTATTAAATGTATTAGATATAACAAACCCTAACTCTTAGAATTGTAGTATAACCATTAACTACCGTCTTTAGCAGAAAGGTTAATAGGCTAACGCTTAAGTCCTAATTAACACAGGAGCTAGCGGTATAGGATTTATTAATAAGATCTTCGCGTAAGACAATAGGTTTACCCTAATACCCTATAACCTTATCTGGACGTTTTCTATACTGCTTATATTGACGACATTCTAGTATATAGCAATAACCTAACCAAATATAAGAAATACGTTGACCTTGTCCTAGAAGCCCTATATAGAGCTAGCTTATAATTGGATATAGATAAATACAAATTCCATAAAACAGAAGTCCTATACCTTGGACTTATTATTTTCATAAACAGTATATAAATAGACCTAAAGAAGATTAAAGTAATTATAAACTAGTAAGAACCTAAGAATGTTAAGGATATAAGAGCCTTTATAGGATTTGCTAACTTCTACTAATAGTTTATTAATAACTTCTCCGCCCTAGTCTTACCCCTTATAGCTCTAACCTAAAAGGATAAAACCTTTATCTTTAACAAGGAATATAAGAAGGCCTTTACCTATCTAAAAGTTATGTTTACTACTATACCTATACTTGTAATGGGACTAGCCTAGTTACAATAGAAATGTCTCGGTAAAACACTTAACAGATAAATTCCGACGCTTTGATTAAATTCTGCCAAATTCTACCAAAGTCGATCAAATTTCACTAAATTCCGCCGACTTAATTAAATTCCACTAAATTCTACTAATATAATAGAATTTGGTCAAAACCTGTTAAAATCCACGTAGGCTTATACCTACGCGTCTGCTGCCAAGACCCCAAATATTTAGTTACAAGTTTCCTATATTCCTTTCTCTTCTTTATATAACGTCTTATACTCTATAAGAGCTATATACCCACAGATTTAGATAGAATTTATATTGTTCCTTTAAATCTTCCCTAAAGCCTCTTTACGCCCTCATATTATATTACGTTAAAATAACTACTATTAAAATAGCAAACAAACCCAAATCCCTTTTAATAATAATAAGTATTATAACCCTAGTTAGGGAATAGTTAACCATAATATAACAGGCCTTTATGGACGCCTTAGCTTAGCAGTAGGCTGTACTAGAAGCCTAGCACTAGCGATTAATAGAAGCACTCCGCGAAGAACTCCGTAATGTTAAGGCATTTATATTACAGACCCTAATAGCAACACCTATAAATAAGATTAAAATAACGGTACCTAAACCTAACCTATTAAATATAAACACTAAACTAGTAATAGTAGCTTAACCTACACCTATAGCAAACCTAGTACCTACTATAAAATCTAAAAGGCTCTTTAATCCTCTAATATTTAATAGAAACTGAAATAACCTACGTCCCTTTATAACTAAGCTCTGTCTTAAACTCTTAACAAACTATAATTAATACCCTACTAAGCTTAGCAAGGTTAGCTATAGAATGTCTTGTTTAAGTAAGGACGCTATATAAACTATAGATCCATTCTTCTGTAACGGCACTTTTATTAATTTTAAAACCTTTATCTCTCTACTAGAATAAATATATAATAACGCCAGCCGCGAATATATAGCTATTACTAAACTTAAAAACCTATAATAATGAAATTAAGACTTTACTAGCTTCTTTTTAGAATTTTTAAGTCTTATTAGCAAGCTAGATTGGAATAAAGCCGCTAGAGTCGCTGCTCTTTAATAAGCTATTTTGGATAAGATTAGAGCCTAGTTAGTAGGTAGAGAACTGCCAAAAGACCTGTCCAAATTTGCTATAATATATTAACAAATTAATAAGGACCTTTAATATAATAAATAGACTTATTCTCTAAAGTTAACTATACCTTGCGTTTAAAACACTATAAAACCGGTATATACCCTAAAGCGCAATCCATCTCTAAAACCTAAAAGCCCTATATATAACCCTATAGACCTCAATGCCGCTTAATCCTATATACCCTTAGGAACCAATAAATAAAGAACTTAAGCCATAAATAGAGAATGCTTTAGATGCGGTAAAAAAGAATATATTTAAAAACATTACCAAACTCACCCTTTTAAAAAAGTCCATAGTTCCTCCTAATCCTTAAATTATACCTAATCTATAAATTATACTCAGACGCCATAAAGTGCCTTACCTTTAGTTAACTTGGAAAATGAATCGTCCTAAGGCTAAGTTACGCCTTAGGATAAAAAGTGGAAGAGTATAAGTGTCTAGGCTCTTTTAGCGCTAATATATAGCATAACTCCCTTAATATACTTGGCGAAATTTAAACACTTAGAAAATAAAAGAAGGTATAAATCCTAATAGATAGCGGTGCTACTAGTATAGGCTTTATTAATACGAACTATGCAAAAACTTAACGCCTAAATTTAAAGAAACTTAATAAACCTTAAGGCCTATAAGGCTTTAATAGCAAACCCTTAATATATAGCGAAATAACACACTACGCCCTAATAAAAATGCGGATAGATAAACACCTTAAATATATCTCCCTATTTATAATACCCTTAAAATAATATAAAGTTATACTTGGACATAAATAGCTAAAACAATACAACCCCTTAATTAGCTAGGTTAAAGAAATACTAAAGTTCCATACAATCTACTGCTAAAGTTATTACTTAAAAAACTATTTGCCCTACAAATATATATATAACTATTTAAATTTAATATAATATAAATTACCCTTGCTATGAACCTTAAGCTAATATAATAAATCTATAACTGCTAATTATGGTAAAGAATATAAAGATATTATATTAAAACCTCTTAAAATTTATATAATATAGGCCGCGCCTTTTATCTTATTAGTAAAAAGATAAGATTATAAAATCTTTACTATAACTATAGAAGATATTAAAAAAGCACTAGAACCAAAATAGTATCCTAATCCTTAACCTTTTGTACCTAAAGAGTACTATAACCTAATTAATAAGTTTAAAAAACAATTTGTAGACTAACTAGCCCTGCACTAAGAGAAGTACAATTTTAAGATAAAACTTAAGCCTAGCATAACACTAAAGTTCGGTCCGCTATATGGTATATTATAAGAAGAACTGCTTATAATATAATAATACCTTAACAAGCATCTGGAAAAAGGATTTATTCGCCCTAGTTAATCTCCATTTGCCTTACCTATACTATTTATTAAAAAGCTAGGAGGAGGCTTAAGATTCTATATTAATTATTAAGCTTTAAACGCAATTATAATTTAAAACCAATATCTAATTCCCTTAATTTAAGAGACGCTTAACTAATTAGTAAAGGTATAATACTTTATAAAGCTTAATATAATTACTATCTTTAATAAAAATTATATATATAAAGGAGATAAAAAGTATATAGCTTTTTGTATATAATGGGGACTCTTTAAATACCTATGTTGGTCACACAGGGTGACTTACCAATAACGACTACTTGAGTAGGTTACAGTGATGTTGGTTAAAAGCTTCTTTATTGGAATGAGGAAGGGCGAGGAGCTTAAGACTCCTCGCCACGCTAGTGCTGCGGCGTCACGTAACAACCGCTTACCTTATTCCTAACACTAGCAACTCTTCTTTTATAGTTGCCATTTATATACAAATACTGCTTGGCTAGCGTAACAAATATTAATCCTCCTTACTTACTATTGCTATTATAATATAAGTCTTACTATCCTAAAATTTGCCTCTTAGCACGTAGTGCTTTCTTACTTAGAGTTATAGGTGGACATTATGTTAGGGCCGCTAAGGCGCTAGTTATAAGCAAGCTAATAGCGATTTTCTATACTGGGCATGGAAAATCCTAATTGGCTAGTTAAAATCAGGGCCTGTAGAATATTATACTCTTACTCCCTTTTAACCTAACCTTTAACTTATATATATAAAGTATTTATGTTAACAAACGTTTCTAAAGCCTTGTTTAGGTTTGCCTTTATTATTACATCTACTAAGTTATCTTAACCGTTAATCCATTAAATCTTAAAGAGTTCTTGCTATTTGTAGGATTGCTAAAGTGCCATAATATCAATTATAAGGCGCTTCTCCTTTGTGGTACTAAGCTTAACTAGACACTTATAGAGGGAATATAAGTTGGTATATACAATTATAGGGATAATAGGAAGTTTGAGTCAATCTATAATTATCTTTAGGGTAGTTCCAATTGCAATTGCCATATTAACTCCGCCAACCATTCTATATATCTTTAACGCTAGAACACTTTAAGTAATGCGCTTGCTCTTAGTTAAGCTCCAATAGATAAGATTACTATAAATTATAAAGTTATTCTCTCTAGTAGATTCATTTGTAATAATAATCTTATATCCTAGCTAGGAGCTAAAATCTTTATTATTTATAAATAATCTATTAACAAATACAAAGAGCTTAGCGGTGGGAAGATTAATAGGCACATAGAGTAGTCCCTAATTAAGATAGTTTATTTACTAGGAAAGACGCTTATTTAGGGCAAGAACATTATCCTTAGTTGGTTCCTAGTATTAGGCGGCAACAGAGAGATTAAAGGAAGCCTTAGGTTAATAAATAGAAGCAATATATACTCCACAAGCGTATTGCTCCACATATCCTTACTTTAAAGAATTAATATTAATAATATTAATCTTCTTACCTTAACCCTTTTGGTGTAAAGTAATAGAATCCTTATTTAGGAAAAGGATGCATCCATTAAATAGTAATAATATTATTAAATTAAGCTTTTCCTTTAGCTTTACTATAAGATTTGCCTTTATTAGCTCATCTTCTTTAAGGGCTAAGAATTGGTCGTCTCCTAAGATAATTATATTATTAGTTTATATACTAACAATTCCAAATGGGGTTCCTATAGTTGTAATAAGGAAGCAGGGATTAAATATAGAAGTAGTTATTAGAAGCTTCTTTTTATAGTACTTACTATAGGTAGCCCACCAATAAGTTCCTACCTCTGCAATTTTATATAATGGCTTAAGTATAACTATAATCATATCTTTAGGATATTAGTGGCGAATTTACTCTGGAAGGTATACCAATATTAAGCGCTAAAGGTGCGTCTCTAATTAGGTATAGGCCTAAGTAATATCTTATAAATAAACCGCCATTCCATTCTTTATTAAGGAGGAAGCTAGCGTAATAATAACCTACTAACTAGCTTGTTAAATTATAGGAGATTATATAAGGACTACCTCCTTGCTATTATTATTATAACCTTAGATAATAAGCCTTAATTTCTTAAATAGGGCGTTAGTAGCTTTGCCCTTAATCTTGTTAACCATTCTTAACTTAAAGATGCGGACTTTATTAAACTTAGTAGGGTTATACTTCTTAAATTTAAAGACTCCTCTTGCAATAAGACCATTAATCTTTTACTTATTAGATGCTTAGAAAGGAGCTCCTAAAGTTATAATATGACCTTCCTTTTAGAGCTGTTTTGCAAACTTAAAGTTAGCCTTTTCCTTGGCTATTATAAAGGCCATTAATAACTTAACTTTATTCTTAATGGCGGTAACAAATTACTCTTTAAAATTAATAAGGTGTTGGTAATTTTGTGATCCCTTTAGGCAACCTCTACCGCGTTATAGTTATGGCATATCTACTACAATTGTATTAGGATTGTAGTCGCCTTCTAGAGCACGTTAATTATAGTTCTCCTTTAGGGCATCTTTTAGGGCATCCTATAAAGGCTTAAAACTATTATCTTTATAGTAAGGCTTAATAATAGTTAAACGGAATTAAGTGGGTCTGTAAGGCATCTAAATAGTACAAGTTTAACCATTAATTGCAATAAGTTAATGTAGGCCTAACTATCCTCCCTTTTTACACCATATGCGTACCTTAGACTAGAGTGGCAGATTAAGTATAGTTAAGGTGTTTAGGCCATTTCTTATTCCTAGTATATTATTAACCTAGCGTATAGCATAGAGACGTCAGACCTCCTTTATTGCCTTATAAATAGCCTTAGCTTATTATATAACGGAGGGAGATAATAGAGAATTATTAGTTATTTAAAGGTAGGCGCCAAAAACTAGTAACATAGGTATGAGTCCATCTAGGCCAGCGGAATTATTAATAGCTTTAACAGCCATTTATAAGGTAAGTTCTTCACTAGCGTCCTCTAGTTCTAAAGAGATAATCTTATATACGCGGCGTAATAGCATATAATATTACTCTACTTTTCTAATACTATTATATGCCTTAATAGGGACTTTCTTAACCTTAATTGCCATTGCCTTTATCTATTATTAAAACTCTATAGATAAGAAGTTCTTTCCTATATTATAAACGATTTAATTAGGGGGTCCTAAGTAAACATTAATCTAGTATAATTAAAGGGTATCCCATGCGTTCCTAGCTGACATATTCTTTAAGAAACATGCGGCTTAGAAGGAGGTTAAGAAGTTAACAACTTAAAATACTGGCTTGCTGCTAAGATATATAACGTTAACAATGATATAGAAGTTAAAGTTATAGTTATCTTTAAGGGTAAACTTAAATCAGCTAGGGGACTTCTGGTTTATTTAGCAGTAATAGCAGTACTTTATAAGATGCTTAATTGCCTTAACCTTAACTTTATAGCCTGCTCGCTAAAGAACCCTAAGCAATTAATAAATAGATAGGTGGCCAAATTAACAGTGTAGTTAATATAACTCTAACTTAGTTAGGTGGCTCTAAGTAACACTCTTTTCTAGTTAATAAAGGAGCAACTAAGGGTAATCCCACTTGCGTATAATAGGCACCCAATTATCTTCCTAAATAAGTACATTCTTAAGGTTATTAAGCTTAATGCTTAATTTGTCTATATCTCTAATGCAAAATAAAAATAGGGTATTTGTGGGAATAATATAAAAAGTAATGTACCCTAAGGGGGTTTGGACTCTAATTATGCCAAGAGAGATTATAGTACCCTTACTAAAACAAATTGTATGCTAACCTGCCGTTAATTAGTTAATCTAAATAGAGGTATTAAGTTGTTAAAGGGCTCAAACTTAAGGTTCTCCTACTGTAGATACTCCTGCGGCTTTAGTATCTAGCATAATACTATAGAAGACATTTGCTAAGTATCTATTATTAAAGGAGAACACGGAGCTCTCCTTTGGCTTATTAAAGATATCTAACTTTGTAATAGAATGGAGCGTAGATTGGTTATTAAGAATAGCAACGGTTTATATACCGTCTACCTTACCATACTTAGTGAAGTATTAATTGGGTAAGTAGTCCTTAATTTCTATATCTATAAGGAGCTATTTGGCCTCATTAACCTTACTCTTAAAATCTTCTACGCCTTTATATTAAACTAGAAAGCTTTAAAAGTAGGCCGCAGTAACCTTACAATTTCCAATATTTCTTACACTCTGGCGAAACTTGTTATATACCTCCTTTTGCTTATTAAGAGAATGCCTAGTTAACCAGCAATTCAGTTTCTTATAAACATAGCACTTCTTCTGGTAATTATTTCAAAATGAACCTCCATAAGGACCTCCACCTTTACCTTATAGTTGTTAATTATACCCTCTACCGTATTGCCTACTACGGCCACTATATATTTAATTAGTCTAGTTATAATTATGTTGGTTAGGCGGGTTAATTAAAGTAGGTTAAAGCTGGGTGTTAAATTGCTGTACTTCTTAAGAGCGTAGAGCGGTGCTAATAGAAGATCTCAATTAAGTATATACTCCTTTATAAGTATTTACAGGATTAAAGAGGGCAAGGTTACATTCTTTAACACCTCAGCATACGCTAATAACTTAATCGCGTAGGCTAAAGTCCTCTTAATATAATTTGGATAAACCACACTAAATTATCTAAAGTTAATTAAAGAGCTTTTAAAGACAATTAAGTTAAGAGGCATCTGGGTTTGTAGCAATGATTCTTAGGAAGGTAGTCTCTCTCCACTCTAATATATACTGCTGCTTATTCTCTTCTATTTTAAAGTGGCATCTTGTCTTATATATCATTTGGTTAAAATTATATCCTTTTCCTGCCAAATAATTATAATAGAAGGTACTAGCTTGGCCCTTAAGCATAACAGAATAGGCATTATGGTATTAATTAGACTCTATTCCTACCTTCTAGCAATAGTTATAGAAGATATGCAGTTTCAAATTAAGAACGTTATAGAATTCCCTGCTAAATTTCTTCTCCTAATCTAAATAGAGCTTTGTAAGCTCTGTAAGCAATTTTAAAATGCCTTTAATTTGTAATTAAGATAGAGGAGGTAGTAGTTATATTGTAGGCTGTAGTGGGGACGTAGGTCTAGTTGGTGGGGTTTAAAGGTTATTAAGTTATAAAGTAAGGGGATCTTGTAATTGCTAGGGGTTATTAGTTAAAGCTATGGGTTAAATTGGTAGATACTAGGGAACTAAAGATAGAGGTGGAGGCGATGGATGTGGAACATTAGAACCTGTGCCTGGAGTAATAGAATTAGAACACGTCTCTAGTGGTATATTATTTGGATTCCATTGTAAGTTAAGCTTCTTTATGGTGCGTAGTTGGTGCTTAATCTCTTATAGAGTCTATTCGTGCTCTTCTTTTACGTTAATAACATGCTCCTAAATGTTGTCTTTAATAACTCCCTCATCTATAGGGACAAATACTCTATACTCCTAAAGGAAGTTACGGAAGTCCTATATAATATCCTTATTTATAGGAACCTATGTTTCCTTTATCCATCTAACAAAGTCCTCCTTTATACAATACTATAGCATAGTATTATTGTATTTACTGTCTTTGTAGTATGCTATACAGTGTAATAGGAATCCGTTTAGGTCTTGTTGCTTAGTGTTTGTAAAGTTAACTATAGCTCTATCCTACGTGTTTAGGTTAATATTATTCTTATACTTCTTTGGGTATGTTAATGCTATAATGGCTGTTGATTTTATAGAAGTAGAATTAATAGGGTGTTGTACGTTAAAGGTAGGTAGGATTTTGGTTTTATAGGATCTTGTAGGTTTGCCATTAAAAGGTAGGCAATTTAAGATGTAGTTGACGCGTTTTGGATGTTGACTTGGGACCTTAGGTTTAGTAACACTTTTAACCTAAAGTACTTAACCAAATCTTCGTAAATGTGGTTGTTCTGCGTAATAGACGTAACTTGGTATCTCCTAGTACTTAGTGACACTTCTGTTATTAGTTTTCCGTAAGTCTAAGGTAGTACAGTATTGCTGGGATCTATTCCATATAAGCGCATATGGCACCCCTATACGAGACTGTCTCTTCTATTAAGAACCTTACTATTCTGTGGTTGACTGTATATTTAACCACTAATCAGTGTTGGTTATATAGGGTGACTTATCAATAACGACTACTTGAGTAGGTTACAGTGATGTTGGTTAAAAGCTTCTTTATTGGAATGAGGAAGGGCGAGGAGCTTAAGACTCCTCGCTACGCTAGTGCCGCGGTGTTATGTAATGACTGCTTGCCTTATTCCTAACAACCTAGTAATGCTATTTAGTATAAAGAACGGTCCTAGTATATTTTAGTAGTATATTAATAATACGCTTTATAAATTCCTTAATATATTTATTACTGCGTATATTAATAATATCTTAATCTACTTATCCTTGCTTTCTAAATATTAGAAACATATTAAAATAGTCTTTAAACGCTTATAAGACGCGGGCTTATAATATAATATTAAAAAAATGCAAATTTTATACGTCTAGGGTTATATACTTAGGCTTAATTATATCTTATAACGGAATTAAAATAGACTCTAAGAAAGTCGCTGTAATTATAAACTAGGAAAGCCCTAGTAATATATAGGATATTTAAGGATTTCTAGGGTTTACAAATTTCTATTAATAATTTATTAACTACTTTTTAGAAATTGCTTAGCCGTTAGTAAACCTAATAAAGAAAATTTTAAAATTTAAATAGACTGCTAGATATAAACGAGCTTTTAATAACTTAAAATATCGCTTTATAACTACTCTAATCCTTACTTACTTTAACCCTAACCTTAAATATATTGTTAAAACAGACTTATTAGATTATGTGCTAGGGGGAGTATTATTATAATATAATAAAAATGGCAAACTATATCTAGTAGCCTTTCTCTTCTAGAAACTTGCCCCTATTAAATTAAACTATAAAATATATAATAAGGAACTGCTTATAATTGTTAGATGCTTTAAATAATAACGTCTTAAGCTTAAAGGATTATTATTTCTAATATATATATTAACGGACCATAAGAACCTATAGTACTTTATAACTATAAAATAATTAATACAGCGCCAAATTTATTAGGCTGAATACCTCTTATAATTTAACTTTAAGATTATATACTAACTAGGCAAACTTAATTAGAAGCTTAATATATTAATATAATAATTATAAGACTTATCTGTAAACGCTTTAGACGAATAAATTACAAATTATTTATAAATCTTATTACCCCGTAAATGTTTTAAAAAACTATATTCTATATTTCTAGATATAGAACTTAATAGAAATAAATTAAAAGCTAATAAATGGGAAATGGAAATTAATAAGCTAATAGAATATAAATATAAGAATAATATATAGATAATTAATATAATAAAATCAATTTAAATAGGAAAATAATAGTATAAAGATATTACACTTACTAAATGTGAAATTAAAAATGATTAATTGTACTATTAATAGAAAATAGTAGTTTTAAATTCCAAACCTTTATAATTTAAGATACTTAAATTTATATATAACTCCCCTATAGTAGGACATCCTAGCTATATAAAGACTTATAAAATTATCTAATAAGTATACTACTAGCCTATAATGCATAATTACATATAAAAATATATTTAAGTATATAGGATGTGCGTATATAGAAAGGCCTCCTATATAAAGAAGCAAGGAGTACTTTAACCGCTACTAATTTCAATATAAAGATAGCGCAATATCTTAATTAACTTTATAGTTAACTTGCCTAATAGTAATAGGTTTATAAATATTATAGTAGTTATTAACCGCCTTATAAAAATACAATATATGTTACGGACAGCTTAAGTACAATATTATGACTACTTAGGGAAGAGTTAGAAGAAGCTAGTTGGTTAATATAGGCATGGTCTAGGATGGAGCCAGTGGAACTATATAACAAGGAATGGTAAGTAAGTTACATAACGTTATACGCAGTATACGCAGTATATGCAGTGTACGTCTATGTATAACATGTATAACACGTACCTCACATATAAGAGAGGATTTCTTAGGCGTACGGTTGTGTATTTAAAGGACCTCAGTCCCTACTATAGATAGTTCTCTCCTTATAGTAAATCTTAGAATATAATTAGAGTTAATCTATTAGGCAACTACTCCACTAGTTGTTATTATGTTATTAACTTCTTATTTACCTACACACCTAGCCCAATAATAGGACCTACTGTAGTTCTTGCTATAAGGTTCCGTTACACATTTACTACCTAGTTATAGTATTAATAAAGTTAAACAATATGCCACCTAAAGTACTAGTTGCGATGCCATTAATGGTAGCAACTACCTTAGGATTAAGAGACACCAGTATAACAAATATAGACTTACAGTTAATTACAAGAGGTTAGTTACAGGAAATAGTTAATTACTTATTAGACAATAATAGGATACTTAAGGAACGCATTAATGGAATTAGTGTAGTAAAGGTTAAGCTATCGTTAATTAAATAATTCTTAGGAGAAAGGTTAAAGCTTAAAGGATTCCTTATGCAAATGCACTTTAAGGTTATATAGAAAGGAGTAAAGTTGGCAACACCTATAGATTAAGTGGTATACGTAGGATTATTCTTAACAGGAAGAGCACTAGAATAGTTTAAACCTTACCTTATAGAAATACAAGTTAGTAGTATAATAACTACTAACTAAGACGTACGGTTTATGTTTACTAGTTAGAATAGGTTTATAAAAAAACTAACATAGATATTTAAAAACCTAGAAGCATTAACTATAGCGGAACAAAAGCTTTAAAACTTGGTATAATGTTCTTTAGTAATTAAGTATATAACACAGTTCTAGACACTTATAATATAGGTTAAGTGGAATAATAAGGCGCTTATAGTATAGTATAAATAGGGACTTAAGGCTAAAGTCTAGGATGTAATTATCCTAATAAAAGATGCGGAAAGTCTATAAGACTTAATAGATTAGTTAATAAAGATTAATAATAGGATTTATTAAAGGGAACAAGCTAAAAAAGGGTAAGACAGAGTTTTATAGTTATATAAAACGTAGAGCACGTATTAGCAAATATAGAGCTAAAAACTATAAAATGGCGCAGAGCTAATGGACCTAAGCAGTATTAAAGAATTTAAGAGATGGATAAAGAAACTATAGAAACCTAGAGGTTAAGGATTAAGTAATTATAGGACCAGAGAGCAGAGGCTAAACTAGGGATCTTAACAGTAGAAGATATTTAGGCGGACTTTATAACAAGAGAAATGGTTTAAAGATAGAGCTTATATAAATTATGGAAAATAAGGTCATTTTACCAGAGACTATAGAGGTAGTTAAAGTAACCACGCGGTAAAGGGCACTAGGTTGTTAAAGTATAATAATATAGATATAGGGATATTACGCGGGACTAAGGAGTATTTAATTAAACACTTTGTATTTTATTATAATAATGCATACCAAATTTATAAAGACGCTAAGTATGGTATAAGCTATTAGCCGTAAGAGCTAGAGTTAAGAAGACTTAAAGGAACTAGAGAGTTAGATAAAGAACAGGATTAACTCTATAAGCTAAATTAAGACATTAAAGCAATATGCAGATAAAGATTAGCAATAATAACAATAGAGTTAAAGTACTTATTAATTAATAGCAATAAGGAAGAAAAGGAGGCTAACTGGGAGTACTTATACCTTAGTAACGCAATAAAAGTAGAGACTAAAACTACTATAGAACGCGGATCAGTAACAGGTATTATAACACTATTGGATACAGCATTTATTACTTTATAAGATAGAAGGAGTAATATCTAGAGATAATTAAGCAAGTAGATAACTGCTAGTACTAGCTTACTACTTATAAAAGGTAAAAGGCTATAGGTTTAAGATTTTTAAGATAAGATAAGGAAGGCTCTAGACTTATAAGATGTAATAAGGATAGCTTAAGAGCCTATAACGGATAAAAACCAATGGGAAAGAGTAGTAACTTAGTTTAGTAACAAATAAATAAGTATAGAACGTAAGTTTAAGAACTATAAGTTTAGGGAATAAATAAGAACGTTATTAGGAAACCAAGATTTTAAGAAACAAATAAGGACTATAGCAATTCTAGGCGAACACAGTGTTTAGCCTAAAGATTAAAAAGTTAATACTAAGATTAGAAAGCAAGACAACTTTAAGGATTTAACTACAAGACACAGAAAACAGGAAACTATAGATAAGTTTAGATAATAAATTATTATATGGCAAGAGCAAAAGCTAGATAGAAGGTCTATAGCAGGTCGTATAAGGGACAGAGCACCTATATAAAAAGTCACCAATAGGCCTAGTGCAGGGACGCCTAAAGTAAAGTGGTTGGATAAACTAGAACAAGAAGAGAATCTAGATATTCTAGTTAGATTTAAAGAAAGGCATACTAAAGGATGTTACAATATAGTAATAACAAGGTACTTTTTTATAAACAGACTATACACACTAAACCAGTTATATAGAAAGTGGTATAGGCAATAACATAATAATAAAAGGGAAGACTTTTATATATAGCTAGACAAGAAGGTAGTCTAAGACCAACCTATTACAGAAAAATTCATAAGTCACATTAAAGGAGCATTAATTATAACGTTAAGGAACCTAGAAGAAGGATCTAGGGACTAGAGAAGTAAGTAATAAATCTTAGTACCCGTAATAGAGATACCAGTAGTTAGGTTAACTAGGTATAGGTTTAAACTTAAGGATAAAGATAAGCTAAAAATTAACCTAAGTCACCTAACACACTATATATTATTATGGATAGCTTATATAGATAATGTGTGCAATATATATAGAGCACTAAAGGATAAGAACCAGAAATACCTAGTAAGGATATATTAGGCACTAAAAGAAAAGCGGTTTAGAGACACTAAATATAGGTATAGATGGCACCTAGTAGAAGTACAGAGTTAAGGGGACTTAATACTTTAACTAGGAAGATTCCTTACAGAAGAATGCCTAGATAGATAATAGTGGTGGGACTACCTAGAGAACACTTATCTATAGCATATAGAGAAAAAGAAATAAACTAAGTATTAGCTTAAGTTAGATTAATTATAGATAAGATCTAGCAGCTAATAGTTAGGAAAAGGGGAGGCCTATAAGACCAGAAGGAATTAGTGGTAGAGCCTTAAACCCTTAAAGAAATTTAAGGACAACACCTAAATTTATAAATTAAGTAGCAAGATTAATAGTTTAAAGCATTAATAGATAGTAAAGCAATAAGGAACTATATATCACTAGCAGTAGTAAAAAGGATAGGGTTACCATATAGACAAAAGAAATACCTATATCCACTTATAACAATTTTAGGAGATTAGATAGCCTATAAAGGAGGCATTATTAACCTTAAAATAGGACCTATTTAGTTAACTACTAAAGGGAGACCAGTCAGAATGTCTTTTAATATCTTACTATTAGGAAAAGATAAGGTAATATTAGGAATGCCTTGGTTATAGGAATACAATCTAAGGATTAATTGGGTTATAGGTTAAGTTAATATTAGAGATACTTAATAATGCAAGATGTAACAGCAAACCAAGTTAGTATAGTACTAAGTTAGAGCGATATATAAAGAGACTGAGTAAGGCTTAAGTTATGTACTAAAAAGATACCATAAGTATAGTAAAAAGTTATGGTTACTAGAAAGTAAAAAGCTATTAGAGTATATAGCATAGGACTATAAGATAGAATTAAAACTAGGAACAAGTCTAAGGTTCTTTCTAATTTATAAGCTTACTAAAACAGAGTTAGTGGCGCTTAAGGAGTTTGTCTAGAAGAACTTATAAAAGGGATATATTAGACTATCGCAGTTATTAGTAGGATATCTAGTACTATTCATCCTAAAGAAAAATGGAAAACTTAGGATGTATATAGACTATAGATAGTTAAACAGCATCACTAGAAAGGATAGATATCCTTTACCCTTAATTAGCAAAATCTAAGATAAGATAGGCAATATAAAGATCTTTACAAAGATAGATCTAAGATAAGCGTACCATTAGATTAAAATTAAGGAAGGTAACAAATAGAAGGCAGCTTTTAGGTTAAAGAAAGGACTATATAAACCATTAGTTATATAATTTAGGCTTATAAATGCACCAGCAACGTTCTAGAAGCGAATTAATAGTGTATTAGAAGAACATCTTAATGAGTTTGTTATAGTATACCTTAATAATATTATTATCTACTTAGAGAGTAAGAAAGAGTATAAGGAACACGTTAAATGGGTTTTAAAGAGACTATAAGAAGAATAGATACTAGTAGCTATTAAGAAATGCAAGTTCTTTACAAGAAAGACTAATTTTATAGGATTTATTATTAAACTAGGAAAAATCAGTATAGACCTAAAGAAGATAGAAGCTATAGTTAGTTAATAAGAACCAGAGAACGTTATATAGTTAAGATTATTCCTAGGGTTTTGTAACTACTATAGGAGGTTTATAGCATAGTGGTTAAAAAGTATTAAGTTATTTACACAGTTAATGTCATAGTGCTGCAATGAAGTAGACTAAATAACTACGTTGTAGTATGAAGAGGGGAAGAAGGTGGAAAGGGGGTATTGTATACAAATAGTAGGGCCGGCCGCCAAGTTGCTAGTGGTGGGCCAGCTAACAGTAGGGAACAGTACGAGACAGTATGAAACAGTATGCGTTAGGTCAGTGCCGTGACAGTACTCCTCTCCCCCAGATGGTTTGGTCCCTAAACCAAATAGATAACTTAAAAATAGGCAGTGTATGGGGTTGCCTATTTTCTACCGCAAAGATATTAGTTCCGCTTACCGCCCTTAACTAAGCTAATAGCGATTTTCTATGCTGGGCATGGAAAATCCTAATTAGTTAGTTTAGTAAGTAAGGTCAGTAGAACTTCACACCGCCACCTAAATCAGTCCATATGGCGTTTCTTGGCAAGAATTTAGCCAATTAGACAACTTTAACCGCCGGTTAAAGTTCTATGATATCTTAACCACCACAAATTTTAATACAGTGGTCGGCCGCGACCTTGGCGTGACTTTTCCTTATCTTATACCCAGTCTAGGGGTCCTAGCTTCTTAGGGTGTTGCTTATGGAAGCGCTATATAGCTTATTTATAACCCTTTAGGTCTTCCTCTAGCTGCTAGGTTGTATCCTTATAATATTTCTATTTAATCTTATAAGTTAGGCCCTAGGGGTCTTCGTTATGTACATTAAGGATTTTCTTAAACTCCCATTTGTCTTCTATGTTGCCATTATTATCTCTCTCTACTACTTATCCTTATACATTACGGCACTCTACAGTATTAATATTTGCTTGGCTAGGGATCTCTTCAGCAGCCTAGAGGCGGACCTTAAATGTATAAAAGGATTTGTTTACTTAGATATGGTCTAGGAGGTCTACTATAACTACCCCTTGGTATACTGTAAGTATAGGGTACGGGCTATCCCATTTGTCGTCCCATTTCTTCTTAGGTCTATTTATCTTTATATTTTCTAAGCTAACCATAACCATGTCACCTTTATAGAATAACGCGCTCTCGTCCCTATAGGTATTAGCATTATCTTTATAGCGTTACTGTGAAATCCGGGCTAGGGCCTTAAGCTGTGTTAATATCCGCTTAAAGCGGTTGGCCACAGAGTCTGCGCAAAAGAACTCCTTCTTTACTTATACTAATAGTATTAGTAGGCAGGGGCCAGTAGGCTTAATTCCAAGGCAAGGGTTAAAGCCATAGTTTGCAAAAAACGGGGAGATGCCTATGCTCTTATTAACTTGGTTATTTATAGCAAACTTGGCAAGCGGCAGGTAGTTAACCCAGTTATTCTATATAAAGCTAATAAAAGCACAAAGGTATTTATTTATGGCGGTATTAATAATTTTGGTTTAGCCGTCCGTTTCTAGGTGCTAGGCTAAGCTTAGTTGCAAGGTTGTCTTAAGGCGTTTACTTAGTTATTGCTAGAAGTCGCTAATAAATTATATGCCGTAATTAGAGATAATTGTGCTTAGTATACTGTGGAGCTTATATACATTATTAATAAAGCTATTAACTAACTTCTCTGTTAAGAGTCCTATTACTAAAACAAGGTATTATATTTTAGTTAGGCGGTCCATAATGACAAGGATATGTTTATATGCCTTGCCATGGCGTTGGCATACTAGCAGTGTTATAATATAGTTAATTAAGATATCGGTCTATAGGCAGGTAGGTAATTCTAGTGGCTTTAGGAAACTAGGTAGGGTAAAATAGGGGGTCTTAGTGCGAAAGCATAGGGCACAGTCTTTAATAAAGGTAGCCGTGAACTAGGAGATTCCTAGCCACTAGTATATTTGGTTTAAGAGGTTAAGAGTCTTAACCTAGCTAGGGTAACCAGCGGGGCCGCTGCTATAAGAGTGATAGGTAACTTCTAGGTGGAGGTCTAGGGCGTTAGGGACAAAGAGACATTGGCGGAAGTAGATCTATCTGTTAATAATACTGCATTCTAACTTATTGCAACGGAGTAATTTCCTAATCTTCTTTAGCTAATGGCGAGCTTTCCAATTACATAGGGCTGCCACTATATCTCTTATAAGTTTATTCTCCTAGTATCCTAGCTAGATTAACTTATCTAGTGTATAACGGAATCTTGTAACAGGAACTACGGTAGGTTCTGTTATTAGGCTGGGTATATAGGTAAGAATAAAACAATAACATAATAATAACTGGTAGAGTAGTTGCCTAATAGATTAACTCCAATTATATTCTAAAATTCACTACAAGGAGAGAACTATCTACGGTAGGGACTAAGGTCCTTTAAATATATAACTATACTCCTAAGAAATCCTCTCTTATATATAAGGTACGTGTTATATATATTATATATAGCATACACTGCGTATACTTTGTACACTGCGTATAACATTATGTGACTTGCTTACTATTCCTTATTATATGGTTCCACCAGATCTACCTTAGTCTGTGCCTATATTAACCAACTAGCTTCCACCAACTCTTCTCCAAGTAGTTATAATATTGTACTTAAAGCGTCTGTAACACTATCTCCCTCCTCTTTATCTTTGTCCTTAAAGATCCCTAATATCTCCAAGTTGTCTACTAGAGGTATAATGTCCGTTTAATTAGTCTGGTTAATATCCTTGCTTATTATACCTAAAGCTTCCTCTTCTTCATAAGCGCAATGCCGTGCTTGCACCATGGTTGCTATACTGTTACTTGGTAAGGTAATATCGTCTCCGTATTCTTATTATGCGAGAGTAGGGTTAGTGTGTGTTATAATAGCGAGTCCCTTGTCTTAATAACCCTTATCTTGCTTAGAGTACACTAAAGCAAACATTTAATCGTCCTATAATGTTCGCTCTATCTCTAATGCTAAGTATGCGCGTCCTATAACTCTTAACAGTCTTTGAGTTCCCTAAGTAACTTATTATAGGGTCTTGTGTTTAATCTACCGCTGCGAAGCTTAACGGTAAGCTCTTAAGCGCCTTAGATAAGCTTTATCGTTCGCAGGAAGTGGAGCAGAAGGCTATAGCTGCTTAATAGCGTGCCCTTAAAGCCCGTCTATTGGCCTCTGCTTGTCTTCTTCGTCTTAAACGTGTTTGTAAGAAGGTCTATTTTAAGAAGTGGAAACTAGTTTAACAGGGTTTATCTAAGCTAGGTAATAAAAGAACTGGCTTTTCTCCTATAAGGGAAACAACTCTAAGTAGCTCGGCAATTGCTTCTCTTAGGTCCCCCTTAGGTAACTTGTTCTTTGGCGATCCTTCTTTGTTAATATTACCTAACCTGCTTTTTTTTAATACTCCCGTACCTTTCCTATAGCGTTTTTTAGGTTGCTTAGTGGTTCCTAAGTAGTCTTACTATAGCCTATCTACTTTACTTTATACTACGTTTTATTATCTATATCCTTATAACTAATAATCTTTAAAACTTGCTATTTGTCTTTCTCTTGTCCTTTATACGTGTCTGCCTTATAGACTAGTGGCTTAACATTCCCATATACTAGCTCTAGCATTGCAACGTGTTATATAGGGTAGATTTTCATTTTGGCTAGTAGGTTTAACTTATATATAACTAATAAAATTCTTTACTTAATTTTGAAAGGTCCTAGTCTAATATAGTCTAACTTCTTGCTTAGTTGTCGACTCTTAAAATTTTTATATAGTAGCTATACTTTATCCCCCTCCTTAAGATCTGGTCCCTTAGATCTCTTAGCATTATAGTACCTTTTTATTTATTCTTGTACTAGTTTAGCTATTTCTTTAAGGTCTATATAAAGATTTATTAACGTCTCCATTCTTTACTTAGCTGTGCTACTCGTCTTTTTTGCTTAATATAGTAATAATGATATTCTTGGCTTATATCCGTAATTTGCCTTAAATGGTAATATCCCTATTCCTTCTTATAGTGTTATATTGTATGTAAACTGTATAACTAGTAATAACAATACCCAATTATTCTATGCGTGATTAATATAATGCCTTAGATACTATTTTAGTGTTTAGTTTAGTCTTTCTATTTGTTTGTCCGTCTGCGGATAATACGCTGTAGATATTACTACGCGAACTCCCTATTCTGCTAGAAATACTTCCTAAAATACTGCTATAAATCTTAGATCTCTATCTAATATAATTTTATCTAGTGCTCTATGTCTTACAAACACTTTCTTTATATAGATTCTAGCAACATCTTCTACTAATATCTCTTTAGTGCATGCTATAAAGTATCCCCACTTTATTAGCTTATTTACTATTACTAAAATTACGTTATAATCTTGTCTTGTAATAGGATCTCTTAACTTTAGTAACTTAATAATAAAGTCCTATAATATAACCTTTTATGGTCTTCCTGGTGTCTTAATAGGTTATAGCCCTCTATACGGCTTATACCTTGTTGGTTTGTTTCTTTAGCAATCTAGATATTTCTTTATAACTTGTCTTACTAGTCCCTAGATTCCTTAAATAATATACTCCTTTTAAAGCCTTAATACTAAGCCTATAGCTCTATTATGTTCTTATATTATTCCCTTATGGAATTCCTTAATAAATTCTTCTATAATAGACTTAGGCATATACATTACTTCTCTGTTTTTATATTGCTCTAAGTTTGGATCCTCTGCCTATGCTTCTTAGATTTTTTGTATTTAATTACTCTCTAGTAATTTATAGATCTAACTTTCCTTAGTTGCTGTAATCTTTAGATAATTATACCTAATTAATCTATCTTAATCCTTTTGTAACAAAGCTCCTAATAGCTTTTTATTACTTTATAGTTTAGCCTTTCTGCTTAGAGCGTCTGCTTGTGCATTATCTATACCCTTAGTATGCTGAATTTTGAAATGGTATTTTATAAGCATTTCCGCCTATCTAACCTGTTTTTAGTTAAGTTCCTTTATTATTAGGAATCCTATAAGGTTCTTATAGTCCGTCTTAACTATAAATGGTTTCTCTGTGCCTTATAAGAATACTCTTTATTCCTTAAGTACTATAACTATACCTAACAACTCCTTGTTATAGATGTTATAGTTTAACTCTAGTGGTGTTATCTTTTAACTATAGTATGTCACTAGGTGCTATCTATCTTAATATTTCTGTATAAAGTATGCCCCTAGTGTAAAGTCTAATATATTTGTTTCTACAACTGTCTCTAGACCTAGTTAATAGATCTTAAGAACTAGCTCCTAGGTAAATAACCTTTTAATTTCTTTAAATAGTTCTTGTTGCTTCTTTCCCTATACCTACGGTTTTTCTTTCTTCGTTAACCGCGTAAACGGCTTAATGTTTTTTAACTATTATGCTATAAACCTCCTATAATAATTATAAAACCCTAGGAATGATCTTAACTATATAATATTCTCTAGTTCTTACTAATTTACTATAGCTTTAATCTTCTTTGGATCTATACTAAGTTGGCCTAGTTTAATAATAAATTTAACAAAATTAGTCTTCTTAGTAAAGAACTTATATTTCTTAATTGCTACTAGTATCTATTCTTCTTATAGTCTCTTTAAGACCTATTTAATGTGTTCTTTATGCTTTTCCTTACTCTCTAAGTAGATAATAATGTTATTAAGGTATGCTATAATAAATTCATCTAGGTGTTCTCCTAATACACTACTAATTTGCTTTTGGAATATTGCTAGTGTGTTTATAAGCCTAAATTATATAACTAATAGTTTATATAGTCCTTCCTTTAACCTAAAGGCTGCTTTTTATTTATTACCTTTCTTAATCCTAATCTAATGGTACGCCTATTTTAGATCTATCTTTATAAAGATCTTTATATTGCTTATCCTATCTTAGATTTTGCTAATTAAGGGTAAAGGATACCTATCCTTTTTAGTAATGCTGTTTAACTATCTATAGTCTATACACATCCTAAGTTTTCTGTTTTTCTTTAAGATGAATAGTACTGGATATTCTGCTAATGACTATAATAGTCTAATATATCCCTTACGTAAGTTCTCCTAAATAAACTCCTTAAGCGCTACTAACTCTGTTTTAGTAAGCTTATAGATTAAAAAAAACTTTAAACTTATTCCCTCTTCTAATTCTATTTTATAGTCTTAAGCTATATGCTCTAACAGCTTTTCACTTTCTAGTAACCATAACTTTTTACCATACTTGTGGTATCTCTTTGGTATATAACTTAAGCCTCGCTTAGTCTCCTTATATATCGCTCTAACTTGGTACTATACCAACTTAGTTTACTGTCGCACTTTACGCTGTTATATATCCTTAATATTAACTTAATCTGTAACCTAATTAATCTTTAAATTATACTCCTATAACTAAGGTATTTCTAGTATCGCCTTGTCCTGTCCTAATAGTAGGATATTAAAAGATATTCTAACTGGTCTCCCTTTAATAGTTATCTAAATAGGTCCTATTTTAAAATTAATAATGCCTCCTCTATAGGCTATCTAATCTCCTAAAATTGTTATAAGTGGATATAGGTGTTCCTTCTATCTATATAGTAACCCTATCCTTTCTACTACCTTTGGTGATATGTGGTTTTTAGTTGCTCTACTATCTACTAATGCTTTAAACTACTAATCTTGCTATTTAGCTTATAAATTTAGGTATTAACCTTAAATTTCTTTAAGGGTCTAAGGCTCTAATACTAGTTCCCTTTAGTTCTATACGCCTCCCTTTTTCCTAACTATTAGCTGCTAGATTCTGCCTATACTTAGTCCTACTTTAGCTAATACTTAGTTTATTTCTTTTCCTCTATATACTATAGATAAGTGTTTTCTGGGCACTTCCACCACTATTGTCCATCTAGGTATTTTTCCGTAAGGAATCTTCCTAGTTAAAGTATTAAGTCTCCTTAACTTTGTACTTCTACTAGGTGCTAACTATATATATACTTAGTATTTCTAAACCGCTTTTCCTCTAGTGCCTAATATATCCTTATTAGGTACTTCTAGTTCTTGTCTTTAGGTGCTCTATGTATATTATATATATTATCCATATAAGCTATCCATGATAGTATATAATACGCTATATATTTTAGGTTAACTCTTGGTTTATCTTTATTCTTAAGTTTAAACCTATACCTAGTTAACCTAACCACTAGTATCTCTGCTATGGGTATTAAGATTTATTACTTACTTCTTTAGTCCCTAAATCCCTCTTCTAGGTTCCTTAACATTATAATTAATACTCCCTTAATGTAACTTATGCGTTTTTCTATAATAGGTTAGTTTTAGATAACTTTTTTATCTAGCTATATATAAAAGTCTTCCTATTTATTGTTGTGTCGTTATCTATACCACTTTCCGTACAACTGGTTTAGTGTGTATGGTCTATCTGTTAAAAAGTACCTTATTATCGCTATATTATAATATCCTTTAGTATGTCTTTTTTTAAACCTAGTTGGAATATCTAGATCCTTTTCTTGTTCTAGTTTATCTAACTATTTTACCCTAGGTATCCCTATACTTGGCCTATTAGTAACTCTTTATATAGGTGCTCTGTCCCTTATATAACCTAGCATAGCTAACCTCTTATCTAGCTTTTACTCTTACTATATAATAATTCCTATCCTAAACTTATTTATAGTTTCTTGTTTTCTGTATCTTATAGCTAGATCTTTATAGTTATCTTACTTTTTAATCCTGGTATTAACTATTTAATCTTTAGGCTAAATACTATATTTACCTAGAATTGCTAACATTCTTATCTATTTTCTAAACTTATAGTTCTTTAACTTGCGTCCTATACTTATTTATTTGTCGCTAAACTAAGTCACTACCCTTTCCCGTTAGTTTTTGTCCGTTATAGGTTCTTAGGTGTGTCTTATCTTATCTTAAGAATCTTAAGCTTTTTTTATCTCTTTATAAGAATCTTAAGCCTGTGGCCTTTTGCCTTTATTAAGTAATAAGCTAGTACTAGTAGTTATCTACTTGCTTAGTTTCTTTTAAACGTTACTCCTATTATCTTATAAAGCGATGGAAATTGTATCTAATAGTATTATAATACCCGTTACTAAACCTTGTTCTGTAATAGTTTTAGTCTCTACTTCTATTTTAACTTTTTTAAGGTTTGCATACTCCTAGTAAGCTGCCTTTATTACCTTATTATTAGTAAATGCTTCGCCTGTATTGAATTTATTATCTTTAATGTCTAATTTATGAGCTAGTTTGTTAGTTTTTTTAAACTTAGATAATAATGGCTTCTATAGCTAATAGCTTACGCCATACTTAGTATCCTTATAAATTTGGCATGCGTTGTTATAACAATATATAAAACTATTAATTAAACACTCTTTTGTTCCTTATAGTACACCATTATCCCTTTATATATATATGCTGTCTACTGGCCTAGTTTTCTTTACCATATAATTACTCTAACCACCTCTATAGTCTCTGGCAAAATGACCTTGTTTTCCGTAATTTATACAAGCCCTATTTTTAAACCACTTTTCTTGCTGTGGAGTCCGCCTAAACGTCTTCTACTACTAAGATCCCTGGTTTAGCCTCTACTCCTAGGTCCTTTAATTACTTAATCCTTAACCTTTAGGTTTCTATGGTTTCTTTTTCTATCTTTAGGTTTCTTTAGTACCGCTTAGGTCTATTAGCTCTGCGCTATTCTATGGTTTTTAACTCTATGTCTGTCGCTGCGTACTCTGCGCCTTATATAACTATAGAACTTTGTCTTGCCCTCTCTTAGCTTATTCCCTTTAATAGATTCTATTATTATCTTTATTAACTGATCTATTAACTTTCTTAAAGTGTCCGTATCTTCCATTAGAATAATTATATCCTAGACTTTAGCCTTAAGTCCCTATTTATACTGTGCTATAAGCGCCCTATTATTCCACTTAACCTACATGGCTAGTGTTTAAAACTGTGTTATATACTTAATTGCTAAAGTGCGTTGTACTAAGTTTTAAAGCTTTTATTCTGCTATGGTTGTGGCCTTTAGGTCTCTAAATATCTATATTAGTTGTTCTGCGAACCCGTTTTAACTGGTAAATATATACCGTACGTCCTGGTTAGTAGTTGTCATGCCATTGGCCTGTATTTCCGTGAGATACGGCTTAAACCACTTAAGTGCCCTCCCCGTTAGGAATAATCCTGCATAGGCTACTTAATCTAACGATATTGCTAACTTTGCTCCTTTCTGTACTACCTTAAAGTGTATTTGCGTAAGAAATCCTTTAAGCTTTAACTTCTCTCCTAAGAATTGTTTAATTAAAGGTAACTTGATCTTTGCTGCTCTGATTCTATTAATGCGTTCTTTAAGTATCCTATTATTATTTTATAAGTGATTAACTATTTCCTATAACTAACCTTGCGTAACCACTTGAGAATCCCTATTGTTTATACTGGTATCTCCTGGTCCTAAGGTTGTGGCTGTTACTAACGCCGTTATGACTGGTGCTGCTCTTAGTGGCATATTGTTTAATCTTGTTTAATACTGTAACCTTAGTAGTGAATATGTAACGGAACCTTGTAGTAGGAACTACAGTGGGTTCTGTTATTGGGCTAGGTATATAGGTAAGAATAAAACAACAATATAATAATAACTGGTGGAGTGGTTGCCTAATAGATTAACTCTAATTGTATTCTAAGATTTACTATAAGGAGAGAACTATCTATGGTAGGGACTAAGGTCCTTTAAATATATAACCGTACTCCTAAGAAATCCTCTCTTGTACGTAAGGTACGTGTTATATGTATTATACGTGGCGTACACTACGTATACTTTATACACTGCGTATAATATTATGTGACTCACTTACCATTCCTCGTTATATGGTTCCACCGGATCTACCTTGGTCTGTGCCTATATTAACTAACTAGCTTCCGCCGACTCTTCTCTAAGTAGTCGTAACATTGTACTTAAAGCGTCCGTAACATAGTGACTTTTCGGCTATTTTAGGGTCTAAAGTGGCTATAAGCTCCGCGTCGTTAGAGTTATAGGACTTGTATAGTAATTCTTCTAAGATTATAGGGTTAACTTTCTGGGGCGGTATAACAACTTGGGCTTGGTGGCGGAGGCGTTTATTATTAGCGTCCTTAGGCCTTATTCCTAGTAGCCGGCTTAGGGCGTTAGGGAGTAGCTTTACTACTAGGTCTATATATAATTACAAAGTTAAACTGTAAAAGAAACTCTGCCCACTAGACTTAGTGCTAGTTTAGCTGCTTAGTAGTTATAAACATCTGTAGGTTTTTATAGTTGGTAATAATTTTAAACAGCTCCTTAGTCCCTTGCAGCTTAAGACGCCATTCCTCTAAAGCCTTAACAATAGCTAGGAGTTCTTTATTATAGATCTTATAGTTATATTCCGGCACAGAGTGCTTTACAGAAAAGAATACAACCAGTCTTAATTTTCTGTTATTATTATACTGGGAAAGGACTCCGCTGGAAGCCTAATTTAATATATCTATCTCTACTACTGTTTTCTTTATATAGTTATAGTATGCTAGTACTAGTGCTAAAGTAAAGGCTCCCTTAAGGGCCTTAAACAATTTAGCTTATTCTAGTCCCCATAGCTATCTAATATCCTTCTTTAGGAGTTTTATTATAGGTGTAGCGATGGTAGAGTAGCCTTAGATAAATTGTTAGTAGAAGTTCGCAAAGCTAAGAAATTGTTATAGTTCTTTAATTAATATTAGGTCCTTCCATTCCTATAAGGCCTATATCTTCTTAGGGTCTATAGTTATACCATTAGTTAAGATAATTAAGCCAAGGTATTTTATTTTAGTAGAGTAGAACTCAGACTTATTAATATTAATCTAAAGTCCAGCATTACCGAGTCTTTGGATGACTTTATTTACATACTTAGTATGCTTAGCACGTATTTTAGAAAAAACAAAGACGTTATTAAGGTAGGCAGTATAGTAGTTATTAAGGGCGTTATATAAAACATGGTTAATATAGTTCTGGAATATAGCGGGTGCGTTATAGAGGCTAAATAGTGTAACTAGCATCTTATAGAGTCCAAACTGGGTAATGAATACTATAAGCCACTTATAGCCCTCTATAATCCGGATCCAGTTAAACGTAGTAATTATATTAAGTTTAGTAAAGTACTTAGCGCTATAAAGTATATTAAGTGTCTTATGGATTAGTAGCAGTGGGTATTAATTCTTAATAGTGACTGTGTTTAGGCCTTAGTAGTTATAGCAGATTTATATACCGCCACCAGGCTTAGCAGCAAGGAGGAGTAGTACGGTAGCTGGTAAGGTTAATTTGCGGATAAAACCCTTATCCAGCATCTCATTAATCCACTTCTTTACACACCTAAGTTTAGTAGATAAGAGTGGTCTATTTTTATAATATAGGGCCTAGTTTCCAGGGATAATCTTAATTTTATAGTCCTATGGTTAGTAAGGGGGCAGCTTATCTACATTCTTAGGGAGGAAGTGCTTAATATATTTACTAAACTCCTTTAGTAGACGTTGTAGAATATCTTTACGGGTTAATTCTGGTTTGCCTTTTAGGAATTTTTTAACATTAGTGTTGACTATCTTCTAACATAAAAGCTTAGGTTTAGTTTTTAGATTTGTCTTAAGGAAGTTATAGAAATAGGGGGGGAGCACTTTACAGGCTTCCTTTATTATATAGTCGCCTTCCACTAGCCAGCGGAAAGACCTTTCTAATAGGTTCGGTACTTCTATTAGGCCTATAGGCAGCTCTTTAAGCAGCTATTAGTGCTTATCTTATTTAACCAGTTCTACCAGCTCCGCCATATAGATCCTTATTACCTTTATATCTTTTTATTTACAGAACTAGGTAAAATTAACAGCATGGGTGCATTTAATATCGTCTAGGTTGGGGCGTGTCTGGCTCTCCAGTGCTACGGCTGGGCTGGCACAGCTTAGTCAGCCCAGGGGGGCGGAAACGAGGCGGCGGCCCTATACGGTACGCGCGGGAGACGGGTGTGAGGTTAGGTATTACGGTGGCGCGGTTTCTATTATCCGGGTCTTAGTAGTTTCATAGCTAGTCCTTACTATAACGCGAGCTGTAGTGTGTGTATATGGCATATGGCTTAGTTCTAGGTATTAGGCTAGGCAGCTAGGGTTTAAATGGTGCCTAGGTTAGGGTTAGATTCTTAGTAGTGGCGGCGTAAAGCGGACCTTCTTCCTTAGTCTCGGCAGGGCTGGCTAGCCCGTTATTTTGGTCTTAAGTACTAGGTTAGTCCAGTCTTCTACTATCTTATTTCTTTGCAGCTATATAGGCTCCCCTTTATCAGGAACGTCTTCTACTATTAGGGCTTTATATATAGTCCTAGGCACTAGGCTTAGTAGTGCTAAGTATCTACATAGGGCGTCCCTGCTAACGTCAGCTATCCCCTATAGGAGGCAGTGCCTAGAGCAGTAGTCTAAGTCAAAGTAGATCTTAAGTTTCCTAAAGCTGGGACAGGGCTTGTGCTTCTAAAGCCAGGGCATACCTAGGATAATTAGGGTAGTGGGCGAGAGTTTGGTAACAAAAAAGAGCATAGCTTCAGTATGGAGGCCGATTAACATTCGGGCGGTAAAGTAGTCCGTAACAAGCAAAGTTAGGATGCCATCTATAAGGCGCAGTGGCCTAGGTGCCAGCAGCTTCTTAGTTATAACGTTATACTTTCTTATAATAGACTCTGCGTCAGCAAATGCTATTGCAGTACTACTAGAGTCCACTAGGCTTACTATATTAATATAAACTTAGGGGTATAGGTTACGTAATAAGGAGAGTTGGGTTTAAACAAGGATTAATTTCTTGTTACTATTTACTAATCTAAGATTAAGTGGCAGTTTACTAATCTAAGATTAAGTGGCAGTTTACTAATAAAAAGGACTAATTGATCTAGTAACAGGGACCTAATCTTCTTATCTTCCTCCTTATATGGTTTAGACCCTTAGGCACAACTTAGTCTAAGGGTCTGCCTTTTAACAACTAGGGTATAGGGCTGTCTTAGCAGGGCAGTCCAGTGTCCGTCTAGCTAGCAGTGTTAGTCTCTATTTCGGTTAGGGTATAGGAAGATAATACCTCACCAATAATATAGCTGTGTTTGTATTTGCTAGCACAAAGTAGCTAATACTAGGCGTTGTTAACAGGTTAGGCTCCTATATAGGGTATAGTTTAGAGTAACTAAGCCGTAGGGTTAAAAGGGGGGGGTCATCCACCGCGGCTATAATAGGCTCCGCGGTTGCCGCGTCCATAATAGACTCCATAGTTGCCGCATCCGCGGTTATTTGTTTACATTATTTAATAGGGTGGTATTAGGACTGGGTTTACTATCTTAGTAGGGTTATAGGCATCCTTCTAGTGGCTAGGTAGGCTATAGGTAAGGTATAGTCTATTATTAATGCGGCGCTTGCGCTCTGTATCTAAGATTCTATTAAGGTCTATAGGTTCTCTAGTTACTACTAGGGTTAGGGTTAATATAGGGGCAGGGGCTTAGGCAGGTAGGTAGTAGTTAGCGTTCTTCTTAAGGTTAGCTTAGTATGCATAGTTTGCGAGGTTCTTAGCGAATATATCTATCTGCTTGCTCTAACCTGTATAGTTACTATTATTAATTTTATAGGCCAGTCTAAGTACCAGCTCTTCCATCTTTAGAGAGATAAACTTTTAGAGTAGGTCCACCTTCTGTTTATCTGTCTTTTTAGCATAGACTATTAGCTTGTTAAGCTCTCCCTTCCAGAACCAATAATTATGCTCGCCTTAGGGGAAATGGTTAAGCTTATTCTTTGTAATCTGGGTTATGTTAAGGACCTTATAGTGGGCAGTAAGGTCTTTAAGCATATCTTCCTTAATAGGCCATTTCTACGCAGATGTGTTGTTTGGGTTCTTATACATAAGCTCTAGGCCCTGCTTAATAAACTTATAGGCCTTATCCTTTAGTATGTCTAAGATGTAAAGGATCTAGAACTAAACTGTGTTAAAGTAGTTCTAGTCCCAGTCAAAGACTCCCTTAATCTTAATGTGCTAGGTCTTAAAATTAGCTTATTGTTCTAGTGGGGTGCCTTTTCCGCTGAATATTAGCGGGTCTTTAGATCTCCGTTTTTTCTGCTAGGTTACTACTGTTGTTATAGGGATTGATTGTTTTAGAATGGTAATAGTCTCTGCCTGGGAGTTAATAGTTCCTGTCTAGGAAGTAATAAGGGTATTAAGGTTTTTATTAGCTTTCTTGTTAGCGGTGTTTGTGTTATATATATACTATAGTCCTACTTTAATATTATTAAGGAACTTATTAGTATAGTTAACAAGGGTAAGGTAAGCTTTACTGGGCTTAAAGGTCTTAGGGTATGGTAGGGAGCGGCGGATTATCCACGCGATATTAGGGTATATCTCTATAAATAGGTCTGCGAAAACGTTGCAGGGGTTCTAGGTTTCGGCTATTTTGGCGTTGTTAGTATTGCCCATCTAGGCGCTAGGTAAAAACTAAGGATTGTTCTAGGACTGTGCTAGGGACGTGTTGGTTTTAGCAGAGGCGCATGCAGGTCGCGATTGCTCTGGGGCGGAGGTTAATTGGCTAAGGTATAGGGAATCAGTAATCGCGATGGGGCGTAAATTAAAGATACCACAAACTGTTATAGTGCTGCAATGAAGTAGACTAAATAACTATGTTATGGTATGAAGAGGGGAAGAAGGTGGAAAGGGGGTATTGTATATAAATAGTAGGGCCGGCCGCCAAGTCGCTAGTGGTGGGCCAGCCAACAGTAGGGAATAGTACGAGACAGTATAAAACAGTATGCGTCAGGTTAGTGCCGTGATAGTTAACAAAGAAAGAGAAACTATGAATATAGAGAACTAAGTAAAAAAAGTTGTTTAAGGAACTTAAGGAGTTATTTACCCAGGAGCCAATCCTTAAGATCTATTAACTAAAGTTAGAGACGGTTGTTAAGACAGATATATTAAACTTTATACTAAAAGCATATTTGCTATAGAAGCATTAGGACGCATAGCATCCAGTAGCGTACTATAGTTGGAAGATAACACCACTAGAACTGAACTATGATATATACAATAAGGAGTTGTTAGGTATAGTTATAGTACTTAAGAAATAAAGAGCATTCTTATAAGGCACAGAGAAACTATTTATAGTTAAGACAGACTATAAGAACCTTATAGGATTCCTAATAATAAAGGAACTTAACTAAAGACAGGTTAAATAGGCGGAAATGCTTATAGAGTACTATTTTAAAATTTAGTATACTAAGGGTACAGACAATGCATAAGCAGATGCTCTAAGCAGAAAGGCTAAACTATAAAGTAATAAAAAGCTATTAGGAGCTTTACTGCAAAAGGACTAAGACGGATTAATTAGGTATAATTACCTAAAAATTGCAGCAACTAGAGAAAGTTAGATCCATAAATTACCAGAGAGTAATTGGATATAGAAGATTTAAGAAGTATAGGTAGAGAATCCAGACACGGAATAGTATAAGAATTAAGAAGTAACCGATATTCCAAGATCCATTATAAAAGAATTTATTAGTAAATTCTATAAGGGAATGATATAAGGACACAATAGAGCTATAGGCTTAGTGTTAAGACTTTAAGAGGAGTATATTATTTAAGGAATCTAGGGACTAGCAAAATAAGTTATAAAAGAATGTCTAAATTGCTAAAGAAACAAACTAATAAGGTATAAGCCGTATAGAGGGCTATAACTTATTAAAATACTAGAGAGACTATAGGAGGTTATATTATAGGACTTTATTATAAAGTTACTAAAGTTAAGAGATCCTATTATAGGGCAAGATTATAATACAATCTTAGTAATAGTGGATAAGCTAATAAAGTAGGGATACTTTATAGTATGCATAGAAGAGATATTAGTAGAGGATGTTGCTAGAATCTATATTAAGGAAGTATTTATAAGACATAGAGTACTAAGCAAAATTATATTAAATAGAGATCCAAGATTTATAGCAGCATTTTGGGAGGTATTCTTGGCGGAATAAGGAGTTCGCGTAGTAACCTTAATAGCGTATTATCTATAAACAGACGGATAAATAGAAAGACTAAACCAGACACTAGAACAGTATCTAAGGCACTATATTAACCATGTATGGAACAATTAGGTATTGTTATTACCAGTTATATAGTTTGTATATAATGTAATACTATAAAAAGAAATGGGGACATTACCATTTAAGGCGAATTATGGATATAAGCCAAGAATATTATTATTACCACGTTAAGTAAAGAAAACAAGTAGCATAGCCAAGCAAAGAATGGAGACTTTAATAAATCTTTATATAGACCTTAAAGAAATAGCTAAACTAGTACAAGAGTAAATAAAAAGGTACTACAATGCTAAGAGATCTAAGGGACCAGATCTTAAGGAGGGAAATAAAGTGTAGCTACTACATAAAAATTTTAAGAGTTAATAACTAGGTAAGAAGTTAGACCACATTAGACTAGGACCTTTTAAAATTAAGCAAAGAATTTTATTAGTTATATATAAGTTAAAACTACTAGCTAAAATAAAGATCTACCCTATATAGCATATTGCAATATTAGAGCTAGTATATAGGAATGTTAAGCCACTAGTTTATAAGGCAGACACGTATAGAGGGCAGGAAGAAGATAAATAGTAAGTTTTAAAGATTATTAGCCACAAGGATGTAGATAATAAAACGTGGTATAAAGTAAGGTAAATAAGCTACAGTAAGACTACCTAGGAGCTACTAAGTAACCTAGAGAACGCTACAGGAAAGGTATAGGAGTATTAGAAGAAAGTAGGTTAGGGAATATTAAAAAAGGATTGCTAAAGGAGGAACCAACTAAGGGGGACCTAAGAGGAGCAACTATTACGTTACTTGGAGTTATTTCCTTCTTTAGAAACTCTACTCTCTTATTACCTAGCTTAGACAGACCTTGTTAAATAAGTTTCTACTCCTTAAAATAAACCTTCTTATAAACCTTCTTAAGGTAGGTTAACTGAGCAAACGCAGCCTACTAAGGCTTAAAGGAGTAACGCTGAGCCTTAAGGGCCCAAGCTGTCTCCTTAGCGGAATAGTGGAGTTTAGCGCGCATAGTGGCTAACTTGGACTTAAGCTTTATAGTAGTAGATTAAATACAAGACCCTATAATAAGTTACTTAGGGAACTAGAAGACTATTAAGAGTTATAAGATGCGTATACTTAGCGTTAGAGACAGAGCAAACATCGTAAGATAATTAAATATTTGCTTTAGTGCACTCTAAACAAGATAAGGGTTGTTAAGATAAGGGACTCGCTATTATAATATACACTAACCCCGCTTTCACATAACAAGAATATAGAGACAGCATTATCTTACTAAGTAATAGTATAGCAGTAACAGTATAAGCATAACATTACACTTATAAAGAAGAAGATGCTTTAGGTATAATAAGTAAGGATATTAACCAGATTAATTAAACAGACATTATACCTTTAGTGGACAACTTAAAGATGTTAGGAATCTTTAAGGACAAAGATAAAGAGGAAGGAGATGGTGTTATAGACAGCTTAAGTACAATATTATAACTACTTAGGGAAGAGTTAGAAGAAGCTAGTTAGTTAATATAGGTACGGTCTAGAATGGAGCCGGTGGAACCATATAATAAGAAATGGTAAGCGAGTTATATAACATTATACGCGGTATACGCAGTGTACGCAGTGTATGTCTATGTATAATATGTATAACATGTACCTTATGTACAAGAGAGGATTTCTTAGGCGTATAGTTGTGTATTTAAAGGACCTCAGTCCCTACCGTAGATAGTTTTCTCCTTGTAGTAAATCTTAGAATACAATTAGAGTTAATCTATTAGGCAACCACTCCACCAGTTGTTATTATATTATTGACTTCTTGTTTACCTACACACCTAGCCTAATAATAGAACCTACTGTAGTTCTTGCTATAAGGTTCCGTTACAATATATAATTTCCATAGACTTAATTAATATAATATTAGTAGCTAAATGTTTTATTAAGCACGTCTTTAAGCTATATAGACTTTCTAACTTAATAATATCCAACTATAAAAGCTAGTTTGTCTTAGACTTCTAGCAAGCTCTATATAAACAATTAAGTATTTAAATATAACTCTTAACTATATTTTATTTAAAGATAGATAGTTAAACTAAAATTATAAACGTAATTATAGAATAATACTTATAAATATACTGCTCCTACCTGTAAGATAACTAGGAAAAATAGCTACCTTTAGCTAAGTTTACCGCAAATAATATAATAAATGTATTAATAGGCGTAACGCTATTCTACGCAACTTACAGATAAAACCCTTAACTTAAATTTAAACTATAACCTAAAATTAATATAATAGGACCTACGATTAAACGGATCCAGTTAATTAATATATATAACTTTACTAATTAAATAAAGTAGTTAATAGAACTATTATAAAGCAAATTAATATACGCTTAAATATTATAGGAATGGTATATAAATAAAGAACAAGCTCCTATAAGGAAGGTAATATAGCTTACCTAAATATATAAAACCTAAAGACTTAACGGCCCTTAAAGAAACTTAATTAGAAGTTTGTAGGCCTATACTAAATTAAGAAGAAACTAAGCCCATACGCCTATAAACTTAAACTGCTAACTAAGATAAAAATACACCCAATATTCTATATAAGCTTGCTATAACCCTTAAAAGATAATCCTATAACTTGCAAAATCCCACCACTACCTCCTATAATTATTAACAACAGTAACAGTTCTTACTTTGTTAATTTAATTAATAATATGCAATAGAAAACACTATTTAAATAATTTAAACTCCTTATTAAATAGGAGGGATATAAAACACGAACTTAGGAAACCTATAACTAGATTAAGGCCAACGCGCCTTCCCTAGTAAAAGAATTCTATAAGAACTATTCTTCGCAGCCTGCTCTAGCTAGATAGATATAATATAAAGGTAAATAATTGCTACCTAATATAAATATATAAAATATAATAGCAGAAAACTTAAAATTAAAAAGAACTTAAAAAGTACTATAACGCTTATAACACAATTATATAACACATAATAATTTATAAGTCTTAACTAAAATTAAATTATTTAGACCTTTGGTTAAAGGGGGGGTACTATAATAGGACTAGCCTAGTTATAGTAGGAATGTCTTAATAAAACACTTAACAGATAAATTCCAACGCTTTAATTAAATTCCGCTAAATTCCACTAATGTAATGGAATTTAGTTAAAACCTGTTAAAATCCGCGTAGGCTTATGCCCATGCGTCTACTGCCAAGACCCTAAATATTTAGTTATAAGTTTCCTATATTCCTTTCTCTTCTTTATATAACGTCTTATACTCTATAAGAGCTATATACCCACAGATTTAAATAGAATTTATATTGTTCCTTCGAATCTTCCCCAAAGCCTCTTCACGCCCTCACAATACTCTAACATTTTAACATAAACTAAAAGAGTGTTATAGAAGCTAACTTATCTAACTATATTACTAAAGGCATTCTGTCTTAGTATAATAAGAAAGGGGTACTGCACCCTATAGTATACTTCTTAAAACAACTAAGTTTAGCCAAATATAACTACAAGATCTATAATAAGGAATTATTAGCCATTATTAGATATTTTAAGTAATAGTAACCTAAACTAGAAGGTGCTAGATTTCTAATTAAGGTCCTTAGCAACTATAAGAATCTATAGTACTTTACAACTATAAAACAGCTAAGTTATTATTAAGCCCGCTAGTTAGAATATCTATCTTATTTCTAATTCTTAATTATATACTACCTAGGCGTTTAAGGTTAAAAACCTAATACCCTGACCTAATATTTATAAGATATACTAGTATAAGGAAAAGCGCGCGCCTACTATAATTAAACCCTACTTTGCCCCAAATTATTTAATTCCCTAACTAAAGACCCTATAGTACACATCCTTAAAATACCTAATTAATTAATTAAACAGATTATAATTAATAAATACCCAAATAACAAGTTTATTTAAGAGACACTTAAGCTAATTTAAGATGGCGTTAGACGCTCTAAAAAGGTCTTTCTAAGTAAATATAAAGCTTATAGAAACCGCTTATACTACTAGAACCACCTAGTTATACCTAACTACAATAAACTTAAGCTTAAGCTTTTTAAACACGTATATAACCTATTAGTAGCCAGCCACCTAGGCCATAGAAAAACCCTAGAACTACTTTAACAGGAGTACTACTAGCTAAATATATATAATATAATACGGAGGTATGTCTCTAGCTGCTATACCTACTAATAAGCTAAAGCTTTATATAAGACATATAACGGCTTTCTAAAGCCACTACCTATTCTAGACTAAAGATAGAAGGATATCTTAATTAACTTTATTATTAAGCTCCCCGTAAGTAAAGGCTGTATAAATATTATAGTAGTTATAGACTAACTATCTAAGATAAAATACTTAATTGCTTGCCCTAATATATTAGCGTCTACTATTACCTAACTATTCCTAGACTATATATAGAAACTTTATAGACTCCCTAAAACAATTACCTCTAATAAAGGCAGCCAGTTTGTCTTTATATTCTGGAAAGAACTAACTACTTAACTTTATATTAAAGTACTATTATCTATAATATACTACCTAGAAACAGATGGTTAAATAGAATATATAAATGCTATAATAGAACAGTATATTTAGATATACATATTATATTTATAGGACAACTAAATAAACTAGCTTGTATTTACTAAGTTTACTATAAATAACTCCATTTTAGAAACTATAAAGGTCTCCCTATTCCTAGCTAACTATAGCTAGCACCCATAAATGGGGTTTAAACCCTTTAGTAATGTTCTTTGCCTAGCTTATTACGCCTTATAAGTTATAGAGGTAAATAAATTTATAAATAAAATAGAAGAACTATAAGAGTTCCTTACTAACAAAATAATATAGGCCCAATCTGTCTATAAAGCCGCAGCAAATAAGAATTAAACCCTATCACCGGCCTACTAAACTAGTAACTTTATTTGGCTAGATATAAAAAACCTAAATATAAAATAACCTACTAAGAAATTTAATTGGAAGAATGCTAGTCCTTATAAGGTCTAGAAAGTTATCTCTCCTTATACCTATTAACTAAAGCTCCCTAATATAGTTAAAATCCACCCTATATTCTATACGTTAGTCCTCTACCCTACCGCCCCTATATTAGATGCCCTGCTTAAACAGATCTAGGACCCTCCCCTACTAGTTAAAGTAGATAGTAAGGATAAGTACTTTATTAAAAGAGTTAACAATATTAAGTATAATAAACGGAAATGTAAATATATATACCTTATAAAATAGAGAGGCTTTATTAAGCCTATATAGGAACCTGTTAACTCTATAGGACTTATATAAGCCATAGAAGACTTTTATAAACTTTACCTAGAACTACTACAGCCCTATCTTATAAAAGCTCAAGTCTAAAGGGGGGGTACTGTTATGGGACACCTCCGTAATACCTTACACACGTCCACCTATTTCCACTAACGCAGCAAAAAGAGACCAACCACGAGACGGCAATCTACCGCAATCTAACGGCAATCTACCGCATTCTGCCATATTCTGCCAAGTCCACTAAATTCTACCAAGTTCTGCCAGGACCGCTACTCAAATCCTATTCTACTCTGTGTACGTGTTGACCAAGCAACCAAATTAACGATATGTACCCTTTTCTCCCATTTCCCTACCTTCTCTCCTTACGCAACGTCTTGACTTTATCACGCAGTTCATATACATAGCTTAATAATATCTACTTTGCTATATATTATTACCGCTTGTGCTCGCTCCGTGACAAGCATATAGAACTAGCTAAAAGGAAACACCTAGCCTTTTCTCCCTATGGGGCTTGTTTCTATATAGAAAGGTAGCGGACTATATAGACCTAAAAAGGGACTAAATTGGGCAATAAATAGAATTAATAATAATATATATTATATAGATATTTTCTTAAGCAATTAAGCTCTATAGGCTCTTCTTTATAGAGCCTCTTATATTTATTTTACCCTCTACCTAAGTAGTAATCTAATAAAATAATATGTATTAAATTTAGCTAATTTAAGTGACTACTTCTTAATGTGATAAGGGATAGTTTAGCCTATTCCTAAATAGGAGTAACGCCTGCTTATAAAGGCTAGCAGTCTACTCCACTCTACTCTACTCCAACTTTAACCCAGTCCAAAAAGATCACTAAGTAGAAGAGCAGCGAGACCACTAATGAAAGCTGTCCGGTACGTTATACGCGAAATCTGAAGCTGTCTAGCAGCTGCACTCTTCTCCGCATGTTCCACAACTTCCACTGCGGGAATGTACGTGCCAGACTTTTTATCAAAGTTCAAACATGATGAAGGAATATTGGCAATGGTCCCATTGCCGAGTGGCACATCGAAGCTGCCTTTGGAACCTACAATCTAAGAAGAGTCATTTCAGCAAGGCTTGGTGAAAACACGTATCATGAAGGTGGGACATCAATGAGTTCGGTCTACTAACACGAGCTTCTCCATCAACTCCAATCTGCCAATCAACTAACGGCTCAATTAGATAAACGTCAGTCAGCACTTTCTGTGCAATAGCCTTGTCCTGGGATTGAGAAGTAGACAACGCAGTGCAGTTCTCGTCAACATTCGACACGCGGGAGATATTCGCTTCGAGTTTTGGGAGATCCAAGTATATCCCAACATCAGCACCAACATCGAGCTCGTTAAATTGAAATCCTATTTGCACTTGGTGTCGTAATAAAACGTCCAACAAAACTGTGTCTACATCAACGGAAGCTTGGAAAGGTAGGGTATTGAGCTTTGCATCGCTAAATCCACTTGTAGAAGAGTTAGTGGGATCTGTGAGATCCAGAAAAATTCTAGAGCCATCGGGGACCTGTTATCTTTAATCAGTCTCGAGGATAAGATTGAAGAGATTTTGTACTGCATACCATGAGTTCAAACCCGTACGTGAACGCGCTGGAACATAATGTTAGTGAAGCCTCACGAACATGATTGAGAGCCGCACATTGAACCATTGAGGTTATAGCCTATGTTTATGGTCGGAGCATAGAGAAGCCCTGCGGACCCAATCCCTGGAATCTGTAATGGACTTTAGCGCTGCCAAAATCTCACAAGATCTGGCTCAGCTTACCGCAATCGCGAAAAGTAGAGGGATCTGAAACAGAGGGAGTTGAAAATTGTCGCTTCGAGAGATATTTGTGAGAAGCTCGACATGGGCACCCAAACCATTAGCTACAACGGTAGCCTCCCCACCGGTGAATATGTCGCCAAAGTTAATTGCTCCCTGGAATATCCCTGTGATATTAGGAGTAAGTTCAAAGCTTGCGAAGGAGAAGTCGATGGTGCCGAAGGTGGAACAGTTTTTACATGTGACCTGGATAGATGAATCGGCCGGAAGAAGGGCTTGGTTTATGAGGGCATGATCAAGATTGAGTTGATTTGTTGAGGCGGTAGAAGTTGCAGTCGGCACAGGGACGGTCAATGTTGGAAGGTCAACGGGAGTGGACGCTGCACTCGCGCCCTGGCGGCGGCGGAGGTCCTCATGAGGTCTAAATTCATGGCTCTCATTTGTGTGATGCATTTGAATGTGGACTGAGCTGAAAGACCCTTTCCAGGTGGTATGCTCTGTATGTAACATGAACACTGAGCCGTCTTCATTCATATCTACGATCCCAATCCTGAATTTGGTTAGATGTACGGTCAGCGAAGCAGTGTTTTGGGCCAACCGACCTGAACAACTTCCGCTCACCACGGACATTGCAACCGTAATGAGATGTTATGACCAAGCCGCCTCCTGCGAGACTTAACAAGGCTGCTTCGGTTGCGGCGCGGTTTACATCTGGTAGAACTTGGAGGATAATGTAGCCCGGCTGGCACACAATATAGTCGGCTAAGTGTTCGAAGTCTTCGAGAAGTAGGACCGGGACTAGAGACTCGACGTAGACACCAGCGACATAATTGGGTTCGTTTCTCAGATTCTCCCCTGAACGAGTTTAGCTGCGTCTAGTTTTTGGATTAATTCAGGAATTCTTACCCTCTGCATAGGTTAATTCGACTTTGCTTGTTGTGATGAAGTTGTTATGGCGCTTCGCAAGAGATGATATCTTGGTCGAAGCCTGCAGCTGGCGTCCGGGAGCAGAGCTACTGCGCTCCTGCAAAGCTTTGGCCAGGCTCGTGGCATGGGCACTGACAGGACATTCTAGGAGTTGAACGGTTAGGTATAGAATAACAGCCAAGAAGAGTGAGTTGAGAAGCTTCATTGTGATTGTCTTCGGGATCTTTAGGCGAATAAACAGTAGAGCAAAATCCTGTGGTCTACCTTCTCACAGAGAGCTAGTATTCCATTTATTATATCACACTAAGCAAAGGAAATAGTTATTGGGGCCGGCTGAACTCGCGGATCGCACCCTACGCACCCCACCATAGACATAAAGCCGTACCCCGAACACTTACGCGTCCCGCGGATCAAACTTTGCCTGATACAATACCATCCAATGGACTCGTTACATGCTCATTGATAAATCTGCCTTGCCAAGATGTTCTGGCCCTAATAGTCCACGGTTCTACGCTAGTTGTAACAATAATATGGGGCATTAAGGGTGTGAGTTACAAAATGGATAGCGTTCCTGAGTATCTGGGCGCCACAGTAAGCCAGCAGAACGAAGAGGTTGGAGGGTACGAATAATGCATAATGCTTTTCACAAAACGGATATTGAGAGGGAAATAGCTACAAATCAAGTTCAGGCTTTGCCCGTGTGGAGTTTCAGCCTTGCAAATCCCGTGTCCCACTGCTTAGGATTTCCAGACCCCAATGTTGGTGTTTTGCTTTCCGAATTTGAATAAGGCATAGTCGATCTGCGTATGCCACCAACAACCGTAACCCGGGTGATTGGTCCAGACATGGGGCAATGTTCTTGGGAAACTAGCCACAAACGGCATGTAATGTGTTAGATGCAACGAAGAAACAGACAAGAAATTCTAAGCTCGTGGGATATTTTTAGCTAAGTCGCCTACGAAATCAAGCGCCAGCCTTGCCGCAGTTAGGGATATATATAACTATTCTATTAGTTGTATAAGTTATAATTACTATATAATTTGATCAATCGTAATAAAAATTAATCTTGTAATTATAGTTATATTTATATATTTAATATAATTACACGCGATAACTGCTAAAGAGGGTTAGGAGCAGGGTAATATTTTAGTAGGGTAGAGGAAAATCTAATCTTATCTCGATCTAATTGGTGATCTACAATTAATACAACTATCATATATGGGCTCACAGCTCGGCGTGGTCACAGAAAAGACTCGGCGTGGTTAGAAAGTTTAACGTAGTCAGAACTTGCAAACCAGCTTTATGACCACGATTAGCTTAAGACCACGCTAAGCCTACGCATATGCAATACACATGCAATTTAAATAAAATAGAAAATATAAAGCCGTTTATTCTTAAATTATAAATATCCTAGTTTATGGTAGTGCATATGCCGCGTATATGCGCTAAATAATGGCCATATAAGGTAATGGTAGTTAGTTATTAAAATATGGCCCATATACACGCGTAGTATATCCATAACAACAGTCGCACCATAACTTCTTCTCTATAACATTATAGCGTATACCACGAGTATGTACAGTATAATATAGGCATAGGTCTTGCATATGCTAATAGAAAGAATAAGGCGAATTTTTATTACCAATTTAACCATCGTATACGCCGCGTATACGCTTACCATAAGCAATCTAACAATCGCAGACTTTAACAACCTGTAGGTAGCCTCCGCCACTAACCCTTCTGCCTTTAGCCATCACCATGGTAAGCATATACAGAGTATATGCATACACCATACTTATAAAGCCTTATAGGTCCAATTCTAAATCCTAATCCCGGTTGGGTAACTTCTGGTTAGTTATAGGATTGCATATACACGGTATATGCTTATAATAACTATAGCATACGCTACAGCAGCTCTCGCTAAAGGAAGACGTAAGTGTATATAGAGCCGCATATCCAGTGTATATGCTAACTGTATGTAGCCCTGACCGTTTCAGTCCAAGATAACGCGAGTATGTACGGCTCTATATACTGCGTAGGTATATGCTAAGTATATACCAGACCCACCTAACACCGCCTCTATACTCTCCTTGGTTAACACTATAGTATATATTACTTATCCACACCCTATGCGTAGCATATGCTAAGCTAAAGTTTAGGTATAATATTGCAGTTAACAGTACGTAGATGTGCGGCTATGTTTTCACCGCTTAGCCAAGTATATGTTTTGCATATGCGCAGCGCCTACGGCTCTACTAATATAGCTATAGTATCGCCGGCATGTTTATAATAAGCACAGCAGTGCTTGTATATACTACTATATTGTTATAGCAGCTCGGTATATGCTTACTATATATAGTAACTAACCCAACTACTAATAATATATCAGTCGGAGAGCTGGTCACAGGCGAGAAGTATATGCTATATATATATAGCGTATATATAAGGCTAATGCATTATAGTTCCCTAAAGCTGTTTGTTCTCTCTAGTAGCTAGCGGGATATAAGATACCTATATAAGCCCAGGTATATCTATGCCTATACGTCGCATATGCGTCACTAATAGTGTCTATAGTTATAGCCCCTTGGGTTCCAGGATCTTGGAGTATATAGATGCCTGTATACTCTTTATATATGTCCACCCTATGCCGCGTATACGCTTAGCCTAAGCTAATTAAATGCAGTGCCTAGGACTAGGGGTTTACTACCTAATTTAGTAGGCAATTCCATCGCGAGGTAAGAGCACTAGTGTCGCTTCTATATATGCGTATTATACCCTAATATATATATCTATTTATTTATATACTTATTCCCCCTAAGTTTGATTTCAGACCTAAAGGCACTTATAGGCCTAAGGGTAGCGTGTATAAGAAATAAGCACAGCTACTACTAGGGATACTACCTGATTCCAAAACTAACGCTTAACTCTATATTTAGGAGACTAGGAAAGTTCAATTTGGTGTATCCCCTATATATATATTACTAAAACCACTACTTAGTTATATTGCTAGCTTATACGCGTATACCCTATGTATATACAAACCCCTAATGTCTTCTACTAACTATAGGTTAACACGCGCTTATGCTAGGCGTATGCTAACATAAGGGAAACAGCGCGTTGGCCCTACTACTCCCTCCACTAGCTTAAAGCGTAAGGTTAGTATTTTACCTATATATATTTAGTATATGCTAACTATGTGCGTAGCGCGGCCTGACCCCCCTAGATAACTGTAAGGAGTCCCCCTTACCATCTACACGCCGCCAGAGCGGTAGGTTTGCTTTGTATATATCCTATATATATACTACTAATGTTTAGCATAGGGAGCAGAAAAACAACAGGCCGCCGCTATAGTAGTAGTAAGAGCTTTAGTAAGTTTAGTTCATTCTATTACATATATTATACTTATGCTCTGTATAAGCCACTCCTACTATAGGTGGAACCTGCCGCTCGTCCTACATTACTGGTTAAGTCCCAGCATATGCTAGGCCTGCACACTATATACGCAATATGCAATATGTATAGTTGGAGTTTAGGCGGAGTTTAGTAGATAGATAGGCTAGGTATATACCCAACATAGGGCGTAGGGCTATAGGCCTATATCAATTAATTCTTTATTTATAGTAATGGAACTCTATAATATTTACTCTGTATATACCGTGTATATGCGCCCTATATACTAACACTATGCTCCTATGCCTACTTCTTAAGCTCTGCTAGCTCCTTTGCTTTATTATATACATCTTTAGCCTGTTTTAATTTATTAATTCGTTGCTCTATATTTTCTATACGGAGTATATATGCCTCCTTCTTTATCTTCTTTATAGATAGGTTAGACCTATGCCTTTTACCCGCAGTCTGGGGTGTTTAACTTTGAGATAGTAGGGGCAATATCTGCGCTATATATACTATGGATACGCGCGATATATCTAATACTAATATAATATTATTATCTGCTTTACTTATCTGCGATATAGTCTGCCTACTAAATATAGTAGGTAATTCTACATTAGGTATATATTGTAGATTAGGCTTAAGGGTGTTAAATAGGTTCTAAAGATTCTAAGGAAGATTTAGTTTAGGATTTTTAGCTTATTGCTTAGCTACTTTCTACTATTTCTAGGCTGCTTAAGCTTAGCATCTACTTTACATTTGCAGTGTATATATATACTTTATTTCTATAGCTGTACTGCTATCCGCTTTAAGTTACTATAATTTCTCTATATATTATCTATTCCTGTCTCTTTATATAGCTCTTATAGGTCAAATATTTCTTGTATATAGAGTTTAAGCCTATACTAAAATGTTAGAATATGCGGTGCATATATAGAGCGTATATATTTACCATAGTACTATAGCAAGTATGCATAAGTTTTGACCGGTAAAGTTATTATCTTAAAAGTGACTACTTTTACCAATTCTAGTATGCTTTCGTGCATATGCCCACCACTTATAAGGGACCTTTAACTTTTCCTTTATAAGCCTAGCTAGTATCTATATTTTCTTCTTATTATTTATCTAAGACGTAAGCTCTAGATGTAATATATATATACTTTATATACGCTCTATTAGTTTCTACTCTGTCTCCGCTTTCTATATCTGCTCTATAATATATCTTACTTTATAGGTTGGAAAGCGCTTTATAAAGTTTCGTTTAATATATACTTAGCAGAATATAAGCATATGCTAAAGGTGTTTATCCCATTTATAGGATAGGTTAATTGTATATAGGTAATCCCCAAAGCCTATATATTATTAGCATATGCTAGGTATATACGCAGCGTATACTTACCACCAGCTTATTTCTTATATATATTAACTATAGCCGTGCGAAGTCCGGTTCCATAAATATATACAAATTATATAGATGATTAGGTAGTATTACTTAAAACCTTAAATACTAGCTAAAACATTTTTATGTATATAGTATATGTTTCTAAGTTTAGAAATGCGTATACCTACACCTTAATTCCTATTATAGGTATTAGCCTATATATAGCATATGCATAGCATAGGGTATATATACGTTTGGAATTCTTGTCCTATCCCATAATTAAGAATAAATTCGTTTTACCTTAAACCATTTTAAATAATAGGTCTATTTTAATATATATTACGTATTAGAATGCCTTAGCTTGCGCGTATATATAGTATATAATAAGAAAATGCTTGTTATTAAAGTTATAAATTGCCTAAATCTATTACTCTATATTCTCTTTATGTTGGTTAATAGAGAACTCGCGTAGTATACCTACTACGCTTAGGCTCTATATATACTTAGCGTGTGTCTAACCTATACTTACCTATATATGCCGTCCCCTCTGGGAATTATAGTATCCTTTCCTTTTAAATTAGAGCAGTAATTTAATCCTTAATATTAAGACTACTATACACTATATATAGTGTCTGCGCCCTATACTTCTTATATAGAGTATAATACTGTGGAGATAGGATAAATTGACCTATACTATAGTAAGTAGTTTTATTTGCATATACTATGCATATACGGGGTATATGTGTAGTAAGGCTTAAGACTTCTACCTACCTTATTACTTTAACTATATTATTAGCAAGGTCAATTAGTAGCTTTGTTAGGTATAATAGATAATATATATAAGAATTCCGTATAATAAGGCAAATGTAAGGATACCGTGCTATATTAATAGGAATATAGCAATCTAACCATGCACTATATATTCGGCTTACTATTCTATCTTGGCCTTGTGGATGGTTAAACCCTAATAGGCTTAGCATATGCGTAGCGTATATATAGTATATATATTACCTACTACAATTTTTTCGCTTTAACGTTAAATGTCTAATATAGGTATATTCTTTTTTAAGTTTCTAAACCCCATATTTAACAAGTAGACGTAGGTATTAAATATCTACCCTAGCAGTTGTCGATAATAAAGGCTAAGTAGTATGCTATAGTTTAGTATTACTGCTGCTAGAACAACCAATGAATATTATCTGTATATAATAAGCATATATTACGCATACGCTGGCCATATACGCACTCTATATTAAGAAAATATCGTTAGTCTACTTTTACTATATACACGTTCTTATATACTAGGATAGGTATACTGCCGCCATAATTATAGAATACCGTTATAGTAGCTGTATATTATAAGTATTTACCTAATATATATAGATAATGCTTACTTCTCTATACTTTGCTTAAGCTTTTCATTAACCTCTACTGCTTAGTGTAGACGACTACTACGCTTTTAGAGGTTATTAATTAATTTAAGCTTAACCCTATTATATGCGGGGCATATACAGAGGACATCCTTGTAAGCATACTTATAGTGTTTAATGCCACTATATTTAAATGCTTAATAAAATGCTTTTTTACTCTCCTAATTATTGTTTTCTCTAAGGAGTTATAGTTGTATAACTTTAGGGTCACCGGTTTTATAAAACGAAAATTAAATCTATTAGAGGTATAAGTATAGTATATACCTAGCATATGTATTGCATACCTTTGACATATACTGCTTAATAACCTTATATACTGTTTCTTTATCTACATCTATAGATAGCAGAGGTGTTGCTTTATAGATAAAGTATATAATTCCTTCTTTTCTAGTTACTGGATATTTTGGCATTATAATATAGTCTATTGCCTCTTAGACAATAACTTAGTGCTTACCATTAAAGCTAATAAGTGCTCTATAGTCTTAGAGTGTGCTCTGGATATTCTTAGCATATATATAGCCTATGTATAGTGTTATATGTAGTCTTACCTCAGAGAGACCTATATAAAATGGAAACCGCTATTATATGCTATCTTAACCCTTACCCTCCTCGCCCTCCCTACCCTTTTTATCTTTAATACTCTCTCTACTAATTATATTATTTTGAGAACTATCGTCTTTGTATTTAATATTAGGTACGCTCTGGTATACCTATATATCCTTAGCATATACCTAGCATATAATTATGCATACTGACTTATAAACTGTTTAGCCACCCTACTATACTCTTATTCACTTCAGTATAGTTTTCACTTGTTATTAGTATAGTAAGGCATATATAAATGCGGTTGTATATATGTAGGTATAGATATATGTGTATATCTATATCTATGTCTCTAGGTGTATATAGAGCATATGCTCTCGATATTTTGGTTTGTGTGTTCGCTTAAGTCAAATGTGGCTACTAATGCGCGTTCTGTATGGGTAAAAGTGTAGTACCGCCAACCTTTTTCTGGGGGCTCTATTGGTAACCACGCTCAGCTTTCGCCGACCCCTATTGGTGACCACGTTTAACGTGTCCGAGACCACGATCAGCTGCGACCCGATCACATATCTAGGTGGGCAATAAACTAGTCCAAATAACCGAGACTGCGGCTTCGTCACCACCCCACGCAACAATTGAAGTAAATGAAGACACGGATTCTCCCAACTGCCTCGAAGGTCTTCTCATTGTTGCTTCTCAATTACCATGTAGCCATTATTGGGCTTTGCAATTTATCTGTGGACGTGTGTCGACGAAAATCGTATTTGTCTTGGTTGCCAGTTCATTCAGTCTCTGTTGCCTGCCCCCCTTTATATTTCTACATCTTCCTCATGTGTATATAGAGGCCCTAGAGCCACCTTTAATCGACAGAGTTCTCCTTATTGACTTGTCCGATCGACAACATGTCCTTAATTCATTCCAAGGTGAAGTGTGACTAAGCAGTGTGACAGTGTTACAGCCTTGCCAGCCATATTGCGGGCATGATCTGTCACGAAGTTCGTGTAGAACAGTTCATTGATGAAATGGGTTGATTGATTGATTGATCTTGACTTGATCGTTTCTTGATTTTGACCTGGGGCCCCTGGGGCTCTATGAAGAGATTTACAATGCACGTGCCCCGTGCACGTGACTCGTGCACGTGTCCCACGCCTTAGAGAATACAGATTATCTGACATGATCAGGTCATTGATATCGCCGGCCCCTCGTTTTCCCCCATGTCGGCCTCGAGAGCTCTAAGCCTTTTGGTTTCCATTTCCGGCGATTGATTGACGGTCGCAGGCTCCTCGAGCTGGGGTTGCCGAAGTGCGGCGAAGGCTAGCAAGGGTTGTCAGCTGCAGGGCGTGCATGGAATGTGTGGCGGCCTTGGCAGCTGACAGAGCTGCAAGCAGAAGCTTTTGAACTCTAGTGCAGCTGGGGCTGCGCCTTGCGTTCAGTTCGTCGCAGGCAGTGAGGTGCCATCCGCACTTTCAATCCCTTTTTGTCGACTGGTCGTTGCAAGTTCTGAATGTCCACCTATACTACACCGAAAAGTCGTCTTGGACCAGCTGTATCAATAGCCGATTGATCGTGATGAGCTGTTGACCTGAAAATGAGGTCAGAAAATGAGGACTCGTGTAGTATTGCAAGAGGCTCTAGAGCCTCACTATATACACCAGATAGGTGGCAAATAGAATGACGACTATGTCGTCATTCAGTCAGTAATTGGTAATGGAAATAGGTAATGAGGCATTCGATAAGACATTTAGTCATAAGTTAAGAGACAACTAACGTAGTCGGTAAGCATGTGGCCCATGTATGCATGTGGCCCACCCCAGGTTGTAGTTATATAACGTGTCGCGTTTTTCGTGATTTTGGTGGGGTGGGCCACATGCATACATGGGCCACATGCTTACCGACTACGTTAAGACAGAGTACGTAAATACGATCTGGGTCGATAGACAGTAGTACGATGGTAGTAAAGAAGTCCGATTTAGGTCGATATACCCCCCCATCTACACAGAGCCTTCTAGGCTGCTATAGAAATACTAAAAAGTCGCGATACTAATTTAGTGTTAAGTTAAAGAAATCTTCTATAGAGTTACCTTGCCCAAATATTATCCAAATTAAATTAAATTAGATCCTTAATATTAACGAGATTTAGTTATTAAATAAATGTTTTATACTTTTAACACGGTAAATTCTTTATTAAGCTGTCTACTATTATATCCGCAGTAAAGACCTATTTAATATTAATCCTTTCTTTACAAACTTCCTAGAGGAGCAAGTAGTAATAGATATCGACGTATTAGAGCTTAGTATTAAGCTTAGCGTTGCTTTTAGTTAGAAGTTAGATTGTCTATATATTATCGTAATATATTACCTACTTCTTAGTAGTATTAAATCTGACTTCTTTAAAGAATCGCTACTACTAAATTAACTTGGTAGCTATATGCAATAAAGCTAAAAGCTTTACTTCTATACTTAATTTTATTACTAATTTTTGCTTAGTCGATTACTAGTTAATTAGTCCTCTAAATAAGGTAAATAGATAGCCTTTTATACCTTTCTTACTAACTAGATCGTCTTTAAATAACGCATCGCTTACCCTTTTAAAGATATAGTTTATTATATTCTCCTTTAAGTACTTAATTATAAAAGTCTTAATTTAATAAAGGTAGGTAATTACCCTTATAGCTGCTACAAGTAAGGGATCGTAAGGGATATTATTGCGGACATCTTGGGTTGCCTTTAGGACAACCTCCAGAAGCCCCTTAAATAGTCGCCGGTTATATACCAAAGGCATATACCCGTAGTATATAGTCTCCATAATCCTAAAGGCCTTACCTCCTTAAGGATTTGTCTTTCTTACCAATCTATCTTATTTTATAATCGTATCCTTATAGCCCCCTATCTATAAAGTCACCTTATATTTAAATCCTTCCTACTCTATTAAAAAGGGCAGCTAGCTTAAGAACCAGATTGTTTATTTATATCCACTATTTATATCCACTATTTGCCCCTTAAAATACTTTACGATAACCTAAATAGAAACTTTATAGGTACCTTATAAAAAGCCGTCGTATTAAAGTAGAAAGGTCCCTCTAATAGTAAGAGATTATAATAATATAAACCTTTAGGTAAGACGGCTAAATAAGCCCTAATACCTAGATATACTAAAAGCTTAAAGACTCTTATATACCTATAGTTACCGCTAAGGAAAATATAAATACCCTCTATAATAGTGTTATGGGACTAGGGCAGTGGCTACAAAATATATATATTTAAGGAGTCTATAAGACGTTACGCGATTAATCGTAAGGGTCAAGGGCGTAAGGAGGTGATATACCTACGCGTAGCTAACATAAGCTATACGCGAGGTGTACGCAAGAGCACGGGGCTCTCCTGTAACGGAACCTTGTAGTAGGAACTACGGTGGGTTCTATCAATGGGCTGGGTATATAGGTACGACAAGTCAACAACGTAATAACAACTAGTGGAGTGGTTGCCCAACAGATTAACTCTAATTATATTCTAAGATTCACTACAAGGAGAGAACTATCTACAGTAGAGACTAAGGTCCTTTAAATATATAACCGTACTCCTAAGAAATCCTCTCTTGTATGTAAGGTATGTGTTATACGTGTTATACATAGCGTATACTACATACTCCTCGTATACTGCGTACAACGTTATATAACTCGCTTACCATTCCTTGTTATATAGTTCCACCAGATCCATCCTAGACCGTGCCTATATTAACCAACTAGCTTCCTGCAACTCTTCTCTAAGTAGTTATAATATTATACTTAAAGCGTCTATAACACTATCTCCCTCCTCTTTATCTTTGTTCTTGAAGATTCCTAATATCTCCAAGTTGTCTACTAGAGGTATAATATCCGCTTAATTAATCTGGTTAATATTTATACTTATTATGCCTAAAGCTTCTTCTTCCTTGTAAGCGCAGCGCCGTGCTCGCACCGTGGCTGCCATACTGTCGCTTAGTGAGATAATGCCGTCTCCGTGTTCTTATTGCGCAAAAGCGGGGTTAGTGTATGTTGCGTTAGTAAGTCCTTTGTCTCAACAACCCTTATCTTGCTTGGAGTGTACTAAAGTAAACGTTCAATTGTCCTGCGATGTTCGCTCTATCTTAGACGCTAAGTGTACGCGTCCTATAACTCTTAATAGTCTTTAAGTTCCCTAAGTAACTTATTATAGGGTCTTATATTTAATCTACCGCTATAAAGCTTGACAGTAAGCTCTTAAGCGCCTTAGATAAGCTGCGTCGTTCACAGAAAGCGGAGCAGGAGGCTATAGCTACTTAATAGTATACCCTTAAAGCCCGTCTATCGGCCTCTACCCGTCTTCTTTGTCTTAAACGTGTCTATAAGAAGGTTCATTCTAAGAAATGGAAACTTATTTAACAGGGTTTATCTAAGCTAGGTAATAAAAGAATTAGCTCTTCTCCTGCAAGGGAAACAACTCTAAGTAGCTCAGCAATTACTCCTCTTAGGTCCCCCTTAGGTAACTTATTCTTTGGCAATTCTTCTTTATTAATACTGCCTGACCTACTTTCTTCTAATACTCCCGTACCTTTCCTATAGCGTTCTCTAGGTTGCTTAGTGGTTTCTAGGTAGTCTTACTATAGCCTATCTATTTTACTTTATACTATATTTCGTTGTCTACGTTTTTGTAACTAATAATTTTTAAAACTTGCTATTTGTCTTCTTCCTGTCCTCTATACATATCTACCTTATAGATTGGTGGCTCAATATCTCCGTATACTAGCTCTAGCATTGCGATATGCTATATAGGGTAGATTTTCATTTTGGCTAGTAAGTTCAACTTATACATAACTAATAAAATTCTTTGCTTAACTTTAAAAGGTTCTAGTCTAATATAGTCTAACTTCTTACTTAGTTATCAACTCTTGAAATTTTTGTGTAGTAGCTATACTTTATCCCCCTTCTTAAGATCTGGTCCCTTAGATCTCCTAGCATTGTAGTACCTTTTTATTTATTCTTATACTAGTTTAGCTGTTTCTTTAAGGTCTATATAAAGATTTATTAACATCTCCACTCTTTATTTAGCTGTGCTACTCGTCTTTTTTGCTTAATATGGCGATAACGATGTTCTTAGCTCGTACCCGTAATTCGCCTTAAATAGTAATGTCCCCATTCCTTCTTGTGGTGTTGCATTATATGCAAACTATATAACTAGTAGTAACAATACCCAATTATTCTATACGTAATTAATATAATGCCTTAGATACTATTCTAGTGTCTAGTTTAGTCTTTCCGTTTATCCATCCATCTGCGGATAATACGCTATAGATATTACTGCGCAAACCCCTTATTCTGCCAGAAATACTTCCTAAAATACTACTATAAATCTTGGATCTTTATCTAATATAATCTTATCTAGTGCTCTATGTCTTACGAACACTTCTTTTATATAGATTCTAGCAATATCTTCTGCTAATATCTCTTTAGTGCATGCTATAAAGTATCCCTACTTTATTAGCTTATCTACTATTACTAAAATCGCGTTATAATCTTATCCTATAATAGGATCTCTTAACTTTGGTAACTTAATAACAAAGTCCTATAATATAACCTCCTATAGTCTTCCTAGTGTCTTGACAGGTTGTAGCCCTCTGTACAGCTTATGCCTTGTCAGTTTGTTCCTTTAGTAATTTAGACACTCCCTTATAACTTATCTCGCTAGTCCCCAGATTCCTTAAATAATATATTCTTCTTAAAGTCTTAATACTAAGCCTATAGCTCCATTATGTCCTTGTGTTATTTCCTTGTGGAATTCCTTAACAAATTCTTCTGTAATAGACTTAGGCATATATGTTGCTTTTTTATTTTTATATTGCTCTAAGTCTGGATTCTCTACCTATGCCTCTTGGATCTTTTGTGTCTAATTACTCTCTGGTGATTTATAGATCTGACTTTCTTTAATTGTTATAATCTTTGGATAATTATACCTAATTAATCCGTCTTAATCCTTTCGCAATAAAGCTCCTGATAGCTTTTTACTGTTCTATAGTTTAGCCTTTTTGCTTAGAGCGTCTACTCGTGCATTGTTTGTACCCTTGGTATACTAAATCTTAAAATAGTATTCTGTAAGCATTTCCGCCTATCTAACCTGTCTTTAGTTGAGTTCCTTTGTTATTAGGAATCCTGTAAGGTTCTTATAGTTTATCTTAACTATAAATGGTTTTTCTGTGCCTTGTAAGAATGCTCTCTATTCCTTAAGTGCTGTAACTATACCTAGCAACTCCTTGTTATAGATGTTATAGTTTAACTCTAGTGGTGTTATCTTTCGACTATAGTATGCCACTAGGTGCTATCTATCTTGATATTTTTATAGGAAGCACGCTCCTAGTGTAAAGTCTAATGCATCCGTTTCTACAACCGTCTCTAAACCTGGTTGATAGATCTTAAGAACTAGCTTTTAGGTAAACAACTCTTTAACTCTCTTAAACAGTTCCTATTACTCCTTTCCCTATGCCTACGGTTCTTCCTTTTTTGTTAGCCATGTAAATGGCTTAGTATCCTGTAACTATTGCGCTATAAACCTTCTACAGTAATTGCAAAACCCTAGGAACGATCTTAACTGTGTAACGTTCTCTGGTTCTTGCCAATTCACTATAGCCTTAATCTTCTTTGGATCTATACTAAGTTAGCCTAGTTTAATAATAAATCTAACAAAATCGGTCTTCCTGGTAAAGAACTTATATTTCTTAATTACTACTGGCATCTGTTCTTCTTGTAGTCTCTTTAAGACCTACTTAACGTGTTCTTTATGTTCTTCCTTACTTTCTAAGTAGATGATAATGTTGTTAAGGTATACTATAACAAATTCATCTAGGTGTTCTTTTAACACACTATTAATTCGCTTCTGGAATGTTGCTAGTGCGTTTATAAGCCTAAATTGCATAACTAATAGCTTATATAGTTCTTCCTTTAACCTAAAGGCTGCCTTCCACTTGTTACCTTCCTTGATTTTGATCTAATAGTATACCCACCTTAGATCTATCTTTGTAAAGATCTTTGCGTTGCCTATCCTATCTTAGATTTCGCTAATTAAGGGTAAAGGATATCTATCCTTCCTAGTGATGCTGTTTAACTATTTGTAGTCTATACACATCCTAAGTTTTCCGTTTTTCTTTAGGATAAACAACACTGGATATTCTACTAATAACTGCGATAGTTTAATATATCCCTTTTATAAGTTTTCCTGGATAAACTCCTTAAGCGCTACTAACTCTGTTTTAGTAAGCTTATAGATTAGAAAGAACTTTAGACTTATTCCCTCTTCTAACTCTATCTTATAGTCCTAAGCTGCATGCTCTGACAGCTTTTTACTTTCTAGTAACCATAACTTTTTTCCATACTTATGGTATCTTTTTGGTACATAACTTAAGCCTCGCTTAGTCTCTTCGTATATCGCTCCGACTTGGTACTATACCAACTTGGTTTGCTGTCGCACTTTACGTTATTATATATCCTTAATATTAACCTAACCTGTAACCCAATTAATTTTTAGATTGTACTTCTATAACCAAGGCATTCCTAGTATCGCCTTGTCTTGTCCCAACGGTAGGATATTAAAAGACATTCTAACTGGTCTCCCTTTAATAGTTATCTAAATAGGTCCTATTTTAAGATTGATAATACCTCCTCTATAGGCTATCTAATCTCCTAAAATTATTATAAGTGGATACGGGTGTTTTTTCTGTCTATATAGTAACCCCATTCTCTCTACTACCTTTGGTGATATGTGGTTCCTAGTTACTCTACTATCTACTAACGCTTTAAACTGCTAATCTTGCTACTTAGCTCTTAAATTTAGGTATCATCCTTAAATTCCTTTAAGGGTTTAAGGTTCTAACACTAGTTCCCTCTAGTCCTATACGCCTCCCCTTTTCCTAACTATTGGCTGCTTAATCCTACCTATACTTAGTCCAACTTTAGCCAATATTTAGTTCGTTTCTTTTCCTCTATATGCCATGGATAAGTGTTCTCTAGGCACTCCTACCACTATTATCCATCTAGGTATTCTTCTATAAGGAATCTTCCTAGTTAAAGTATTAAGTCCCCTTAACCTTATACTTCTACTGGGTGCCAACTATGTATATACTTAGTATTCCTAAACCGCTTTTCCTCTGGTGCCTAATATATCCTTAATAGGTACTTCCGGTTCTTATCTTTAGGTGCTCTATGTATATTATATATATTATCCACACAAGCTATCCACGATAGTATATAATACGCTATATGTTTTAGGTTAACTCTTAGTTTGTCTTTATCCTTAAGTTTAAACCTATACCTAATTAACCTAACCACTGGTATCTCTGCTGCGGGTACTAAGATTTATTACTTGCTTCTCCAGTCCCTAGACCTCTCTTCTAGGTTCCTTAACATTATAATTAATGCTCCTTTAATATAACTCATGCGTTTTTCCATAATGGGTTAGTCTTGAACAACTTTTTTGTTTAGCTATATATAAAAATCTTCCTATTTGTTATTGTGTCGTTGCCTATACCACTTTCCGTATAACTGGTTTAGTGTGTATAGTCTATCCGTTAGAAAGTACCTTGTTATCGCTGTATTATAACATCCTTTAGTATGTCTTTCTTTGAACCTAGTTAGAATATCTAGATCCTCTTCTTGTTCTAGTTTGTTTAACTACTTTACCCTAGGTATCCCTGCACTTGGCCTATTAGTAACTCTTTATACGGGTACTCTGTCCCTTATATAACCTAGCATAGCTGATCTCTTATCTAGCTTTTGCTCTTGCTATATAATAATTCTTGTCCTAAACTCATCCATAGTTTCTTATTTTCTGCGTCTTGTAGCTGGATCCTTATAGTTGTCTTACTTTTTAATCCTAGTATTAACTTTTTAATCTTTAGGCTAAACACTACGTTTACCTAGAATTGCTAACGTTCTTATTTGTTCTCTAAACTTGTAGTTCTTGAACTTGCGTCCTATACTCATTCGTTTGTCACTAAACTAAGTTACTGCCCTTTCCCATCAGTTTTCGTCTGTTATGGGTTCTTAGGTGTGTCTTATCTCACTTTAAGAATCTTAAGCTTCTCTTATCTCTTCTTAAGAATCTTAAGCCTGTGGCCTTTTACCTTTATTAAGTAATAAGCTAGCACTAGCAGTTATCTGCTTGCTTAGTTTCTTTTAAACATTACTCCTATTGTCTTATAAAGTGATGGAAATTGTATCCAACGGTGTTATAACATCCGTTACTAAACCTTGTTTAGTAATGGTCTCAGTCTCTACTTCTGTTGCGTTATTAAGGTTTAAGTGCTCCTAGTTAGCCTCTTTTTCATCCTTATCGCTGTTAATCAATAAATACTCCGACTCTATTGTTAATACTACTAATCTTTGTCTGTATATTACTATAACATCTTAATCTAGCTTATAGAGTTAATCTTATTCTTTATCTAACTCTCTGGTTCCTTAGAGTCCTTTTAACTCTAGCTCCTATGGCTAATAGCTTGCGCCATACTTAGCGTCCTTATAAATTCGGCATGCGTTATTATAATAATACGCAAAACTGTTAATTAAACATTCTTTTATTCCTCACAGTGCACCGTCGTCCCTCTGTATATATGTGCCGTCTGCTAGTCTGGTTCCCTTTACCGCGTAGTTACTCTAACCACCTCTACAGTCTCTAGTAAAATAACCCTGTTTTCCGCAATTTATATAAGCTCCATCTTTAAACTATCTTTCTTATTATGGAGTCCGCCTAAACATCTTCTGCTGCTAAGATCCCTGGTTTGGCCTCTACTCCTTAGTCCTTTAATTACTTAATCCTTAACCTCTAGGTTTCTATAGTTTCTTTTCCTATCTTTGGGTTTCTTTAGTACCGCTTAGGTCCATTAGCTCTACGCCATTCTATAGTTTTTAACTCTACATCTGTTATTGCGTACTCTGCGCCTTATACAACTATGGAACTCTGTCTTGCCCTCTTTTAGCTTGTTCCCTTTGGTAGATCCTATTATCAATCTTTATTAACTAATCTATTAACTCCCTTAGAGTATCCACATCTTCCATTAGGATGATTGCGTCCTAGACTTTAGCCTTAAGTCCCTGTTTATACTATGCTATAAGCGCCCTATCGTTCCACTCAACCTACGTAGCTAGTGTTTGAAACTGTGTTGTATACTTAATAGTTAAAGTGCGTTGTACTAAGTTCTGAAGCTTTCGTTCTACTGTGGTTATGGCTTCCGGGTCTCTAAATATCTGCGTTAGTCGCTCTGCGAACCTATTCCAACTAGCAAATATGTACCATACATCCTAGTTAGTAGTTGTTATGCTATTAGCCTATATTTCCGTAAGATATAGCTTAAACCACTTAAGTGCCCTCCCTATTAGGAACAATCCTGTATAGGCTACTTAATCTAATAATGTTGCTAACTTCGCTCCTTCCTGTACTACCTTAAAGTGCATTTGCGTAAGAAATCCTTTAAGCTTTAACTTTTCTCCCAAGAACCGTTTAATTAAAGGTAACTTAATCTTTACTACTCTAATTCTATTAATACGTTCTTTAAGTATCCTATTATTATCCTATAAGTGATTAACTATTTCCTGTAACTAACCTTGCGTAACCACTTAAGAATCCCCCTCGTCTATACTAGTATCACCTGGACCTGAGGTTGTGGCTCCTATTAACGCCGTCATAACTAGTGCTGCTCTTGGTGGCATATTATCTGAGTTTGTTCCAATACCGTAACCTTGGTAGTAAATGTATAATGGAACCTTATAGCAGGAACTACGGTGGGTTCTATTAATAGGCTGGGTATATAGGTACAACAAGTCAACAACGTAATAATAACTAGTGGAGTGGTTGCCTAATAGATTAACTCCAATTGTATTCTAAGATTTACTACAAGAAGAGAACTATCTATAGTAGGGACTAAGGTCCTTTAAATACACAACCATACTCCTAAGAAATCCTCTCTTATACGTGAGGTACGTGTTATACGTGTTATACATAGCGTATACTGCGTACTCCTTGTACACTGCGTATAACGTTATGTGACTCGCTTACCATTCCTTGTTACATGGTTCCACCGGATCCATCCTGGACCGTGCCTATATTAACCAACTAGCTTCCTGCGACTCTTCTCCAAGTAGTCGTAACATCGTACTTAAAGCGTCCGTAACATCTCCTATGGAGGCCCCTGCGGTAGGGTTCCGTAATACTACCCCCCCTCCTATAGAGGCGGAGCTCCGGCAATGCTGTGGTTACTATATATATATAAAAGGGATATTTAAGGTATAGAGAAGAAAAGGGGGTATCGCTAAAGGCTTGCGACAATATTATATAATAAGGCTTAGTACCTAAGGATCTAACTAATTAGATAACTTTAACCGCCGGTTAAAGTTCCTAGACATTTTAATAATTTTTTGGTTATATAATTATATTTACCATTATATAATAGAAATCTGCGGCAATCTAATAGCAATTTAACGGTAATTTGCCTTTATGTGGCAATATATAACGGTTTAACCCTATAAGGGTCCCTATAGGGGATTAGGTATAAAATCTCTCCTTAGGCCCGGTTTCTGTGGAGTTATATAGTAAAAATCGCTAATTAGATCCTTTGCATTTTTAAAGCCTTCCCATAGTTGCCATTCTGGCTAATCTATATTGAATTCTATATAGATAGCTTTATAGTAGAGCTACCGTCTTCTGCCTTTGCCAAAGTATTTAGAGTTAATAATTTATTTAATGGTTTACTCTTTATAGTTCTTATCCTTGTTTTTGTCTTAGATTAGTACTAATAGGTGTTTAGGCTATATCTGCCCCAGTAAGGGGTTAGGCTAGTAAAGGTGTAATAGCTATAGGTAGAATATAGGCTATATCCTATAGATAGCTAGGGTAGGCAAAAGCTCTAGCTTATATACAGCTCCTCTATTAATAATTAATTTAATTAAATAGGGGCCAAGGTTCTTATAATTAAGTGACTTTATAGGCCTCTATATAGAGATATTATATATATCTAGCCACACCTAGTTACTAACACGCATCTCCAGTGGTAGGGTTCTATAACGGTTGGTAAAGTAGGCCTACTTTACTTAAGCCTATGCCATTTCTCCCTTGCAGTAGTTAAGTAGATTTTTTATATAATCTGTATACTAGTTGGAAAGTAGCATCCTAAGGCATTTTCTATATAGTAGTTTCTTATTAACAGGTTCTGGTGGCTCTATACTAGATTAGGGGTAGTAACCCTTATTTATAAAGAATAGGGTAAGTCCTATAGTAGTTAAGACGTAGTTATTTGCTGTAAATTTACCTAGTAGAAGGTAATCTACCTAGTTATCTTAACTATAGGCGACTACCTGTTATAGGTACACTTTTATACTAGTATTAGCGTTTTCCAGTTACCTAGTAGTTTTAGAGTAGAAGGATATAGACATCTTAACAGAGATGCTAAGGTATTAGTAGATTTGTCTCTATACGTTAGAGTTAAACTATATGCCTTAATCAGACGTAATTAAGTTAGGTAACCTATATAATTAGTAGACTTTATAAAGAAAAGTATTAGTAATATTGCTAACAGCTACGCCTTTAGTTAGGACATAGTGGCGCTCTTTTATAAGTTAGCATATTATTATAAGGATGTTCTTATAGGTACGGCCATGTTATTTACAAGGTGGTAGGTTAATAATAAAATCTATGGCAATATCTGCCCATTATCATATAGGTACTAATAAAGGGTATAGTAGTCCTTAGTACTTTATATTAAAGGCCTTGGCGCGCTTATAGCTATAGCAGGCGCCTATAAAGCGTTTAACTAAGTCTATTATTTTTAGCTAAAAGTAGTATTGGCTAAGAAGCTTATAGGTTCCTTTCTACCTAGATAGCAGCTTAATTAGAGGTTATAGGCCATTTAAATTAGTTGCCATTATAGATTTTCTAAGTTAGGGATAAATAGGCGGCCTCTATAATAGAGCCTGTTCTCTTTTACTTTTAAAGCTGCTATATTAATCTAGCCTAAGCTTTAGAGGTTAGTAGGCAATATATAGGCGCTAGCAGTCTTTGCGGCTATAAGTTAATATAGTAATAAGTTAACAGAAGTGTCATATACCGTAGTAATAAGTTTATTAATTTTAGAAGGTACAGTTGGCTCTATTATAGGTAGTATACCTAGGGCTAAATTCTATACTTTTAGGATTATCTGTTGTTAGAACTAATTATAGGGGTTATCTTTAAACTAAGGAAGGTCTTATAAGCTGTTATAGACGCTTTAAGTACAATGTTATAACTACTTGGAGAGGAGTCGGCGGAGGCCAGTTGGTTAGTAAGGGCACGGTCCATAATGGATCCGGTAGAACCATGTGACGAGGAATGGTAACCAAGGTCACGTAATGTGATCTGTGTAATCTGTGTAATCTATAAAATCTAGGACAGAGCGAATAGAGCAGACAGAGTAGGCGGAGCAAGGACTTCCTTAGGCGTAGGTTTATGTATTTAAGGACCCACAGTCCCTACCTAGATAGTTCCTTTCTTTATAGTAAATCTCAGAATATAATTGGAGTTAATCTATTAGGCAACCACTCCACCAGTTATTACATTGTTACTGTTATATTGTTGACTTTGTTTAATATCTATATACTTAGCCTAATAATAAGTCCACCGTAGTTCCTGCTAAAAGGCTTTATTACACATTTACTACCACGGTTATGTTATTAACAAGTTAAACAATATGCCACTGTCACGGCACTGGCCTGACGCGTTGTTATGGCTACGCGTATGCATGAGCACGGACCTGACCCCTGAGCGACATACATATACCGCCTCACCTCTCTATACATAGATCTTCACACGACATCGTTTGTTAATGATACACAGTCACAGTTACCTCGTTGACCCTCTGCACGTACTGTGACAGTATGTCGTGTCATCACCTACGCCCCTGGTAGGGCTTCGTTTCCACCGT
>Ga0307507_10000985_pt1 | contig 63179 bp, 71 predicted proteins | sample 7_EM_MG_FD_207223 | JGI IMG/M metagenome (GOLD analysis project Ga0307507, IMG submission 207223) | Populus trichocarpa ectomycorrhiza microbial communities from riparian zone in the Pacific Northwest, United States - 7_EM | ecosystem: Host-associated > Plants > Roots > Unclassified | place...
AGATACCTGTGTCGTGACTTAGCAGTCTACGCCACGACTCCACCTTTTCTCCAGTGTCCCTCGCTATCCCATACATGATGGAGGTAGCCCGTGTCAATTGACCGCACCAAGAAACGCTCTGTAGTCAGCTTTGGGGTTGTATCGGGAAACATGAGCTTGGGCTCGCGATTTCCCTCTTTTCCAGGCGGTACCTTGATACTTTGCGGTGTGCTCCTCTGGATCAACCAAGCCACAATCTCAGCGCAGTATGCATGTGTTAATCCCTGTGTTTTCTTTTTTCCTTTTCGCTGCGAGGACTGGTTACTCCCCCCACTTCGGAGGTATCAAGTATTAAGAGGCGCTTGTATAACCTATCGTATTTATGTGACACAGGGTATTGAAGTTGCACCCACACAGATAGTACCGTATTGCGACGCATCCGAATCTAAGATATCGATTGGTAAAAGCCGCACGACCTACCTATGATGAAATATGGTTTGAAGTCTCGAGAAGGGCGGTTAGAGAACAAAATCGAAAGAATTCGAAGGTTATCTCAATGTGTGAAACTTACGGTGGAATTTCAACATTGATAGATTAGACTCAAAATCTGATCTGGTCCTACCGGCAACAGATGCTTGGCCCCAGGGCACCGGAACACGGCCAAGAACGCGTCATATACAATAAGGGACTGAAGGAATCTTTGCTGAATTCGGATGATCCATTTCAACAGCAAAGAGAGAATAGTTCGGATTAGGCATGCCGGAGGAACCTAAAAAGGATGGGGAAAGTAGAGGCAGGAAGGGTTCTCCTATGCACCCTACCTGAGAATTGCCTGACTCTGTGGTTAGGACTAGAACTATGAAGCTGCGTGGGTCGGATGGAATAAAGCATATGATATCAGGCCTTTTTGTTTCTTTCCTCCCTGCTAGGAACCTGCTTTCAGAGCTAATGGGCGGCGTTTTATCGGAGAAACGGCGGCCTTGAAGCTCGGAGAAGGAACGTGGTGATATCGTCGGATACGATGTAAGAATGAACCCTTTGGGGGCATGCGTTTAGCGGTGTGGAGGAGCTCACTTCACGTGCGTATATATAGCTAAGGGCGATAAAATTGTAAATTTTTGAGAGTTATTGTATGGCGCTGTGCTATCGTAATAAGGAAGAAGGAAAAAAGCTTCCATTCTCGCTCTCCTCTAAGTCCTTCTCAATCAATTCACTCACAGCTTATAATTTCTATTTCTAGCGTAGAGGAAATTAAATGAAAAAGCTTTATCGAAGGAATCCCAAAGGGGACCCCTTGCGGTGGGCGGCCAGTGGCCGAAAAGGAAAATGAAGAAGAAAAATATAATTTTTATGGTGTACGTCTGAATTCCCCACGACTAGGTTTGATTTTTGCTCAAACCCCACAAGGCAAATTAACACAGACAATGCTCTAACATCTAGGTTTTCTGAACTAGAAATCCCAGAGCTCCCATGACCAAGCAAGATTTGATCTGATATCCATCGGGCTTCTCGGCTGCTGGAACAAAGGGTATCAGTTCAAACCCTTCTTCTTCTTTTACTCTGTGTCTACCAATAACCTACCAACACAAAAGAAAAAGAAAAAAGGAAATATTGAAAAGATCCGATTGGTTAATCCTGGTTAATGTCACTTCCATCCCGAGGTCGGTACTCGATATCGTGAGTAGCAAGCAGTTCAGAGGCCTCTACTGGAAGCTATTGGAGAGAAAAAAGGGTTAGTACGCAATTTGAGGACAGCGGCGGGGGGAGCTCCGGTGGCAGCTTTTGACACGGAGATTGACTTACATTCCCGCTAACTTTCACCGCATAAACTCCCTTGCGATACCCGTCGAGTCTCTGCCATTTAGCCACCCAAGAGTTTTTTGGATCACGAAGTGTAATAAGGCCCTCGAAAACCGGTGAGGTGCAATCGTCGACAAAGTCAGGTTGGCCGCGGAAATTCAGGTAGTCTTCGCAGTTCGGGCAGCCATCCTTAATAAATTTCTACGCCACGTGTTAGCTGCCGCACGGAAGCCATCGACTTATGTTGAGCGTACTTGCTGAGTTTGAACTACTGAACAGACCATACACGCCCGTAAATGCCGGTACTGGCCGGGTGCGACGAAATTGGATCCACCAGACATTATGGGGTCTGACCGTGGTTGAAGATTATTGTGCTTGTGGTAGTGGCGAAGGTGAAGGCGAAGGCGGAGGTGGTTCTCGTTTTGGTTGCTGTGGTGGTTGAAGAAGGTTAAGTTCAGGCTGCTGAAAGGAGCTCAGGGTTCTGGCCTCTTCCCCAAGGCAGTCGCGGGTCATGTGGTGATGTGGCTGAGCTTTCGTGGCTGGTACCACCTGAGCCGCGGGACAACAAATGCTACCAAGAGCCCTTGTGTTTACAAACCTCGATAATCTGAAAAACTTCACATAACATTCCTTCAGTCAATGATTAAATAAGCTTATACATAAACAATGGATTTTTGGCAAACATGTACTAACCCCGATGGTCTGCAGCACCCAAACCTGGGACGGGACCCCACGAGTGATCTCTCATGATTATATCACCGAGTGGCAGCGCCATGTCGCCCAGCATTCGAGAAAGAAGAGTCAAGAGTGCAAGACGTCCGCGTCTCCCGTTGAGGCCTATGGTTGAGATATTCCACTTGTATTTACTAGAACTTTACCAACCAGCTGTGACAAACAGATCCTTCGCCTCGAGCTGCATTAACCCGGTAATTCTCACCTGTATCATCTTGGCATTGTGTTCCCCATGGGGGCTATGGAATCGAGTTAGCTTGAGTTGTGAGAGTGTATAGTGACGGTAGTATCTGTTCCTATCAGTTCCATCACAGGACCAGCTCTGGGGAACCTTTGCTTTCAGTCATCCATATTTTTGTTTGGTGCAGACTTCCGATGTACTAACCACGATGTACTAATTACCCTTCTGCAGAAGGGAGATTGCCTCACCCTCGAACAATTGTTTCGGAAATCTGATGAAGAGATCATATATCAAGTGGAAGACGGTGTAATTCATTCTTGGTTATGAATTTTTCTTAGTACGAGTTGATCGGGAATGGGATAGACGTTTAGAGGTTGGTTGAGATTAATTACATACAAACCATTTAGAAACAGAGCAGAAAGGGACGGAGGGTGATGTTCATTTAGCCCCCACCATTCTACTTCCAAAACATATCCGGATAGATCACAAGAATGGCCTTGATCTAATTATTTCGATTTTGCCCAAAAAGAGGATTTCAGAGCTAGGTTAAGGAGAGGGATTACTTGACCAGTTGACAGAGAAAACACTTTTGCTGAAGGACTATCGTATATCATTCGTAACTTGGTGTTGGTGTTTCACGTGCTTGACCTATAGCATACAACACTAGAGAGGAACTCCAAGCTTGATCGATCCTATCCTCTCCTGCATCGCCATTCGAGGAACTCCTGTAATCTTTCGTTGTATCAGAAGGGTTGTGGGAAAAAAGAGCTGCTTCTAGAGGCCATCTACTTCTAAGTGCAAGACCAGAGCTCTACTGTCTTTTGGCATATCCACCACGACTCCGTATTTTCTCGCCTTTTGTTCTACCTGTGCTAACTATCTGAACTGGCTCAGATCAAATGCAGCGAGACAGCGCCCCACACGCCGTTTTTGAAATGCCTAATACCGACTCAATTCTGACCCCGTCCTCGAAATATGCAATAACATCTGCCTGTGCTCAAACGGGACGAAGTCCACGAGAGCAGGCTTAAACTTATCAGAATTCGGTATTCATATCTTGCGGTTGAAGCTCTTCTCTCGTCGTCTGGAGGTCTTTCGTATTTTGCATCCCCCCTCTCCGCGCGACAAACACTGAGGCGGAACCTCAACGGTCTTACGTGAGAGAATAGCAAACATCTTCACAGTTCCCCCGCAACGTTTGCCGAAGACTATTACAAGAGATCCAAAGGCCGTGATAATTATAACCTGGTTGTAGTCAAAGATTACAAATCCAAAGAAAAACTCCGGAACATTAACGGCTTTGAAGGTGTTTTGGTCCGCACCAGGTTTGCATCGCCGCCGATAAGTTTCACAATTCCGGGGTTGCTCCACACGAAAGCTATTTCCCCGGTGAGACAGCCCGATATTTTTTCGAATTTTTTCTCCTCAAGTCTCACTTTAAAGCCCCGAGCTGTCAAACCACGACTATCCCTGTATGAGGTCGCACAGTGGCCTGAGGTACCATTTTTCCGTTATTTTTTCCGTTACGTCACGTTTGCAGGGGTGACCCTCTAGAAGCAACCTTTTAGAGAACATTCTCAAGTTTCTGCGATATCGCCCAAGGGCGCAACAGCCCACCACTCTCCTCCTTGGCTCACAAATTATCCCGACATAAAAAGGCAAAAGGTTAGTGCTTTACGCCCAAATTCCAAGATCTTAGCACCTCTATTTCTAGATACTCTACTAATCAGCGGGTGCTGACAAGCCCATTAACAGCCATCGACTCAACAGCACTGTAAGTAAAACCGCTCATCCCGCCACACCGAGAGAATACGAGTGAGCTCGGGTATAACGGATGACGTCTGGACTTGGGAAGTCACTGACCTAAAGCCTGGATTTGAATGACCTCCCCTTTCATCACCTGCTAGAGCGACAGTGTTCGGTGCCGTTTCAGAAACTGACCTTGGGGTACTCGCAGAAGACATTGAAAAACAATAAGCTAACCCCCGATCTACAAACCTAGATGTGCGACTTGAGTAGCTCTACGCTTCAGCTTAACTACACTAAGGATTCCGGTGTCGCTGTGAGCCTTACGGCATACCGATCTAACCAGATTCCTCTTCCAAAAGTATCACGAGAACACCTCCGCAAAGCTATGAGTCGAGGCCATATGTACACGTGCAGCTAGTGATATCCCCTAATTAGTCAAAGGTAATATAGCCAAAATAGACGATCCCACCTTACCCAAGGAAGAACCAGGTTTCCTTGAAAATGAGGTGTATTACTCGAGTACCAGCTATGCACAGCCGACCTGATCCCGTCCCTGCCTTCGATATAGGGTATCATACCGAGGGTGATAAAAAGCCAAAAGTGGGGAAAAAGAAATCAACTATCATTTTCTGAGCTAGTAACGGAGAAATTATGGACCGTCCTTCAGGGGATACCGGTATTTCGCCTACATGGGCGGAAGATCCTCGTAAAGTTGTAACAGTACAAGGGATCGATCGGCGGAAGGGGACATGCTTACAGAGCATGATTCATTATCCCTAGGGTGCACACCTTGCTTGTATATTTCTCGGATGTCCCGCGTCGCCTAAAAGTCACTTCACAGACTTTTTTCCCAGATGTCTTCATGAGATGTCACTCGTTCTTGGGAGAGGAGCCACAAATTTATACATATTATGAAAGCCTTTACATGCAGTGAGACACACCTGCGGTAATCTTTTCGTTCTAGCGAATCGAAAAATGCGCTGGAGAAGCCATACCCGAAGAAAGGGTTGCTGATTAGTTTGGAAAAGTGGTAAGTTGAGACTAGACTCAGATGCAACAGGCGCAGGTTGCCCTAAACGTAACACAACAGTTGCGACGAAAGGTATGCTTTGCCTCCACTTCTATCTGTGGTATTTTCTTTCCTTTTCCTTTCCCATCCCATCTTTTAATTCTTCGATCCACTTATTCCTGACCCTCGGAGGGGCTAGACTGAAGTGGTGATTGGCAGCCGGAAATGCTTCTTCTGGCATCATGTGAACAATCATATATGAATTGAAGGAGGGGGGGAGGGGATATTCAAGGTAGATTGGTCAGGCGGTACTCGATTCGTACACCTTTTTCAATTTCCTCGCATCATGGGCTTTATTTGATAGGCGGGCTTATATGTATGCGTCCTTTTACGGGAAGGAAATGATATCCAGTTGATTTGTTACTGGCCCCTGCCACACAACCGCTAAACGGCGAAGTTGGTCTTATCCTCTGTGAGAGGAGGCCATATCACTTTGCTAGACTGTGTTGGTGGCCAAGCACTCCCTAGCTTAGCAGATGAAGGTTTGGAAAATGCTCGGGAGTTTTTTGTTTTTTAAAAAAATAAAAACAAAGAAGGCTCTATGAGAAGTTAGGCATTTAAGTTGGGGATCATATCTGCCATATTTCTAGTTGCCTAGAAGTATTTGGCCATTTGGTGAGACCACCTTCGTGCCCTATATCAGAACTCACACACGCAACACACACGCACCCAAGCGCTAACATAACGGTATCGGCATATCAGAATCCCCTAAAGGTCCTAGCCGAAGGCGAGCGAACGCAGGAACTAATGCCGATAGAGATGCTTCTGCCCAAATCTCCTCCAATAACTAATTTTACAACCGCCATTGAACCAACCAGCCCAGGTCTGAAAAGGTGAACATCACCGAACAGCACGCACGATGGTTACACAAGGAGGAGACATTTCTACACTTTCCCGATAGCTCATTCGAATCATTCGAATGAGAAAAGCCACTTGTGTACCATACCACGCTGCACTTGTAACCACAGCCGCATGCAATCTCAATTGCAACTGAATCCTGACCAACCCACATAATGCATAACACTCTCGGATACTAGGTTAGTTCGCGAACATTCCTAATGAATGGTACTGGCAGTTTCCGATACGCAGTTACGGTAAGCCTATCGATTGCAAGAGAGAGGAAATTCCTTGAACGCCTTGCGATTTTTCTCATTCGCTAGGGGAGGGATTTGCGGCAGTTTGACCAATATCTGCGTTCACGGATTAACTCCCCCCGCCCGAATACATCCATTACACAGTCCAAATCCAGAGCCACATCTGGAGTTCATAATGCAAGCGAAGTGCATTTATAATTTAGCGGTTGTACTTGACCTATTTCTTCCACTTCTTCCATTTCTTTCTTTCTTTTTCTCTCATTCCTTCCCTCTTCCCTTCCTCCTTTCAAGTGGAGAGAGGGAGGGAGGGGGGGGGGGCAGACAAAGTTATATTTATCTTATCATTTTTCTTTTTTTTTTTGTAGCAAAATAGGGCGACGAAGATGCATGAACAAAAAATTGTTATTATTATTATTTTTGTGAAGAATCAAATCTCATTTCCATCTACGACCTACAGTTCAATATGATAGTAAGTTACGGTCTTTACAATAATTCATCACTTCACCCCTCCTATGGGCAATAAGCCGGGGGAGAATCGGAGCGAGAACAAAACGAGCGAAGCAGTGAGGGGTCCGGGGAGGGGGGGGGTAAAACAGCGATATCACAGTTTCAGAAGTAGAATAATTTAACTCCGAGGCCGTACCGGCACCGCAAAAGCTCTTGTAATTCGTTGCCGCCGGGATGTCTCTAATCTCCGGGTTCGAGATAAAAGGTTTAGTGCTTTCCTATCATAGTATAAGATCGGCCTTCAGAACATGTTGGATCTTATTAACTGGTATACGCAATTTTGTTAACTTGTCAAGATAGGCCTCTATCCGGGCTAACGGAGATAGCTGATCGCAAGAGTTTTTTTTTACGGTTACTGCAGCACGAACAAAATTATGCTCTAAGTCAGTTGAGCCATCACAGAGTATTACAAGTGACCTACCGGTAGACTACGGGCGTCGACTGCGACGCGGGAGGTTCCTTGCGGCGATCAGTGCCATCCGATTCGGTGGACTACGATGCACAGCACAGTCGACTCCTGCGCTGTAATTCGACTGGTGGGCTAAGTTAGTCCCATGCGGTACGTGTAGGTATGTCGGGGTTTGGGCCCAATATTCTGCAGCGATTGGACCGCTCGAAAAACCAAGCCGAGAAATCTCTCTTGGGGAGGTTAGGTTGGTTGAGTTGGGTTGGCTGAGCTTCTGCCAGGTGCGGTTGTTTGCAGGTTCGCTTATGTATCGTTGCTGCTGCCGGCGGTGTTTGGCTCTTTTGTTCTTCCCCTTTGTGTTCTTTGTTTGCAGTGCTGTATTGGCTGGAGGGTTTCGTTTGTCGCAGAGATAGTTCCGGATGTGAAGGGTCCTTGTGTTTTTTTAAACAGTTCCTTTATTTTTTATTTTTTTTATACTCTTTTTTCTCTGTGGTAGAGAGAAGCTTAGAATGTGTTCTTGTGTACCAGTGTCTTGAGCCGGATTGGATTGATTGGGAAGCGAGTGACGTTTGTGGGGTACAAACGTTGGCTAAGCAATGTTTGCTGTGTCCGTCCTCACTGCCGGCGCGCAAATCAACACATTTGTGAGCTCAGATCGCTTATTAAGCAGCCTATCGCTTCCCAGCCTAACGGTAATATGCGTCTTTGCTTCCTAATCGGGAGAACAATACCAAGATATTACTTGTTATCGTTAGCCTCATGGGGGGTAATTGGTTCACCAAAATCAATCCTGCTCCTGCTCAAGTCAATGTTTGCAAAATTCCTTTCCGTAAAACTTCTGGAAGGTGGTAAATTGAACATATTCGCGGAAAATATTGAGATTGGAGGTTGTGGTTGCTCAGAGACACAGTTTTTGGAGCTGGTGATATTTTGGATTGGTTGAGGTGGTTGGTTTGCAGTGCCCCGAGCCATACGATACAGTCACTAGCCCGCCCTCCCGTTAGGTTGGGAAACCTGAATGATTGGTGGAAGTTCATTGCTCTCAACATTCGTTGAAGCGATAAACCACTCAGAGCACGGCATGGGAGTATCCTGCATACAGTACTACGGCTGCTTCGGATGCTGGAACTTCGTGATCTCTCAAAATTCCAGGGTTGAATACATCTGTAGAATACACCAGATGAGGTCTAACAAGAATCACCTGGATGCACAAGCAGACTTCCAGTGCAATTGCTACAGAGCCACACCCAAGACTTTCCAATGCATTATCTCAAATTGCCCTGCTGTAGCTTTTGCAGAATAGGGGGAGGATGCAAAACCCCTCAACAAAGGGTAAATTCGGTGTGCTGGAAGGATAGCTAGGGCGGGAAAGAATTGGTTGGAAGGTTTTCCTCATTCGTTATAAAGCATATGGTGAATTTTCCTGACCAGTTGGGGATTTTTCCTTTCGCAAGAGGGTCTAGTTCGAGATGTTGGATCATTTTTACTGTTTGGTTACTAGTAGTGATTTTGACGTTTTGCCACTTACGGTATTTACTGTTGCCTTTGGGAGCACTTGGAGTATCTTTTGTTTTTCCGGAGTTCTCTAGACCACACCTTATGGTGCTTGCCATTGATTTTCCTGTAATCACGACGAATAAATCCGAGGACCGATCGTAGCAAAAAGGGGAACGCCGCTCAGGGTATACACAATGCCGGTACCGTATGCGGTGTCCCGCTGGAATCGGGGGTTTTTTTTGCCGTTGATCGATCGCCCACTCACCGGATTGTGCCCTAATTGCCCAGGAAGAGGAGCAGGAGTGGAAGTATCGTACCGGCAGGTTCCTTCTCAATAGCGATGGCGGGGAATTAATAATTCGGGCGGCATGGACTTTACGAGTACGGGGTTGCACAAAGCCGGAGTAATAAGTTGACTCATCACTCCGGTAAGGGCAGGCGATGCGCGTTATGCTCTGATTAAGCCTAACTTACTGTCGTCCATTTAGACTCATACTGTCCTTGTCGAATGAATTTAGCTTTCCTTTGGCTTCTCTTTGACTAATTCAGACATTCCATTGTATGCTCCACCAGCCAATGAGATCTATGAAATGTCCCGCTCGAGCCATTGTTTGCTGGTATAAAATTTGGCTGTGATGCTAGATTGTACTCGAGTAGAATATCGCAGCTACTATAGGAGCCGCACCGTATCGTATGGTACAAGCAGGGAAAAGAAAAAACGTTGTGCCAGCCCTACCAGTTACGAGTGACGGACGCCTTTTCCCTACATCCACTCCTATTGTCTCGAGCACTGCTTATTGTGTCGCTCCTACATTTCTATCGTACTTTCTTACACCTTTGTCCGCATCTTTCTCCCCCCCGCGCTTCCCCCTCTCTCCACACTCCCTCGCCCTGCCCTTACCCTGGGCGCTCGACCTCTCTCGCGAGATTCGCTGAACCGCCCGCCACCTGTTTCTCCCTACCGATCTCCAAGTTTGCAGCCACAGGCAGGAGGAACGGGGCTCGCTACTACAATATCTGTGTAGGGGATTTTTTTTTTTCTTTTCGAAGCTAGCTTTCTCTTCTGGAATCGGGGCATCACATTTTATTTAGAGTTATAAGCTCCCTCAAAATTCCCCGTGATTTGTAGGTAAATGCGGGGGAATTTTTGTGGTGACCCAGAAGGTTAGTAGTAGCAAAAGTGGACTTCCTCTCAACTCTTAGGGACCAGTAACGCGTCTATTTATCCTTGCCCCAAATTTGCATTTCATTTCAGCCGTATTTCGTGGTTCTTGACTTTTTTCCTAAGCTAACTTCGGCCGTTTTGCAACTTTGGAGGATGGGGTCCCATCTCCCCTAATGGACGGACCGATTTCACGCCTTGTTTTCTAGATTCGATTATCGATGGAGTCAGCTTGGGGGTTATCTTTTTCGGGGCTCTTCAGGTGTATTGGCTTTCACGGCAGAAGCAGGTGGGTGCGGTTAAGGATTGGAGTTATACTTTGAAATTGGTGAGTTGTTTGTGGCCCATAGTAGGACCTTGGCGTGTTTTTTCTTGGGGTTTGCTTACCGGATATGACGTTTGTAGGCTTTGGTTGCGGGCACAGCTGCGGCTTCGGCATTGCTCGCCTCACTACAGGTCGAATACTCCGATTCATGGTTTTACGATATTCGATTCTGGTCGCCAATTCTCTCCTGTGTTGGTCTCGGAGTAGCGTTTGCCGTTCACTACTTGGAACACGATCGATCTTGGGTTCCCAATGGAGTTCTGCTCTTCTACTGGTTGTTCTTTATCGTCATACACGGTGTCGAGCTTCGGTCTTCTGTGGACTTGCACGATCATAAACACCGACTTCCCCGGCTTGTTGTGGTGGCATGCATAGAGGCGGCGGGAATCTTCGTCTTCCTTTTGCAATTGATGGTTCCGAGGAAGAAGGGCCTGTACGCACTCCTTGATGAGGATGAGGTGGAAAACGAATGCCCTAGCGAGACTGCAAATGTCTTCTCGAGACTTACGTTTGAATGGATGACGGTGATGATGAAGCAAGGGTATAATAAATTCTTGACTGAGGAGGATCTCTGGAATCTTCGTAAGATCGACACAACTCGTGCTACGGGAGATCAATTCAACGAAGCATGGGAGAAGGAGCTTCAAAAGGAGAAACCAAGCATTTGGATTGCGTTGCTCAGAGCCTTTGGTGCTCCATATGGCCGTGGTTCTCTCTATAAAATCGGGAATGATGTCCTGGCTTTTGTGCAACCGCAGCTTTTGAGGTTGTTGATAGCATTTGTATCGTCTCACAATTCTAATAATCCTCAGCCGGTCGTCCGAGGACTTGCCATTGCCTTTGCCATGTTTGGCTCAAGTGTTGTTCAAACACTATGTTTGCACCAGTACTTCGAACATGCTTTCGAAACGGGTATGAGGATCAAGAGTAGCTTGACGGCAGCTATATATAAAAAGAGTATGCGGCTGTCGAACGAAGGACGAGCCTCCAAAACCACCGGTGACATTGTAAATCTGCAAGCTGTTGATACCCAGCGACTACAGGGTAAATTCTGATTTTACCCTTAATCATATCGTATCACGCAATTTACTAACGGGTACATACACAGATATCACCCAGTATGGTCAACAACTCTGGAGTGCACCTTTCCAGATCACTCTTTGTATGCTTTCTCTTTATCAGCTTTTGGGACCTAGCATGTTTGCCGGAATTGCGGCGATGCTGGTTATGATTCCGGTTAATGGAATTATTGCTCGTGTTATGAAAACCCTACAGAAAGCTCAGATGAAAAATAAGGACTCTCGGACTAGATTGATGACCGAGATTCTGAACAACATGAAGAGTATTAAGCTTTACGGATGGGGCTCTCCATTTATGGCTAAATTAGACCATGTCAGGAATGATCTAGAGTTGCATACCCTCAAGAAGATTGGCGTCGCGCAGGCATTTGCCAGTTTTACTTGGTCCAGCACGCCGTTTTTGGTATCTTGTATGTGTCATCCGACTGTCGAAATTGACTATTTTCTGGACACTAACAATCACTCGATTTTAGGTTCTACATTTGCTGTCTTTGTCTGGACTCAAGATAAACCCTTGACTACAGATATTGTCTTCCCAGCATTGACCTTGTTCAATTTACTCACTTTCCCTCTCTCGATCCTCCCCATGGTAATTACAGCTGTTGTCGAGGCTAGCGTTGCTGTTGGACGCATCACTTCATTCTTAACCGCTGAGGAACTTCAATCTGATGCCGTGATTCGCGAGCCACCAGTGCTTGAAATGGGGGAAGAGACTCTCAGTGTCACTGATGCAACATTCGCCTGGGACCGTGCAGAGCCTGGCAAATGTGCCCTGAAGAACATCAACTTTACGGCCAAGAAAGGTGAACTCAACTGTATTGTGGGACGGGTTGGCGCAGGGAAATCTAGCTTTCTTCAGGCAATTCTCGGAGATTTGTGGAAAGTATCGGGCAAAGTCGTTGTAAGAGGATCTACCGCTTATGTCGCCCAGTCAGCTTGGATCATGAATGCTTCTGTTAGAGAGAACATCGTATTTGGGCACCGCTATAACCCCGACTTTTACCAGGCCACCGTTAGAGCTTGTGCACTTCTCGAGGACTTTGATGCCCTGCCTGATGGTGATGAGACAGAAGTTGGTGAGAAGGGAATCTCTTTGTCTGGGGGTCAGAAGGCCCGTTTGACCCTCGCTCGTGCCGTCTATGCCCGTGCCGATGTCTACCTTTTGGACGATCCTCTGTCTGCCGTTGACCAGCATGTCGGAAGACACCTTATCGATAACGTCCTTGGTCCTAAGGGCCTCTTGGCCGGAAAGACTAGAGTTTTGGCGACGAACTCGATTCCGGTATTGATGGAAGCCGATTATATTCATCTTCTTGTTGCAGGTGAAGTAGTCGAGACCGGCACCTACAACGCCGTCATGGCCATGAAAGGCGGAATATATAACATCGTCCGTCATCTCAAAGAAGCTCGAGAACAGGATCAGAGTGATAAAGACAGCGACAGATCTTCAACTGTTGTTGGCACTGGTGCATTGGAAGTCTCGAGCGGAGAAGATGAAGTTCTTGATACCGACGGTGGGGTTATTAGCCTTGGGGTGACGAAACCTAGGCGTATCTCTCTGAGAAGGGCATCCGCGGCGAGCTTCAAGAAGGACAGGCGCAAGATCGTAGACATTGAGGAGAGTCGTGTTAAGAGAACAACACAAGGCAAAGAGTTTTCGGAGAAAGGAAAGGTCAAGTGGAGTGTCTATGGAGAATACGCGAAAGCTAGCAACCTCTTTGCTGTTACGATTTACCTTCTCGCTTTGATCTGTTCGCAGGTCGCATCTGTTGTAGGAAATGTATGGCTCAAGACGTGGTCTGAAGCGAACGGCAAGAGCCATGCCAACGACCATGTTGGCAAGTACCTCGGCATTTACTTCGCCTTTGGAATTGGCGCAGCTATGCTCGTAGTCTTTCAGACATTGATTCTTTGGATTTTTTGCGCCATCGAGGTTGGATTTCTCATCTTCGACTGTCATCGCTACATTGCTAACAATATGGACTGCAGGCTGCTAGGAAGTTGCACAATAAGATGGCAGTTGCTATATTCCGAAGCCCGATGCAGTTTTTTGAAACTACTCCCGCTGGCCGTATCCTGAATCGCTTCTCTAGTGATGTATGCGCTCACTCTTGTTGCTCATGCCTCATCGGACACTGATATAGCACGTGTTGCAGATTTACAGGATCGATGAGGTGCTATGTCGAAGCTTCAACATGTTGTTCACCATGAGCGCTAGGTCAATTGCTACGCTTGCCATTATCTCCGTATCCACACCTCCGTTTCTGGCTCTTGTCCTTCCCCTAGGGTGTCTCTATCTCTATATTCAGCGCTATTACCTACGGACCTCCCGGGAGCTGAAAAGATTAGATAGTACATCACGGAGCCCGGTCTATGCTCACTTCCAAGAGTCGCTCGGCGGTATCTCTACTATTAGGGCTTATCAACAGCAGTCCAGATTCATAGCTGAAAATGAATGGAGGGTTGATGCTAATCTGCGCGCCTATTTTCCTTCCATAAATGCGAACAGGTGAGCCTTTTTTCCCTTCGCCGTGTTGAGATGCTTCATTGTACAGAACATTGCTAACTACTGTCTCGGTTCAGATGGCTCGCCGTGCGATTGGAGATTATTGGCTCAGTCATTATATTGGGGGCCGCTGGGTTTTCAATTATTGCTGTTGCTTCCGGCACTAACCTTTCTGCAGGCATGGTTGGCTTATCAATGTCGTACGCACTGCAGGTAAGTTTCGAACTCCTCCATGCGGTTTTACTCGCGAAAATCACGGCGACCATAATGTGACTGATCATATTTTTTATTACCCTGTCACGAAGATAACTCAATCACTCAACTGGATCGTCCGCCAAACAGTCGAGGTTGAGACCAACATCGTCTCGGTAGAGAGGGTGCTCGAATATGCAGCTCTTCCAAGCGAGGCGCCCGAAGTCATCCCAAGCCAAAGACCGAGTACGAGCTGGCCCGCAAATGGGGCTGTCTCCTTCCATAATTACTCGACCCGATACCGCCCCGGCCTGGATTTGGTTCTCAAAGACATTAACATCGACATTAAGCCCCGGGAAAAGATTGGGATTGTGGGCAGGACTGGTGCGGGGAAGAGTTCACTGACCCTTGCGCTATTCCGAATTATTGAACCTGCAAATGGCAATATTAGCGTTGACTCTCTCAACACGTCTGCTATTGGTCTAAGGGACCTGAGACAACGGTTGGCTATTATCCCTCAGGATGCCTCGTTGTTCGAAGGGACTGTAAGAGACAACTTGGATCCAAGTCATGTTCATGATGACACCGAGCTCTGGACGGTGCTGGAACTCTCTAACCTCAAGGACAAGATTTCTTCAATGGACGGGAAGTTAGACGCGCAGGTACACGAGGGCGGATCTAATCTTTCCGTGGGCGAGCGAGCCCTAGTAAATCTTGCCCGCGCTCTGTTGACTCCATCCAATATCCTAGTAATGGACGAAGCGACTGGTAGTATAGATGCAAGTGCCCCCGTAATCGAAGGGCTCTCCACGCTCTTACTCGTCTCCTCTCGTTTTTCCCCACATCTTGGCATTTTATTTTAGACGTTCTCGGCTAACCGGGAGTGATAGGTCGAGACGGACAACATGCTACAACGGACCATAAGTATGTGTCTTAGAATTCCTGTAGTTTCGTGGCTCCGTTGATACTGATAAACCTTCCAATCAAATAGGAGATAGATTTCGCGATAGGACCATCCTGACAATTGCTCATCGTTTAGGTGAGTCGTTGAAATTCCCTCCCTCCTACTTCGCCCCGGGAAATAAACTTTTATAGGCAGTGCTAACGTTTTTAAAACAGATACTATCATTGATAGGTGATTAAGCATTCCTTCCTATTATTTATGCACCGTCCCCTAGAAGGCTTTGTTCCTATTTTTATTTTTATGATTTCAACTAACCCGACCCGTATTTAAGTGACCGAATCATCGTTCTTCAGGCCGGTCGGGTTGCCGAATTCGATACCCCGGACGCCCTGCTCAGCGACAAAAATTCCTTGTTCTTTGCCCTTGCCAAAGAGGCCGGGCTAACCCAGGCAGGGCCTTCTAGCTAGTTATCAGCTCTCGCGCGCGGAGGGATATAACAGAAGAAAGGAAGTTGATTGATTGATACCCGTGTGCCCATTTGAGTGTTTTTTGTTTTGAATATTCAATTTTTTTGCTGGAGAAAAAGGATGTTTGATTTTTATACTCACTCTGCTGTACTAGAACTACATGAATGTTTTTTTTGTTTTTTTTTTTGCTCGAATATCTGAGTGGTTGAGTTTTTATTCTTAATTCCCTTTCATGCTGTTTCCATTTGATTTGATTAATCAGCTTTTTCTTGTGCCTATGGGATTTTCAAAATGAGATGGATGGGAGGGAGAGAAGCGGTAGGCTACGGTATGGCATGCATAGCATGACTGCCCCAAGGCTAGCCAGCCTTACAAACGAAGCTCCCCCTCCCTCCATGATTACTTTTTCTTCCGCCTTCCTACCGTGTTCCACCGTGTTGCAGACAGTCGAACCGGAATGCAAGGTAAGTTACGCACCTTTTAGCTGCCGTACCATACTAGATGGTCTACAATATCAACCCCCATTCCAAAGGTGAAATTCTATATCAGCCTACCCGCCTGCCTCCGTAGACCGCGAACCTTTGCGAGAAATAATTTCCCTTTTTCCAAAAAAAAACCCCGAAAAAGAAAAAGAAAAAGAGGACTAAAAGAAAAAACAAACGAGAGAAAACGGCTCATATCCCAACAACCCTATTCGCCCCGCGCCTTCTCCTTCTCGCCCAGTGATGTGGATTACCCTACCGAGGGAAATAGAGCCCATTCGCTATTGCAATGCTGAGCTACCATGCTCGGAAGCAACAACGACAATTGCGTTGCGCATATTTTTTTTATTTTAACCCCTCCCCCGCCAAGAATCTATTCATTCGCCCATTTATAGTACAGGTACTGTAAGTCTTGGCGGTTGGAGTAGTTATGATACTTGTATCATGATAGGGTGAGTGAGTTAAGTTAGTGGTCACTAGTCATCATTCGCCCGACGGAACCTTTTTATACTGTACAGTTACAGTGGGCGGGGATATTCGCGCTTTTGCGCGTGGGGGAGATAATAATAATATTATAATAGATGCCTGACCGTATGCCTGGCTAACTACGGTATCATAGCTAGCCTGGGGGGAAGTGGGGGTGGAGGGGGTTTCTTTGGTTTGCTTGCTTGTTTGTTTGTTTGGTGAATAATTTATATTGGGCCAGTAGAGTAGTACCAGTAGGGTAAGAATATCGAACCTAGATTTTTGGTGGCAAGTGGGTACAGTATGATGATGATGAGCACTATACAGTACACGTCCCACTCCTTCCTTCCTTCCTCCCTCCATGCGTAGAATTGGGCAGAAGAAGAAGAAGAAGAAGAAGGAGAAAGAGTGGCTTTGGAATTACTGGTTAGGTAGGTAGGTTGGCTAGGGTGCTATGGTGTGGTATCGTATGGTCTAGATTATTTGTTTGTTTGTTTGTTTGCTCACTTCACTTCACTTGACTTCACTTCACTTTTTTTTCTTTTTCCCCCTTTCTTCCAAACAACCTAATGTGCTGTTTCTATTATATTATACTATAATTCTTTTGCTGGTTTGATGGTGATGGATAATATCTGGAACTGCCCTACTCTGCCTTGTTCTGCCCTGCCCTGTTTTTGTTCCGCCCTGCCCCGCCCTATCTATCTATCTATGGGGGGGGGGTTTCCCCTCTTTTCATCACTACTATGAAATTGCACGATACTATGATTGCTCAGTACAAGTATGTCGTGGGTATGATACGACACTATCACACGTGTTTGTTGTGCGTGTGCTTTATCGTACTGTGGTGCGAGTTTGTTGTGTTTGTTTGTTTGGTGGGTAGGTAAGCAGAGGGTTGGCTTAGAGTGGCGATGATGATGATGATGATGATGATGAGGAGGGAAGTTTTGGAATTGAGTATATATATATATGCGTATGCGTGTGGGGGTGAACGAATAGCGTACTGTATTCGAGTAGTATCTCAGGCTAGAATTGAATTTTGGAAGAGGAGAGGAATGGAGGGGTGATTTTTATCGCATAATAATATGGTACGTCCAGCACTTGGGGGTGAAGGTGGTGATGGTGATGGTAGTGGTAGTGATGTGATGTTCTCACTTTAGATGATGAGGAGGAAGGCAAAGTTTCCCTTAGGTAATTTGGTTTTGCCCATCTTTATGTGTTTGCATTACCGGGCTTGGGATTGAAACGCTTGTTTGCTTTGCTGGAAGGGGTGAGGTGCTTGGTTGAGATGATGGATAAGTTAGGTGGTTAGTTGCGCACACTTCGTTGTCGTAGTCTCTATGATTACCCGGAGGTGCTATACGGCCATACTAAAGCAAGTTTCGATATTAGATAACCCTTGCCCATGAAACCATATACAGTGCATATATATAATATAAGTTGGTTAATTAGTTGGTTGGTTGGTTAGTTGGTCAGTTAGTCTGGAACCTAATTCTAGGGACTCAGACTCTTGCTTGATAGACAGACTGAGTTCCCGAGTTCCCGAGTGGCTTCTTACCTTTCGAGTCCCCAGGATAGGCTTTGATATTAGGTCCGTTGTATATAAAACGTAAAAAATGCATTGTAGTTCGAACCTCAATTTCCGAAGTGGTTTGAGGCAGTAGTAGTAGGGGGAGAGAGGAAAAATTATACTAGATGATGACGAAGTGAGCGCGGGGGTTTCAAAGAGTGGGTTGGGTTATAGACGAACGGGCCATTTCTCTCCAGGAGGAGTAGGAGCAGGCAAATTATTTCGCACTACGCAGCCTAGTGGAACACAATCATATAATAGCCACTTCAGCTAGTAATGTACTAATCTCTAGAGTATTAAGTTTCAGCCCGGGACCTAACTAACTCTTTGATTATACGAAAATGCTGAGAGTAGTCCTTCTTCTCCCCCTCCCCCTCACCTGGGGGAGAAGACCCTAACCATTCGATTGGGAAGGGATGCTTTTAGAGGAAGAAATAATTCCGCTAGCGCAAAAATAAGGCTAGCTAGTAATATTGACTTTATTCCAGCCAGCCAGCCTGGGGAAATTGAGTTTCGAATCCGGTTTGTAGTGTTCTCTTGAGAAGAGGTTTCATCCCATCATTTGATCATCAGGTCGAGTGGTGGGAATGCAGATGGTGAATTGGCGGAATGAGTGGTCGAGAATAGATACTGATACTCCTACTACTGCTACTATAATAGGCACCACGACAAAACCGACGGCCTGACCCAATAATCCCAGGAGGAGAAAGAAGATAGCTTCGGCCGAGAAAGACCAGACAGCTAACCCACAGGAGCACTAAAGGATTATGCTGTGTTATTCCGGCCGGCCCAGAACCCGCCAAGTTCCCCAAGGCCCTCCACCATCGTCTGACAGGGCGTCCAACCAAACTCCCCCCCTCCCCACCAGGAGAAGAATTATTTCCTTTCTTTGATAGTGTGGATATATGTGTCAACATAGAAAATTAGGTAACGCGAACCATCTCCCGAAAGAAATGAAGTGCTCCTCCTCCAGTCGGTTATGGAGGATCGCCCAATTCCGGCCAGACGTGCTATCATCCCTTCTACTCGAGTAGAAACCCATCCGTTCCGTAGGAACCGCTCCTGCCTCCGTCCCGGTGAGGCTTTTGACGTTGGATATATATATATATATATGGGTCATCGCGGATAATAAGTAGTACCACGATTATTTGTAGGTTTCAGTCCAGCTTGTAGATTAATCAAGGTCTCCAGTCATTGATCAATACCAAATTGGAATTGTGAGTAGCGGGGATGAGGGAGAGAGCGAGGGAGAGAGAGAGAGAGAGGGGAGTTCGCCACTTCCCTATTTTTCCAACCTCGACACCTGAAGTCAGCGATGTGGTTGCCATAAATTGACTGCACCGTGCCCTATTCGGTATATTCCGGAGATGTCTCGTCCCATTGGGAAGATAAATATCCGGATATTCCAACTATGGCTAAGGTATCAAGAGCACTGTACGTATGTACTTCATCATTGGTTAGCTAGTTTTGTAAGGCAGAATGTGCAAATGCTGTGTTCTCCACCGGTAGTAACCCCACGTTCAGCAGGGGGGGTATTACTCAAGTATTTTGCACTAAAGATTATCGCTCGTTTCAATTAGATGGACGTTGAGGTCTGGATTTCATGACGGTTTTTTTCTTTTTCTTTTTCGTTTCCTCCTTCGTGATACAGGATTGTTGTTGTGTTTGTAGCCTTGGCATATGACCATCTATTCCCCCGAGAGATATGCAGTGGCGCCCGAATATGTATAATGTTCTATGTTTGCCATCAATGGCGCTCGCGGCTTACGATAATACAGGAAGTGTCTTATCTCGGCTACTAACAGTGCAGCCTTCCAAGACTTTTTGTACTAGCCTCAGCTACAAGTACCATGTCTCATGAGAACATCCATCCTATGATGCGAAATATATCATAAGCGCACAATAGTGTTATCCAAAGGGAAGAAAAGGAAGAGCAGAAAGCGAGCAGCCCTCTATGGTATGGTATCATACTGTACCTCCATCACTGAACAACCACCAAAATTGTGTAACCCGGGGAAAGAAAGAAAGAAACAAAAATGCCTTTCAGCCCTCAGAAAACATGGGATGAAAATCATCCCCAAAAAAATTCCGGGACCGCCACCCTTGTGCCCCCTCAACTCCCCCCCTATCCGACGAAATGCCAAAGACAAGACAGTAAACCCCATGATCTACCACAAAGTCACGGTCACCCCACATTCACAACAGACTTGTAACACAGAGCCCTGCCGAAAGTACTTGTACCATGAACCCACCGATTCGGCCCAGTTCATACCGGTAAGGCATAAAAAAGCCATTTAAACACACAAAAAACACACAAAAAAGGAATGAGTGAATGAAAAGAAAGGAAGAGAACTCTCCTCAGCCAGGGCTGATACCGAAGCGCTGGGATATGGTAGGTAGGTAGGTAGGTAAGGTAAGGGGTGAGGAGGAGGATTTCCTCCACATTTCGTATGTACCATACCGGCATCAGTTGACGACAAGCGAGTGTTGCGTAACCCCCCCCCCCTTTCCTTCTCCTTCCCCCTGATTGCCGCTGTCATTGGTCGCGTGTTGGTTTCCGGGGTTTCCCTCCATGTCGATTAGGGATGTGCGTGTACTACCTACCTATTTACCTTACCTATGATACCTTGCCATTTTATATCGTCGTCTAAGTGTACAGTTATGTAACTGGGCAGTACGGTGCGGCGCAGTACTGCATCGGTACCTGAGCCCGTATCCAAGATGTAGGAAACTAATAGCGATAGGTGGGAAAAGTAATAAATGTCTACAGTTCCGGTACGGCCGGGTATGGGTCCTTGGTTGGCTTGGATTGTATCATCGTTCGGAGAGCTGTGTGGGGGGGTGAGCACCGTACCTGACTGTACTCGTACATACAGTAGGGAACTGGAGGAAGAGGAGGGAGGGGAAGGAGGAGGACCCACTTTCGTGCTGTAGTGGGGCATCATATGGTGCATACAAGTACGGTACTCCACCTACTCGAGTACCGGTACGGTAACTTGAAGGTACCAGAAGGCACGGTATAGTACCAGTACTCGAGTAGGTTAGGTACCGGTAATGTCGGACCCATGGCGGAACTCGTCCGAACCACATTACGGCGCCAAACCATGCCCATCAGAACAAAATAAATAAATAAAAGGTTTACTCATGCCCGTATCATACGGTACCAGTCCCCTAACCCCTGCTTACCCCCAGGAATCAACCCATGAAATCCCAGCCAATCAACCACAACCAACCGAAACCAACCTCCCACACCATCATCATCATACCTTACCATACTTGTCCAGGACATGCGATAACAAAAGTTCCTATCCCCCACGAGTGACCCCCCATGATGATTTTCCCCCTCCTCCTCTTCCTCCTCCTCCGTCATCCCCATTATCACCATTATCTTCATCCATCCATCCATTCCAAGAAATCCTTTGTGAACCCAACATATTCCCCAAACAGGCAGTAGCACCAAGGCCAATGCAGTCAGACGCCATGAATCATCCACCCACGGGTTTTTTCTTTTCTTCTCCTCCTTCTCCCTCCTTCGGGACCCGGGGGCTCCCTGACATTACCCTTACCGACCATCACCCTACCTCTACCACTCACTTTTGTGTCACCACCGTCCGGACCGCGACGACGACGTAAGAGGGCGGCATTTTACCACTTTAGGTTGAGTTTTTTTTTTCTTTTCTTTCTTTCCTTCTTCCCTTTGAAATGAAAAAAATACCCTTCTTAATTAAGGCTTGCACTGAGGTTTTTGAGAGAGAGGCTTGTGGGCATAAGGTCAGTAGTGTTAGTTTTAATGTTACGGTGGCAATGGTAGTAGTGGGTAGTGGGTAGTGGAGTTGGTGGTGGTAGTGGTGGTGGTGGGTAGGACTCATCCACGCGTGTTCAAGATACCGGTAGAGCTGAATAAGCAACGTTTTTAATATCATGACCAAAAATTTCGTAAATGTGCAGACTTCCAGACCACGGATTGATATCAGCCACCGTATATTGCACGCTGATAATCAATGAGGAATATACACCCATGGTAAGCCCTAAATAATTCCTTCACGACAATATTCTGCGTCTTGTGAACTGATACAGTATCATGCAAGGGTGACATCGAATTCCCAATCCCCCTTGCCCTACCCTGCCTAGCTACTTGTGCCCGCCGGTCTATCTATTTGCCCAACAGACTACTACAATATTGGTATCATAGAAAGAGCTGAAGACTCCCAAAGTTGGTAGCAGTTGTGGTACCATACCAGTAGCGAACTAGTCAATAATTCAATTCCTTTTCCTCTATCTCTCCTCCTCCTCCTCCTTCTCTAAAGAAAGGGGGAAGAAGACGACGGGGGGTTGGAGAACCTTTTGTCCATAATTACTTTTCGCTTGGCTAGCATTAGTATCATACTAACTTAACTAGCCCTAATGGATAGACTCAACAGTAAAAATAAAAAAAAAAAAGAAAAGTAGAGACGAAAGGGAGAAAAGGAAAGAAAAAAGAAAAAAAAAGTCAAATTTCGGTGGGCCCTTTTAAACACCATGATTGGCCAACCAAGCCAAGACATAAAATGTGGATATTATGCGAGATGGGGAAGAAAAAAAGAAAAAACAAATACCAGCCCTAACCCTTTGACCCCCAGCATGCATGTCTGGTGTGTGGTGTGGGTGTGTCTGAGGGATGAGGTCCGGGTGTGGGGTGTATGTGGGGGGGGTGGATTGATTGGATGGATGGACCCTGATACGGCAGTGTCTTACGGCACCGAACCTAAAAGGAAAAAACTAGCCACAAGTCCAGTTTGATATTTATTGTTTGTTTCTGATAACCGAGCGAATGGGTATGGAGACGAGTTGAATAGAGAATGTTTATTAAAATTTGGCTCTTTTTTCTTTTTTTTCTTTTTCTTTTTTTCTATTATTTTTTTTTTCCTTACTGGATTTGTTTTGTTTTTGTTTTGTTTTGTTTTGTTTTGTTTTGTTTGTTTGTTTGTTTGTTTGCCTAGCGCAGGGAGCGCTCGCTCGCTCACCGGTGGAGGACAACCATGGACTTTTCAGGACTCGTTTCGTTTCGTTTCAAATAACCCTGGAACTGACGAATCGGATTATTTCCTTCGGCCCTTGTTTCTCGCTTGGTAGGTTTATGTTTCTTCTTCAAAGGTTTCGGGTATGATATTCCATTCCGGTACTCAACCATACCCTACCGTAGTTTATCATCATACCCGAACCGACCGCACGATACCGCAGTACGGTAGTATCATAGCAAGGAAGCGAGTAAAACACAACGTTTCAACTCTTTTCGCTCGCTTACGGTACTAGTGCCGGTACCGTACAGTACAGCACCGGTAGTGTAGAGTTCATCACACCGCACCCACCCCCCAAAAAAAAAATCAACCCTATATTTTCCTAAATTTGCTCGTACAGCCTCATCCTTATCAGTAACCCTACCACACCATGTGTGATAACTATCGAGGACCATACTGTATCTTTGCATCAGTAAAGCAAACCAAAGCACAGTGAATTTCCCTCTCTCTCCCTACTCTAGTACTAGTACATTCCCTTTTCTTCCTTCCCTTCCTTCCTATCTATGATACCTGCCTACCTCCCTCCCACAACCCATCAAAAGTAAAAGTAAGAGAAGAGTACTCGAGTAGGCCTAACTTTCCCCACCCCCACCCCCCCCACACACACACAATCAACCAATCCTACACAAACAGAGGCATTTTCGCCATACCCTCCCTCTCAACTAACTAACTACTGTAACTCTCATATTAAAAATCAAAAACGGGTCGGGTCGGCTTTTAGTCTAAAGGAAAAGGAAAGCACGGTATTCCCCCAATTTATAAATAAACCCTGCGTTGCTACGGGCTCGATCACTAGACCTACTTGGTTACGGAATTTTATTGAAATCTGGTCCGGGGAATGGGATGAGGTTTTCTCTTGGCTAGCTCCCTCACAAGCGATAGGTGTGTGTGTGTAGGTATGGTACGGTAAGCGAGTAATAAATAAATAAATGCCGGTATGTGTCTTCATGCGCTGTATGTGGGCACGGAAGTACCATACATATGGACTGCAGTAGGTTGGGAGTACCGTATCTGGTATGATATCGTAGGGCGGGTGAATGGGCACGGGTTTTCTCTCGGCGAGATGGAGTGGAAGAGGAGGAAGGAAGGAAGGAAGGGAAATGTTTGAAACAAAAGTGAAGAGAGCGCTTCTGCTCTTGGATGCTGGCTGACCGGTGGACGTATTGTACTCGTACAGTACTTACCTTACCGTACAGTACAGTACACACCTTCCCCCATCGGATTCTTCGTCTTCTTATTCTCACCGCTCCCCTTCAAATTAGTCTGGTTTGGATTAGCTGGGGCGAACGGAACGTAACTGTGTGAGTGAGTGAATGGATGAGAGTACGGTACAATCTCGTATGATGATGGAATGCCGGTTGGATGCGAAGGTGATAACATAGCTGCATACCTGTAGCATACTTGTACATGGTCTACCGGTGTGTAAGCGCAGTAGGAGTTTACTGGGCGCCGGTAGATGGATGGGCAGATGGTTCACGAGTGGGCTAACTTGAACCAAACCAAAGCTACATACAAGCGCTCCGCTCTATCATTGATAACGGGGTACGGTGGTAGCGTAATATCCAGCGTATCACAGCGATACCAATGTCCTCTCACCGCCATAACAGCAACGACAACAACGACAACAACACAATCCGCTCAACCACTCGATATCAATATCGAATACCTATTTCCACATATCCCGCAAAAAGCGCAAGAAATTAAAGATGGAAAAAAGAAATGGAAAAAATAGATATCGTAAATTGGTAGAAGGGGATAGGAGAAAATAAAAATAAAATAATCAACCTCTCTTTATTCCATTTTTTATATCCTTTCCCCCAAAAACCAGTCAACCCGAGTACCCAATCGATGAGGCACGTGCGACCTACCGAAAAATTCGGACAAGTGACAAGTAACAGCAAAGGTATCTCCTTCGATTTCCTTGATAGGAGAAAAGTCTCGTGGATCAAAGTTTTCCGATAGTCCAATACGATCACCAGACCCCTCTCCCCCCCCAAAAAAAGCACCCATAAACCCGCCACAGAGCCATGCATATGTAATTATCGTCGTTTCAAAGTGCCGAGTGATCGCTCGTGCTTCTGGTTGGATTGGATTAGAGGTGCACTACCAACCCACGACCCAGATCTTGCATTTCCACACTGAGATAGGCGAGCTCGAAAAGCTCATCTCAAGATCCCCGTAATGCCTTGCGACACTAGCCTTGCTCGCATAGCTATAATTAAAAAAGTGGGAGAAAAAAAGTTCACGATGATCGGTGGAAAGGTAAAGCATCAGGAATGTGATTAATTATAGAAATGATGGTCAAGTTAAGAACCAGCGAAAATGAAAGCTCTTTCGCCGGAATCCTCTCCTCATTGGAGAGAAAGGAAAAAGGACTGGCGTGCGTGCACGATGAGATGAGATGTGATACAAGGGGTTACCGCGTCCTTCTCCTTCGGCAGAAAGTGTTTCATAGTAGAAGAGCTTCTGAAGTTGAAGATTCTATTTGGTCGGAGGGCTAGGAGATCGGGAGCTAACGGTATTTTTTTTGTTTTTTCATCCTTTTCTTAAACTTTTGGCACATTTATTTTTTTCCTTTCCTCGGAGAGATGAGAGATCTCTCGATATCGTACAGCAGAACAGCACATACGGTATGTATGGGCGTTCCGTCAGGGCTTGTTCGTTCTTTCCTTGGTTGCTCGTCCCACCACTGGGGGAGGGGCTGTTGGTTAAAACTCTGGATCGTGGCCGGTCGAGAATATGCAGAGACTTGTTGCCCCCCGTACACTCCTTCCCTACCCCCGTCCTCCTGGCCGCCCTTTGGTGAAGATGAGATTTTCGTTACCCTTCCCCTACAGATGAGAAATTCTGTGGGTGAGATTTTTTTCCTTTCAGCACCCCCCTCCTTCACCTTGACATGCCTTTGTTCGATGATCGATCTGTTACACGATCCCCGATTGAAAAAACGTGGTACAGTAGGGCAAAAAAATTGAAAGATTGGAAAAGTGAGCGCGGGTGGAAGCGAAAGCTTGTTCTGATGTCTTCCATCGTGTGAATCTCCGATCAGATTTTCAAATTCTCTCGATCTGTTCCTATTGTTTCGATCCCGTAGACTCTTCTTCCACGTTCGATGCTTTCCTTCCATGCCAGGTTACCTGGCGCTCGTTGCCAAGAGCTGTCAGTCAGGAACAAACCCATATGAATAGCAAGCAGACCCCAAATAAAATCAGCGAGATAAGAAAAATGGAAAATGGAAAACTTTATTTAATGCTACCACCTCGCTGGCGCGCGATGTCCCTCTTCGTTTTTCCTATTTTTTCTTATCTCCCCTTCTTCACCAACTTCCTCTCCCCTTCGACGTTTGTGAAATCCCTCTTTTTTTTATTTTTACTCTTCACCCCCCTGCCTCTCGCCCTGCCAATCGCGGCATTATCAACTCATTATCTCCCTCTGTCACCGCTTTCTGCATCCCGGGCTCGGGGAACACTGGTTGCACTCAGCTAAGAAAATTATCTTGTTTGTCGCTTTTAACCGTCATCAGTCGGATTTAAATTCGAACAGCAACTGCGGTAGGTAATCATGCTTTTGGACAAAAAACCCCGCACTTTCTTCAATTCCCACCACCCCTACTGCGCCGCAGCATTTCTAGGGAAAAAGGAAAGAAAGGGAGGCAAAGAGCAGCAGACGAAAATAGAAAAAGGAAATAAATCAGAAAAGAGAAGGGGGGAGAAGAAAAAGGAATAAAAAAGGGTTGTTTCAAGCCGTATTTTGGTCGCGCCGCGTTGGGCCCTTCGACTGTTGCATCATATTAATTGTACTTCACGGCTAACGGCTGTTTCGCGCATCAAGAGAGAGATGCAGTAGAGACAGAGGAAGAGTAGAAAGGAGTGAAAAAAAAAGCGCTTCTCAACCTGAACGGCCGCGCTACCCGACTCCAATTCGACCTTCCCGCAGAGAGGCAAAGGATGTTCATCAAAATAGATGTGTCTCGTAATTACTGGCCAGAGGAAGTGCTGAGGAAGATCCTCTCCTGCGGATAGTGAACTTTCCAGAAAAATCAGCGTTTCATCCTTCGACGAACAAGGCCAAGGCGGGAGACCACTCCGGGAAACAGCACAAATTGAAAGATAAAATATAAAAAAATACCATTCATTCCTAGTACGTATGTGCAATCCTGCGTGTGCTTTGCTGCTTTGCTGTGTGTTTTTTCCCCACAATCAGCATTGGCTTCCCTTGCTGATCGTCTGCTTCACAGAAGAGCTGATGATCCCTGGCATTAGGTGGTCGGGAAAGCCTGTTCGGTTATCTATCCACCACCCCCCCCTATCGTTCAATCCAGCTCACCTACGTTTTCCCGTCCTACCGGTGCCGGAAATATTTGTGTTTTCTTTTATGTACACGTCTTAGCATATGGAATGGTAGGTACCAAGTCGCCGTTTCGTGTCACTACTCGTGAATGAACAGGTATATTCTACGGGAAGGCTTTCCTGTTCTTCCACAATGGAAGTGCATTCCCAGGGAGTTGGTGCGTCAACGAACTTCCCACCCTCCGCCTCCTCCTCCTCCCCTTCCTCCTCTGGAAGACCGTCACGTGGAATTTCAATTCCGTGTTATGCCCACCCCGCAGTTTTTCGCGAGACCAACGCACTGAAGAGAATATTAGACGCTCTGGTGTTGTGGCATGCTATGCACCCTCTTTGTTTGTCTCTATACATCTGCCCCACTTCCTATATCTCTCCCCCACACTGCAAGTTGATGTTTCCAAACATACTCAGCGACCCTCGCTACGTCATTAGGCAAGAGGGGGGAGATGCTGCCCTGCATGATGGCTTGTTTCTACGTCACGATATCCTTTGAAGATGCAGAGACACCTTTACAATGTCGATGTTTTGGGTTAGATAGTTCGCCTCAGAAAAGCTAAAACCTTAATTCCGACGGACGAGTGACCATTTGTGATGTTAGGTAGTCCAAACAGTAACGACGTAATCGCGCGTCCGCCATTACCGGATGTATTAGTAGAGGAATGATGCATTCCGCAGATAATAGGCCCGAGCCGTGATAATCATGCGAGAGCACACAGGGTCAAGTACCAAAGTCTCCATGTCAGACGAACACACTCGGGATGACAACAGAGCCAACAACGAACTTTTGTCATGTCAATCCCATAACCAATACCGAGTGTCAAGTACGCCAGTGCGATATCATGTTTATGACGTTCAAGGTGAATAATCGCCCATTGTAATCTCCTTTCCCCATCATGCCGGGCTCAGCTTTGTTTTTCCCTTCATACTCGAGCGCTTTTATTATTATTTTATTATCAACTGTTGCAGATGTTTTGTGCACAGACCGAGCACGTCAAGGATGATGAGCACGACACTCGGAAAACTTTGGCGTGGATCCAAAGACGCAACCCTTGGTAATGACCGCCGTTTAGGAAGCCCGGCCTGACCTATGGTTGGTTGGATACCAGTATCAATTACCCCCACCAGGCCCGACAATTCGTTTGCTCGCCCTGGAGCTGCGACAGAGAGGCTTGTATTGTAGGCGGTCTAAGCGCCTCCTCCCCTTGCTTAACCACGCTTTGTCAGTTCCCTCTTCCTTGCCTTCCCTCTTCCCCGCACACTCCCGTTCTCTAGTTTCCATGCTCCGTTTAGTTTCCCCTCCCGTACACTGCCGTATGCCACTATCATTCAAACGGACAGCGGAAAGGACTTCATATCTTGCGCTTCCTTCGGATCCTGACGATCCTGTATGGGTTTTACTTGTACATCCTGGTAGGAGATAAGGTTGGTTGGGCGTCAACGGGGGGGTGATTTTTGAAGGAAGTGGAGGATAATTGCAGAGAAGCCCCAGTTTCCCTTGCGGCGCTGGGGAAATATGATTGGCTCTTCAGACGGTGGAGCGTCAACATGTGAGACGCGTACTCCTGATTGAGGTAAAGGTCGAGCGAAGCACGCGTTTCTTTTCCCTCATGTCCCACCCAGGCCAACCAGATATCCCTGCCAGTCTTGTGACTACATCCCTGCTCACTACCCATGCCGGCTCCACCGAAATTAAAGTCCCGCCGGCCATTGGACCGTGAAAGGTTAGCTAACCGCCTCGTTTGTTACTTTGGGGAGGAAGAGCAAAGGTGGATTGTGGGCAAACGGTGGTCTGCCATTTGCCAGCGGTATTGCAGTGGTGGTGGTGGTGGTGGTGGTGGGTGAAAGGGAAGTTCAGTCGGCAGCCTTTGGGAGGGTCTCAGTCAGCCACAGAGGTGTCAACCTTCGGTTTCCCGTTACGCTCGGTGCGGCTTCAGCCGTGCATCTACTGTATTGCACAGTACGAGGGCGCTCGCCTCTGGAGTCTGGTGTGGTCATCTTTGCTTTTTGTTGGCCATTTCTGTCAAGGAGGTCTGGGCTATTTTTTATTTTATTTTTTATTTTTAATTCTTTTCTTTTCTTTTCCCCCCCACCAGCAGAGAAGCAGGAGCAAGCTTGCCGAGCGAGGAGGCTCTGCATACACGCTCGAGTATCGAAAAAGTAACTGCTGCGCTGCAAATCACGGTAGGCGGAACTAGCCATCAGCCCAGTCGACGAGGAGTGGGAGCCCTCCACCTCCAGTGCCTGCTGTGCATTCGACCGAGGGAGGCGCGAAATATGATATGTGCTTTTTGTGCGGCGGCCGCAGGAGCTGAGAATCCGATACGACGATACGCTCGGACCCCCTTTCAGCATTGTGGGCCATCTTCCCTGCTGGTTGTACGACGCTGCCGACTCGCCCCCGGCCTCAAAACTCCCACACTGACTGCAAATCATTCCATCTCACATCGACGCCGTCTTCTATATATCCCCTCACAGGTTCTTCGTTGCTATCACATATCACTTCTGGCATATCTTGTTGCGTTGCCCTCGCTGCTGCTGCTGCTGCGCTTGCCTGCCTGCTTCGCTTGCCCCTCCCTCGAAACGCCGGCCTGTTCAGTCCGTTCCTCTTTCCTGCTCAACACGCTGGTCTATTGCTGGCTGATTGTTGCTTGTTGTCAGAAAGTGAGCTTCGATAATCTAGACTAAACCTGAGCACAGTGACTTTTTCCCCGTTTTCGCCTTTTCACACCTCACCCCCCCTTCACCCCCCACCCCCTTGACGACGACGTTGTCGCTTTGCTTTGCTCGCTCATTCTGCCAGTTCCCTCGACTACGCACCAAAATCAACAGCCAATCTGCTGGCTTTTTTTTCACACCTGCAACCTAGAAGAAAAGCGCCCGTCGCTTCCCCAGTCTTTTTTTACCCCAGATTTCCCTTATAATAATAATATTTTTTTCGTTCGCTTTGACTATTTCGTGGTCTCTGCGTTCAGTGTCTGGCTGGAGATTGTCGATCTTGTTTGTACCTACCCTCCTAGTACGTACCTTGCCTAGCCGTTTGTTTAAATCCTCTTGAGCCCTTTCGTCCCCATTTCTGGGGAACATTCGCGCGAAGCAAGCGATCGAGATCGCTTCGAGATTTCAGTGGCTCACAAGGAACACGTCAGTTATCAGATCTAGAAAAAAATAATTCCCTGCGGCTCCTCTCTCCATCAGGATTTCTGCTGCGGATGCGATCTGACAGAAAAACGCTTCATGCTCTTTAACGAACGACTGAACAATTAAAGAAGCTTTCGAACATAGGCATCGAATTTGCTTTTTGTACATCCGTCCTTTGGGTCTTGTGCTGCAGGTCTAATCTTTTTTCGCTGGTCCGTCAATCGAATCGTGTGTGCCCAAACCCCAGGTCCATTAAGATCGGGTCAGATCAGATCGGCGGGTTCATCGCTGCACACGTAGCAGCATCAGATCCATCAATAAAATTGATTGCATCGGATCCGATCGCATACATCGTGTAAGAAAACCAGGCCACGATTGCACGGGAGCAAAATAGGAAGTAAGGGCGGGGGCGGAAAGAAGCCTTCGGGCTCATCGGAACAAAAAGCTTAACTTATTCTTTTCCCAGAGTTAGCGATTAGCCACGAACCCGTCATTGAGGTGGGCCGCTTAATTTGTGGTGGGATTTTTCTTTTTTGTGGAAACGAAGAAGCAGTCCTACAACCAACGGCAAATAAGAAAGTCTAGGAATATTGTTAATGAGCCATACTCGGATCCCTTCTCGGGACAATCCCTTTCAATTATCAACTCCCGTGGAGCCCAAGACACCAATGCAATTCCGCGCGAAGTCCCAGTCGGTACGCTTTTTGCTGTTCTTACTGTCGTTCTCTTTTCCCTTTTTTTTGTTTTTTTCTGCCTCTATTCCACCCTTTACAGAATCAATCATAATTCTGTGCTCTCTACCTTATTTTAAAATGATTTATTTCCTCAAAGTTCCTCTCCGTCTTTCAAATTTCTCCGTGATTACTTGCAAAAAAAGCGTGAATTGTCGCTCATACTTGCCATCCAGGCCCATTCACCGATCATAAAGCAACTGCAAAGGCAGAGCCAGCTAAGCTCGAGCCAGTTCGCCCTCCTCTTGGTTGATGCAAGTGGGCACTCTCAGCTTGTTGGGTCAGAGGCCTTTGAGGAGCATCTGAGCCGTTGGCTACCGGATAATGTCCGCAAAGAAGCGTCTCAAATTTCTGCTGCTGCAGCGATGAAGAAGGGTGTTCAACGCCATCACCGTAACGATTATGACAAAGATCACCAATCACCGAACCGCGACTCGAATGGAGTGGATATCGACGGCGACATGGAGGACGAGGACGATGGAAACGAGGGGGATATCGATGGGGGGCAATGGGCCGATGCCGAGGGCGACGAAGATAACCACGATGGCTCATCTATCCATCAGCAATCGACCCCTCCAGAGGATTCAGACTCTCTTTGCTCTCCAAAGGCTATGCGTGCGAATGGGGATTCTGGGATACTGCTACCGCCTCCCCCAGCAGACCAACGACGAATCATCCGAGCCAATGGTGCTAATCGTAAACGTCCAGTTCAGCCGGAGCTTCAGACAACACCGGCCAAGAAACGAAGATCGACGGCCAAGAGGCCTGTTCGAAGAGCCGATTCGTCATCGGGCGAGTCTAACGATGTCGTCTTACACGAAGAGATAGAATATAAAGGTTTGGATATTACTAACGAGGAAGAAGTTAATACTTTTTTTGAAACTCGACTGCGCCAGATGCAGCAACTCGTTTGCAAGGTTGTCGCAAAATGCTGGATAAAAGTTATAGAGCCAAAGAAGCAATCGAACTTCCCATACAATCGAGGCGAGGAAAGTAAGCCCTCCTGGTGGCCGCCAAATGCACGACATAAGGAACCTGACCACCTGATGAAACCAGGTAAGACCAATATCTGCAAATTTATGCCTAGTAATATGCTCATGGTAGTGTGAAGAACGCCTACGATTGCTTTTGACAATGCTGCGCTGTCGCAAAGTCCCAGTTGCGAAGTTGGAAGCCGCAACTGCAGAGGCCACAGCTCATATTCCGCCAGAGAAAGCTCCTCTTTTAGAAGAAATATACCGTGTAGCTAAGATGGAAGAACGTTATCGCTCTGGTGGATTAGGTAGCCATTCTTTCCTTAAACCTGGATGCGAGGTATAGAGCTCTTTGCTAACCGTTGCTAAAGCTCCTGGGACGTTATGCTTTGTTGCGGCTTCTGAGAAGATTGTCAAGAGTCCAAACCAGAAAGTGCCATCCCCCAAGATGAACGGAGGCTCTTCTTCACCAATCATTGGTTCGTCGGGTGCATTAAGGAATATGGGCCGCAGGATGTCGAGTGCACAAAGCCCAGGACAGCCACAACTCTCGCCCATTATCACCAATGGAGAATCAGGTCTGCGAGCTGCCCCGAGGCTGAACACCGACATTGTCACAGGAGGCTCTATGCCTCATATCCAGTCGCAGAATCCCTTCCGTGGCAATAGAGGCCAATCCAATGTCCAACCCCTAAATCCACAAGCAGGACTAAGCTACAGCCCAAACGGATATGTGTCGCAGACATCCCCCGTTCACGATGAGCAGTATTTGGATCAAAACCAGATGTCATTAGGCTACGCTCATTACCTCGTGAACCCGCAACAACAGCAACCTACACCGCACCGTAATTCTGTTGCTACGTCTCACGGATATCCTGCGGCTAACCCTCCTCCACACCCTTCCCTTCGGCGGAATCACCCTAGCCCTAATATTTCCCAGCAATCGCAATCCTATGCCGGATGGACCTCTCAACTGTCCAACACATCGCTTGTAAACGGGATGTATCCGTCACCATACAGTCCTAACACCCAGTCCCAGCACTCACCCCATGGATCCCACAGTGGACACCCAAGCCACGCACCTCAAAGTGCGAGTAATCCCCCAACACCCGTGACAGCAACTTCTTATCAGCAATTACCACCTCATCCCCTGCCTCCCATGCACCAACACCAGCAGTCACAAATGGTAACACCGCCTTCTCATGATATCCCGGATGGAGATGAACGAGGCGAGCAGCAATTTGAAACCCCAGCAATGGCGGGCCCAATAAGGTCTGGTTCTATCCACCACCAGCATCAGCACATCAGTGTGAGCTATTCCGATTTTTTGGAGAATGAACATGACTTGGGAGCCGTCCAGGAAAACGCTGTTAGTGTTGAGGACGGGCAACAAGGTGGAAGATCGAAGTGACTTTCTTTTTTCTCTAATTGTATTTAGGAGGCTCCACGTTTTTAAGCTACGTTTCTTCCTTTTTCTTCTTCGGTGTCTGGATTTTTTCTCAACTTTCAACGATGGCATGGTGTTTGGCGCACCAGGGGGTTTCTTATTATTCGGCGGTTTCATCCTCGTCGCTTGGGGTCTTTTTCATGCTCTTATTCCCACTTTCGTACCAACTTCTCCTCGACCGCCTTAAACGAGGTAAATTGGGTGAGCCGAGGCAGTTTAGTCCTGGATTATCTCTATCATCATCCCCTTTGCTATCTGTTTATATCCACTGTTAGCTTTTGTCCTTCCAGAGTTATATTTTCCTAACCTACTGTATTTTTGTCGAGCTTCCATCTTCATTCTTCCCTCCTTTCAGGGTATCCATCTTAACGGTGTTCTTTGAAACTTTTTTCGCTCATCGTCTTGGTATAACAGGTGTTTTTTCTTTCTTTTTGAGTTTGTTTTGTGTTGGGGTTTAACGTTTGCTTTTATTCTTGCCCTCCACGTGGTCGGTTATTTGGTGTCCGGGATTCCGGTTGCGAGTCTGGAGTTCATTCATTTGCATTTATTTCCCCTTTGTTTTAGTGTGTTTGGGTTTTCTTTGCTCGCTGACAGCCCGTCATTCTATTTTCTTGTGTCGAACGATTTCTTTTAGTCGTTCCGTTTTCTTTCTGTAGTTGATTCTGGGGTGTTAGTGCGTTGGTTTTTTGCTTCTGCTGCAAATAAGTAAAATAAATGAGGCCATCATCGTCGTGCATTATCCTGTTCCATATGTGATCATATGATGTCACTCGAATTTCTCGTCGGCATGAGATTGATGCCGGGGTGCGTTCTGAGAATTCATACCTATGGGAATATGCTGCTCTCATCTGGGGGTCGATGATTGGATAAGGCGGATGAGAGGAAGAGTCGGAAGGGCTAAATATTAGAGATCTGGGGATCTGCAGATCCGTATCAATTTTCCTGGGCACAGGGGAGGACGTCGCTTTATTCCCCCTGCCGATGAAACGGGTAGTACTGGTAGCCGATAAAGATAGAAGGAAGAAGTAATCAGGGATGACCACTCTTTCGTGGGCTTTTCCTGGAGAGTCAGCCTTTATATACTCACCGTGTTGCCCCTTTCCCACCTATAGATTGCCCACCCCCACGGGCAGAATTGCCGTAAATCTTATAATTAGCGGTGAGATTAGGCTTCTGAGGTTTGAGGCATGAATTTCGGACATGCGTAAGCAAACACCGGTATCCCACATCATCATCATGTGAAAGTTTCAGATTGAGGTTTGCACTGTTAGATATCCGGGGGTATCCGTGATACTTCTGTCTAGAAGGCTTGAATATGATATCAGATGACGAATATCTGTGATCAACAAATTACTGGCTTGGTGTCGTGGACTAGAGATGCGAGGGATCTATAAAGGAGGTGGTCTTCAGTTTGGGGAGTGGGGAGGTAGGGCGAATGAGGTCCTTAAGGGGTGTGGCGGGAGGGATGGCAGGCTGTGATGTGGTATGGCGCGTTCCTGCGCTTGTCGTAATTAGGGACTACGGTAGGGAATTCGTGGTTATTGATTTTTTCTCGCTTGTTAGGGCAATCTTCCATGAGAGAGGAGTGGGTGAGCATCAGGCAACACTTGTGTTACGCGTTATGGCTTGGTGTCGGTCTTGGGATCTTAATCAGTGAGATTTCCCATACTGGCTCATTAGGATCTGGAGGCTACTCCTGTTGCTTATCGAAATACCTTCTGACAGGTTAAGTTAGATTCCAGGGAGTGTTCAGTACTCGAGCGCTTTAACATCACCTTTGCCCAGACACAGTACCGGTAGTTGGTATTATAGCGGAAACCATGCTCTTCTGGGCTGAGGGTCATACTTTCGAAGTCACCCTGTCATGGATCTAGTGGTAAAGGAGGAAGGCTGTCCGAATACTGACTTGAGCGGTTTTGAATTCGAATACCGGTATGTGGAGTCATTCTGGAGATTCAAACTGGCATTTTCCTCTTGCTGGGTATTAACTGCGAGACCTCTGCCTTTGTTTAGCGTGCAAAGCTTATGACCGGGTCAGTAAGTACGGTACTTACCCTAGAGTCATCAAGCCTTAAAATGGTTATATCATATTTAGACTGCCAAGTGCCCATAGAAGTTCCAAGGAGATTAGCTGGCTCAATACTCCCCTAACATCTATTCCCCCTAGTGTTTGCATGAAGTTAGAGCATGTCGAGTTCTCCAGACGAGGGGTTCAATTGCCATGCTCATCTAGTCCAGTGGCTACTGTCTTCCCCAATTTTGTGCAAGATTTCTCTCTTATATGAACGCGTCACTGTTACCATCAAATACTTATATCTCTCTAATGCATCCGGATTAAACTTGACTTATTTTGCTTGATTTTTGCTCTCACAATATTGTTCTTTTCTACTAGTTTTTGTAAGACCATAGGATGGATATATATCTTCTGATTTTAGGTTCACTGACCTCCCTGGCGGGCGAGTCCACGTTATGTATTTGTGCACAAGTTAGATTGCATCTAGGTGCTTATATAGAAAATACGGATCCTTTATAGCCATTAAAGGATCTTATTAGTCAAAACTGGTTGTGTCGGGTGTATACTGTTCGATGTGAGGAGCGTGGTGGAAGAGAGAGAAGGATCTTGTCATTCTCAGGTGCGCGCCTGCTAACTAAAAAGGACTAACAAACATGTGTGTGCGCAACCTATGGTTTACCCTCAACACCATCGTGTACTCTCCACAACTCAACTAGGGTGGTTACCCGTACCCTACTACACTCAACATATACTGCAGTATGCAAAGAGGCAAGGGGAGGAGTGGAAGTAAGGTTAGAAGTGCATGATAGCCATAGCTCGATTGAGCGAGCGCTCCTTTTGCGCACCTGATATCCTTTGGTATGGCAGCATAACTGAGAAGGCTGGAATCTTGAATGTAAATATTGTAGAGAAGCCGAGGCTGGATGTGCTGATGTGGACTGACCTCTGCCGTTCCAAATCACATTCCAGTAAACTTAACACCGGAAGTAGAAATGATGATCAACGCCAATCAGTTTAACCACTCGAGTGATCAATCATGGACACATGAAGTACTTGCGCTCGAGTTGATTTATGCTCTACCAACCCCCCCTTTTTTTTTTGGTGTCTTCTTCTTTGAGGTTATCCAGTTTCTTGGGACTGGCGTCTATCGGTCTCTCAGCCCTCTAAGGGGACTTGGTTCCTCCTAATGTACTTAGTACAGGAATAACTCACAGTCCACACCTGAGTGCTGATGGAACAATGTACCAACAAATAGTAGGGTAGCGTGGATTCCCATACCCAGGCATTTCAGCCTGCGCTCCTAGAAGAGGGTATGTGTGAATTAATAGGAGCAAGGCCTCGGTGGGTACCAGCACATAGACAGAATTTATCCTAAGCTATTGTAGATGCAATTGCTGTTTCCTATCTATAGCATCTCTCGCCACGACGTGAATCCTGTTCAATGATCGGTAATGTTTCTTGTGAAACGAGCATAGTACGGGTATTGTATCCCCTATGTTCCCAATATCACGTGTGATTCTGTTTATAGGATAGGATGATCTCCCCAGGTTTTGCTGCCAGTGGGCGCCACCGTCTTGGTTTCCAAAGATGCTACACACCCTTCATTTTCGTTCGGGCCCTCAGGATCACACATTTTGCACAAGTGCTCAAGCAATAGCTCGTGCGAATGAGTTTCACAAGTTTTAGGGGCGGGGCAACAAAGATCTAGTAGTCTATCTTTTTGGAATCTGGTTTGACGGTCGGGCAAGCACTCACTCGACCCCTGTGCTCGATGTCTGTCCTCACATTTTGTCCGGCTGCCGGGGAATATGGCGAATGGGCTAGTTTGGCTTTATACCTTCGTTTGATGTCGAAATTTGCAGCCTTTGAGCCTCAACGTAGTCGCGTGAGCTAAGCGGAATCAGAGGGAAACTTTGGTTGAAAGTGGGAAATATGGGTTGGGCGGTTGTGACTTTAGAGAATCTTGAATGAAGAGTGGACAGGGACTGTTCATTTTATCCTACTTCGTTCAGTACGAGTAGAATACAACCCTTTCAAACACGGAACTCTTAAATCGAATGGATGGCCAATAGGGACCAACAAATCAAGTTACGGGTTTGTCTTTGTGCGGCTATAACTTAGTGAAAAGGAAAGGGAGGGAGTGTGGCTCTGTGGGCCATTGACTAATTGTTGTGGGATTCCCTGACCGACGTAATCTGTCCCATACCCATAGATCACAATGGTGGATAGTCTAGCCTACAAAAGAGGGATAGTCTAGCCTACAAAAGAGAGATATCATTACTATCGCTCAGCCTAGTTGAGTCACCCATATCTTTTATATTATTGGAACCTAGTCTAGCAATGATTGAGCCTTCGGTTTGCACCTTCTTGCTGGATGGGAGACATCCTCACAGAATCAGCATCGGATTCCCATAGGGTTTTAGATGGGCTGCGGGTTCCTGGGCGAGGTGTATCGAGTGATCTGAGTAGGTACTGCCTAGGCCATAGCCTCGCCGAACTTATCAACCCTTATTGAACCTTTAACACTAAGGCATCATATTCACAGAAGGTATGATATCATTAAATGTTCACAAGGCTAATGCCGGTGCCACACAGGATTGGAGCTGCTATTTGTAATTGAGATTAATTCCTATGATACTGACAGCATATTGCACTCTATGTACCCCTTCTTCCCGTGGATGAAATATAATGACAGGACAATTGGTTTAGTTTGGGTTAGCAAATGATTCCTGGTCTTAGGTAGTGGTCCCCCCAAAGGTTTCCATCATACTTCCAACTGTAGGTAGAACTCTATGGCTAGACCCAAGCCTCCTTCCCGGAATCACTTGCATCCCGCCCCCCAGGCGGCCCCTAGTGAGCTCGGAAGGAGGGCTTAGGGAAGGAGCGTCTGCAAACTAAACTGTGAAAGGGCGATTTGCCAGGGTTTGCTTTTTTTCCTTTTGATGTCTGCAATATCCACACCCCAGCGGGGGGAGTCGAAACCTCAATCTTTCTGTAAACGTTAGCGGCCCAGAAAAGATTATACTCCGGTTGAACATCCGTGCTGGGAAAAGGTGTTAACATGGAGGTTATCGAAGGGACCTGCGTACACAAGCCCTGCAATGAGGATGTCTATCCGAGGGAGGTCCTCAGGTGACGAGGGGCCCTAAACTGAAAGTCGTCCACAGGCTCCGAATGTCATGATCTTAACCGAAAAGCAGTACCACAAACTCGCGAATAGGTAGTGTGGGCAGTGGGTTTCATGGTAGCCGATCCAGGTTATTATAGCCTTATTATTTAAAATTACTCTCGATGCATGACATCTACGGTACGATGCCATGGAAATGAACTTGGGGGGAAAGCTGCAGGCTATCGAGTGATGAATTGTGATCCCTATTCTATGGTTTCGCTTAGTCCAGCCTACCGTATAATAGCAATTCCTGCCCTTGATCTTCTACGAAAAGCCCCTCCAAAAACCACAACTCGGATCCTGGTACATAATAATAATATTATTATGATACTTTATTCCCATTCTGACCCTCAAACTCCACCCCCTCACTCTCTACCATGCCATAATATCACGCTGCCTGCCTTACCCCCAAGCTCCAACCCCCCGCCAACCCCGCCTCCCCCGGGAAATTTACCTACCGGTAAACCTCACATGACCAACTACGGTAGCATACCATACGCCAAAATGACGACTCGTTCAAACTCCTCCCTGCCGCTTTCCCCCGGATCTCCCTCTATCCAACAGTGTCAAATGCCATAACCAGCCATTTGGCAAGGATTCTCCACATTTTAAATAATCTGCGGTCACGAGTACGAGCACGAATTCGGAGAGAGGGAGGACTGGGAATTTTGGTGTTTGATAGTGTTCACGGAGGGATTTGTGAAGTTTTAGCTGCAATTTCATGATAATACTCCGGGTTTAGATATTATGCCTCTCTGGTGCGGAAGATCGGACGGGTATCACAGATGGAGGTCGGTGCGACGTTGGGAAGGAGAGAAAAAAGGAAGGAAGTGTCGATCAACACAACACAACGGCAGTTGAAAGAAGGAAGAAGGGGGGGTGGGGGAGCTGAGTCGCCACGATCCATACAATTCAATCCGGATGTTATCTCTCCATCCATCACACCTACCCAGTCAAAACGCACGCAGCACACACACCAAGAACGAAAAGACATTCTCCGCCGCCAAAAGCGTGACGTGCAACCATTCAGCGTCTGCCCTCCCTTTCTGCCTTCAGCTACCACACGCACGCAGCCGGACCAAGGGGGAGAAGGAAGGGGGAAGGAGGGAAAAGAAAAAAAAAGGATGACGACGAACATTCTGTTAATCTCCTCCCATCCTCACCTTCAAAAATGACATCTAGGTTCTCAGCTTCGAGTACTACTACTGCGGCAGCAGCAGCGGCGCAAAGTCCGCTTGTTTATCGGTCTACGGCTGAAGCCGGAGGAGTGCCAGGAGGTGGAGGTCGAGATGGTTTGCGCTCTCCGCGAAACAATATGAACGGTGGAGCCTCGAGTGCTGGTACCCCGCGAAAGCGGCCTGCGAGGTCTTCATCAATGAATGTGCCGCCAGAGTCGCCGTTGCAGAATATAAGTCGGAGGAATTCACTACTGCCAGAGAATCTCCAGGACGCTACAAAAGTACTCGTTCCATTGCCGACGGACGCGGATTCATCACCCTGGCATAACGTCCCGCTCGCGTTTGCACTCTTACCTGCCCTTGGAGGTATACTCTTTACTGATGGGAGTTACTTTTTCACGGATGTTATCCTTATCTTCCTGGTGGCGGTGTTTTTGCATTGGCTGGTTAAATTTCCGTGGTTTGTTCTACTTGAGCCCATTCTGGGATGGAGAGGGAGGTTGCTAACAAAAATGGTAATGATAGGGAGTGGTACAACAGTTCTCAAGCGCTACAGTACGAGCGAGATACGTTCGATGCTCTGGCGACACCAGAGGAACACTTGAAGGATGGCGGTGCACCAGGTGCGACGCGGTCTGCGCATGAAGAGGAGTTGAGGGCTGCTGCTGCTAGGGAATTGCGGATGAACGAGATGTTAGCCCTTCTGGCCTGCTTTGTTGGTCCATGTGTTGGAGGTTGGTTGCTGCATGCTATTAGATCGCAGTTGTCTAGGCCGAGCGAGGGGCTTGTGTCAAATTTCAATCTCACGATATTCGTTCTTGCGGCGGAGCTCAGGCCTGCGGCTCAAGTGGTCAAGTTGATTCGTAACAGGAGTTTATATCTTCATTCGGTTGTGCATCAGCCGCCGATGACTAAGATGGATGCGTTGGCAACGAGATTGGAGGAATTGAATGCTGAGGTTCGGGATCTCACATTGATGACGACCAAGGCTGTGGATAGAGATTCTCACTTAGATGCTTTGACGAGTTGGGTTTCCTGCTGATAGCAGATGTCTGCCCTAGGGAATATTTTGCTAATTTGGGCTCGTAGGGGCGGTGCGCCGTTACGAAAAACGCGAGACAGTTCACTCCGCCCAAACGGAGAATAGAATCCTTGAGATAGACAGCCGTCTAAACGATGTTCTTACTCTTGCTGCTGCTGCTTCTGCTAGGCAAAACCACACCACCTTCTCGATGATCCTGTTCGAGTGGACCTGTGCTGCGATCGTCATCCCGCTCTCACTGACCTGGAGACTTGTCAGTTTGCCGGCCAAAGCTGTGGAAACTTTAGCGGGTTTCAGTAAAAACCAGCAATTGCTAAAGGGTGGGCGTCAGCAGCCAAGATTGAAGGGTAGACCGAAAATCGGGAAATCTAAAGATGCGGGGAATTGAGACGAATGTTTGCCGACTTGGTAGGGGAAGCTTGAGCATGGATTCTATCGCCTGTAGTGCGGGAGGCATCTATCGCGCGTGCTGATGAAGGAAATATTAAGATGTTAGTGGGGGATCTTTATTTATCCCGGGGCGTTTTGTTTGCTTTTTCTCTCTTCCACCCCTCAACCTCCACTCTCTCAGGCCGCGAGGGAAATTGGGATGTACTCGTATAGCATGGTGCACTAGCACAGGGCTACTGTTTAGTAGTAGGATATTTATACTGTAAATAACCATTGGACTTTAAACCTAAATTCGGGAAAAGACGCTTTCGATGCAATGCAGGGAAAACGAGATGCGAGGAACGATGCAACTGACCTCCAACACTTGGGGGGGGGGGGGATCTTGAAGAAAAGTGCAGATTTGTAGGACCCCATAATTCGGTCAGCCAATCCGATTGTCTAATCGATAACGTAAGAAGTGAAGCCGGGCAATCACAAATATCATTCGGCTACCGGTATCATATGACACGGCGGGTTCAAGGATTGGGAGCTTTTTTGTTTTGTCTTTTTTTTTTTTCTGAGGATTTTTTTTCCCTCCAGAGGGGCAAAGGAGGGGCAATCATTAATCATGAGCTAAATAATTTTCCCGTGCGGAGGAAAAGCGAGATTCATGCCCGTATGGGGATTACCGGTGCGAATGCTGTGCCGAGCGTGCGATATCTCCCTATAGTAAACCCCCGGCGTTGTGAACACTCACCATTTATTGGCTCATCCTTATTGAGTTGCGTGGCTTCAAACGATAGTTCAGAGGACATTGCTTGCCGGTGCTCGTCGCCCTAGGTATTGGCTATGAGGGAAGCATTGCCCTGATACGGGAGGAAAAATGAAGAGGATGAGGAAGGGCGGGCGGCAAGGCGGCTTCAGAGATCCGGAGCTGCTGCTATCTAAGACTTTTAGGGATCCGACTATGGAGAACCGGAGAGTTGATCCATTGTCCGTTTGCTTTGCCGTGAGCTGGCGAACGGATATGAAATCTGTGGACAGCCGGAAAATTGAGGGTGGGTGGATAGAGGAGCTCTGGGTTCTTGGAACGATCCCATATCGTAGAACTTCAAGGAATTGAACATTGTGCTACCGGTATGTCGTTCGTGCTGTCCCACTGGCAAGGTCTGGTATCTTTCTAATTTCATTTTTGTTTTTACCTGCATGTCCTCCAGAGGGGCTGAACAACTCACCTTTTTGTCGTGTGTTTCGCACCTTTTCCACAGAAGGAAATTTTGGACTACCTAGCACACACTTCGATTATCTGGGATTCTTGGGTAGCCGTACTAACGAGAGTTTTTTTCCCTCACGTCTCCTCTTCTCTCATTAAAATAAGGAACAAGAGAAAGTCAGAGAATGGGGCAAGAAAGTAATAGTTCCAAATATTTACTCTGCCCTACTGATCTTTCCTCCTTTTGATTCTCATGGTTGCTTGTCAAGTTCTGCCCTGTCGAGCTTTGCCTCTTTCTTCACCCCTCGCGCGCCTCCCCGCGCTATAGATAAAGCTTGCAGTCGACTCATAATTTTCTCACTCTCGCCTTTCCACCCATCCACACACTCTCTTCATCCTTCTCATTCTTTTGCTCCTTCCTCTTCTCCCTCCTCCTCCACCAGCCTTCACAAAAACTAACAATCTACTCATAAACCCTTTGCCTTAAAGTTAATTTGCTTTTAACCAATATGTCTACTGCATTGCCTGTTAATGGTAATCATGAGCGTAACGCTCCATCAACTGACTTTACTGTCAAGACTGGCCTTGCTCGTATGCTCAAGGGAGGCGTTATTATGGATGTTGTGAACGCAGAGCAAGTATGGCTCAATGCTTGATAATATCTTTTCTTAACAACTATTAACAGTTGACTAGGCAAGAATTGCTGAGGAAGCTGGCGCCTGTGCTGTCATGGCACTCGAACGTGTCCCCGCTGATATCAGAGTTCAAGGCGGTGTTGCCAGAATGTCCGATCCCAAACTTATCAAGGAGATTATGGAGGCTGTTACCATTCCTGTCATGGCAAAGGCGAGAATTGGTCACTTTGTCGAGTGCCAGGTATGTTTGAGTGCGCCGAAGTTTCAATACTCATGGGCTGCTTTACTTATTCAAATTTTAGATTCTGGAGGCTTTAGGCGTGGATTACATTGACGAATCGGAAGTCTTGACCCCCGCTGATAATACCCACCATGTTGCTAAGCATGGCTTCAAGGTTCCTTTCGTCTGTGGATGCAGGAACCTTGGCGAGGCCCTTCGCAGGATCAGTGAAGGCGCTGCTATGAGTGAGGATCTCTAACTCTTCAATTCGCTTAGCTAGACAACTAATGGCCCCCAGTTCGTACCAAGGGTGAAGCGGGAACTGGTGATGTGGTTGAGGCAGTTAAGCACATGCGTGCTGTCACTGGCGACATTCGCAAGGCTGCTTTGATGTCGGACCAGGAACTTTATACTTTCGCAAAGGAAATCAGTGCGCCGTTCGATCTCCTCAAGGAAACCGCTAAACTCGGCCGTCTTCCTGTGGTTAATTTTGCCGCTGGAGGTGTCGCTACTCCTGCTGACGCCGCACTCATGATGCAATTGGGATGCGACGGTGTCTTTGTCGGCAGTGGAATCTTCAAGAGCGGAAACGCGGCCGTTAGAGCGAAAGCAATTGTTCAAGCCGTTACTCATTACAACGACCCTAAGGTTTTGGCTGAGGTTAGTTATGACCTAGGCGAAGCAATGGTTGGCGTCACCGTCGACGCTTTGCCAGAGTCTCAGAAGCTCGCGAAAAGAGGATGGTAGTGGTGTTTTTTTCTCCGGGGAGAGTATAAAACGGGTTTCTAGTTTTCTTTGCGGCGATCTTTTTGAATTGATTTCATGTTCTAGCAGGATTTGGTGCTGGATGGGGGGCTAGTAGCCGATCCTAGACTGTATATCGAATTTTTCTATTCTACATCTACATAGCAGTCGACAATGGCTTTTGTGCTTGATTCCAAAAGAATGTACTTGGTCTTTTTTCTTTTTCTTTTTTCTTTTCTAGTTATTGTGATGGAGTTGTTGAGGTGAAATTAAAACATGAAATCTATGTGACTCGTTCCACTGCAAGGCCGAAAATTTGGGCAGGATTAACATGACCATTCGGGAGTCTTACAGGACCCTCACATTGGAATGAGATGGGACGGAAGGGAGTGTCATTGAGGGAGAGAAAAAAAACTCAACCCCACCAAACCGACCAAGCCCCACCTTCCTATCCTGGCTAAGCGTCTCAGAAGGAAACCCAGCGTTGCGGCAAACTGTTGCCAAGATGACTTCTGTTCCTGACCTCCCCGCAATACCTCCGAACGACTGACCGGTATCCTGCCCCAAAATGACCCCCCTACCCGCAGCTACAAAAACAGAACCGATGACCTCCACCAAGCTCGAAGAGCCTAACACCTCCGACTCAGAACCTGATGACCCAACTCAGCACACTTTCACTCTCACCCCGGACCTCCTGTCGACAATCCACCCAACTCACTCCTCCTTGAAAAACTCCCTCCGCACACAAACCCGCAGCCTAAGAAACCGCCTCGCATCAATCACCACAGACTCACAATTCGTCCTCCGTGTCGCTGCTGCGTATGCCCTCCCGCTCATACCCAACGCCCGGGCGGGTGACTGGTACGTCCCACCAGAGTACAGGAGTAGTAATACGAGTGCGTATTTCAAGAGCACGGACGGACACCCGGGGCAATGGGGATTCAGTATGCGGAGGTTGAACTTGCATGTTTTGGAGTGTGTAGGGAGGCACTGTGGTGTTGTCCTCGTGGACTCGACAAGACGGGGGAAGAGGTTTCCGGATGCGCTGAGTAGGACGGTGCCGGTCTGGATCGCGGTGGTGAATTGGTGTTTGTTCGGCCGGGAATTTGGCGGGTTGTGTGTTTCCGAAAATATGGTTTCGGGGAGTGAGAGCGCACAGATTGAGCGGTTGGTGCCGGGGTTTGTGGAGAGGTTTTTGGTAGAATTCTGACCTTGGTATGATAGATGGCCGTACTAAATGATTTGTGGGGTGACAGGAATTAGGCGTAGATTTGTCAAAGTACAAACGAACTATCACGAAACCCCTCCGCCCAATATGGATATCCCCAGAGTCTACACTCCCCATATCGCCTCCCAAATTCGAAGAGTTTACTCCCGTCATCCTCTTAACTGCATCGAAAATGACCCGCGGGGAGGGTATGGAAGGGGAGTACATCCAAGGTGCCGGAGATGACCACGAGGGATGGGCTACCGTACTTACTTCCCACACGTACGTCCTTAAGACGATCGCTAATAACAAGCAGGAATCAGGTCTAACACCAACTTTATTCTGGCACCATCACACAAAAATAATGTCCACGCCAGAGCAAGACCTCCTAGAAGCGATCAAGCACCTCCCACCACCACCACAGCCATCGAGTAACACACTGGATAGTTCAAAAGTCACCAAAATTGGCCAGACAAACATATCCATTGCCCCAACATCCGCTATACCAACCCTCCCTTTAACACCTACTTTCGACCATATAATCTGTACATCCCCCATCCCACTCCCCCCCACAGATGGAATCAAACTCATACCATCCCACCACCCCATCCCAAACAACCCCCCCGGCGCAAAACTCTTGAGAAAATTCTTGCCCGAGATTACTTCCTCCGTTACTAACCCCGCAGGGAACATACTTGTCACTTGCGATAGCGGGGAGCACGTAGCGGCTTGTGTTGCGCTGGTGCTGCTGTGTATGTATTATAATGATGAGGGGGGTTTCGAGAAGTTCGGGGAGAAGGGGGTGGTTAATAAGACATATATCCGGAGGAGGCTGGCTTGGATTACCACGGCTAGAGAGGGGGTTAATCCCTCTAGGGCGTTTCTGAATGGGGTTAATGCCTTTTTGATGGGCAGGGGGCGATAGACGTTAAGTACGATAATGTATGATAGATACCGGTATACAGTTTAAGATAGATGGGGCGGATTGATAAGGCTAGAGTTTGTAGGTATACGGGAGTGGCTTGGCTCGCCTGGTTTGTTTGGTTTGAGAGAGCAGATGACAAGTCTAATGATAATAATATTATGGTAGGGTTAGGGGATCTCGAGCTAGCCCCGCAGCCCATCTCTCATTTCCGGGAATTCACCAAGCATATTCCAGCCCTCCCACCTCCTTCCCATACAATCAGTTAAGCAGCACCATCCTCTTCCTCCTCTGGATGCAACGCTAGGATCGGCGCAGCAGCCGTATCTCCATCAAACACCAAAAAGTTCTGCAACGGCTGTTCCCTCTTCCCGAGCACATTGATGACATCCTGCGCCAGGATCCCGCCCAGAACCGCAGCGACGGGCGCCACCTCCGATGTAGCATTCTCCACAAACGGCCCGATGAAATTTGACTTGACGATATCGTCGGGCAAGCCCATATCACGGTTAGCCTCCATAATCAATCTCGTCATCTCGGCGAAGTCCTCGCGTTTGGCTTCTGGTAGGCGGTTGTGGTCCTGCTGGAATTTCCAGAGGGCTTTCACGCCCGGGAGGACGTTCGGGACCATCCGGCGGCGGCGGGGGCGCCAGGTTGAGTCTACCTTACTAGATATTACGGAGCGTAGGGGGGAGTAAACTTCTTGTTTTGTGACAAACTCAACCGTTTTACCGGAGTCTTTCTTTTCGCGGACGGCTGTTACGGAGCGGGTTCTGGTTTCTTGTTTGAGTTCGGTTCTCATGTTGGATTTTTCGCGCTCGCTAGGATACACGTTATTTTGTGGCAGAGGGGGTTTGGAGGGGGCATATACATGATGAAGTCGTGCTTTATCAGGTCCGCAAAGATATACCCGTACATTCCGTATGAAGCGGCGGCGTAGAAAGGACGATTACACTCACGAGTGATGTCGTTTATATACAGCTTAGTTTGGCTATTAGGATATGCTAGCTAGGGATGAGGGTTCAAGGAGTATGGATACCAAACAATCAAGGTCCAATTCCGTCGAAATAACAATATCAAACTTGCCGTAGAACTCAGCGTCTTTGCTCCTAGGGTCCGAGATATCCACGTTAACCGCTACACGCGGGTTCAATCGCTGTAACGCCGGCGCTGCCGCTTCCGCCCTCTACTCCTGTCATCAGCTCATCCCCAGATACCTTGGAAAGAAAACAACAAACATTCAAGCCAACACTCTCCCCACTTATGAAGAACTGCGCGCCCAGATCCTCCTCGGTAACAATTCCGGGGTCCAAGACCGTTAAAGAGCCAATTCCAGCAAGAACTAGGTTCTTCGAAACTTCGTTGGAGAGGGCTTTTATGGTTATTACTAAGATGTGGGCATTACGCATTCTAGGCTGTTTGTCAGATCCAATCGGGGGAGGGGGGGGAGAAAAGGTGGGGAGAAGATATACCTAGCCTGAGCTTCCATTCCCCATAGTCGGATTTGGCGATCATAGAGGGCTACTTCGTCTGTTGCTCGTTAGCACAAGCTAGAATTCCTGGATTGATTGATTGATGGATGAGACCCAACCTGCGGAGATGGTTTGAGCTTCCGCAATAGCTGCCTCCGACGCAGAGCCGATATCCGGGGTGGGAACATTGTTGCTTGTTATTGAAGGGGCCATAGCAATGTTAGGTAGAACGTGCTTCTGAGCGCTGGGGCGTGGGTTTGAAGGTCGCTGGACTGGTGGTTTTTTGAATTTTATTTCGAATTGTGCAGGGGTAAGATAGTTACTGTTCCAGGTTCAGATCATGGCTTGGCGGTGCGAGAGCAACCAAACCTAACCCATAACAAATTGCTATTGGCCATTGTGGTGCTGTGCGAAGATACCAGTACAGTAAGTATCACCAGGGGAAAGCCTTCTGCTCGGGATGGCGATTACTTGGAGATACAGTAGGTTGCTATCACACCGCAAGAAATTGAATGACCGGTTTCTAAAACAGAAATAAGTATGAAAAGCCCATTATGTACGGGCATTCTCGCATTAGAACCGAACATGACTAAAGTTTACTACTACTGTTCTCAGGACGAAAGGCAGCCCACAATGATTCCTTAGGTCTATGTATGTGCCGCATAAAATGAACAGACATTCTTCCCTTTCCGTCCAAATCCAATCCCCCCCCCCCAAATTTTTGATTGGCCCCACTCTGGCCCCGGGCCGACCAGGCGCCCAAAATACACCAAACAGTATCTAGAGAATCCTAGGAAGCCATCAACCTTATCGGATTATTGAGCAAGGGACTTATACAGAAAGAAATTCAGCAGGAAACTCCTATATGATATCTCTATATTCAAGAGTTAATGGTTTTGGAACAAAGTAAGAAAGAGAGTATGAGCTTCTACTTCAGTAGGGCACATCCAGAGCATCTTCTGGAGATAAGGCTGACCGTGGGAAGAGAGAAAGTGCTTGAAGAAAAGACTTTTGTTTCCCCATTAAGGAAAGTATCCTAAAGCTGCTAAGTGGTAGGAAACCTTGTTCGAGCCTAGGCTGCCATCAGGCTAGCCAAATCTTGCAAGCACATCTATGAGCAATTTCCGTAAGTCCCACGATAGATGGGCACCAAGAATCTGTACTGTAACTCTACGCGTGATACCATTCTCCCTTTTCGCGCATCTCTAGAGCTCAACGCCTGGGCGAGTTTAGCCTGGCAATGGCCACGGAATTGGCATGCTGCGTGCTTTCAGGGTTATGGAGGGGTCTTCTCGTATTACACCACCAAAACTGGGTTTTCCTGTGCACTGTAATAGCTTGTTCATCTGTTATTTATAATACTTCGTGACACTTTAGGCATGCTTGCAGAAGATATACGTTTCAAATAATAATAACACTTGTCACAACCGCCAAGTCTCCTGCCTAAATAATAAGAAAAGCCCCCCTTGATATTATACATCCTCCCCCACATTTAGAAGGCCCAAGCAGAGTCGACCCTATATCCCCAAGAAAGACCACAACGAACCAAAGCACATAGTGTGACACGAAACAAGCGGTCGTCGTGCTTTATTTCACTATAACCTGGCTTCCCGGTAGTGGTTCGATGTAACTGTAGGAGTTAGAGTACGAGTGATAGTCTGTGGGGAATGACTCGCAGCCACATAACTCGCCTTTATGGGACAACCCTGCACCTAATGACGGCTACACTCGGTATCTCGAATCTCGATCCCTGAGCACTTACATTCGTGACTACTCGAGTACGGTACGGTATCACTTGTAACCCTGCACCAGTTTAGGCCCGTATCATCACGTGATCACCGCCATTGCTGTTAGGAAAAGAAAAGAAACCACAACAACAACCATCCAGGCTAATCCTAACCCTCAGCCTCCTTGTGAATTTCTTCCCCCACCGTCTCGTTAGAACCTGTATTCTCTCACCTTCCATTCCATCATTCCCCACCATCTCTCCTCCCAGATCCCTCTTTTCCCCCTTCATCTTCGGAAATAACTGTTTTGCTGCCCCCAACAATCAGCGTGAGTACGTATTAGACCGGAATTCCTTACATTCCTCTACGATAGAATCTTTGCCGGAAATTTCCGAAAACTACACAAATGGCGAGTGCTTCAGCGGAGGCGTTGGAGTTGAAAGCCAAGGGGAATGCTGCGATAGCTAGTAAAGATTGGAAGGTAACTATCTTGATCGTTCGCTCGGTTTCATTTCCCTAGTTTGGCGGGGAGCGAACAGAGCTGGGGGCATTTGTTCAGGCTGACGATGGTGATCCCAGACTGCGGTCGACTTCTACACTCAAGCGATAGAGCTCGATCCGAACCAAGCGTTATTCTATTCCAACAGGGCCCAAGTATATAGTCTTACCTTCTCATTGAGAAAGCTTATTGTCTGGAGGCTTATCCGTGACGTGCTCTACTCTAGGCACATATAAGGATGGAAGCGTACGGGTCCGCCATTGAGGATGCAACAAAAGCGATTGAGACAGATCCGGCATCCGTTAAGGTCTGTGGAAACCGCTTTCTATGAAAAACAAAAGAGATACGAGCAAGGCCACGGTGTGGTTATGGTTTGCCAAAGTTGCTGACGGCTGTTTGGTTTCAAAGGCCTACTACCGAAGGGCAATCTCCAACGTGGCACTGTTGAAGTACAAGGAGGCTCTTAAGGACTTCAAAACTGTTTGCAAAAAAGGTTCTATACTATGATCTCTGGGAACCTGTTCTAGGAAACCCCAGTGATTCTTCAGTCTTTTTTCGATGGGGGCTAATATTCTCGGGGGCGGATTGCTTCGGAGGTGTTGGATGTGCTTAGCTCCGAATGACAAGGATGCCCGACTCAAAATGAACGAATGCGAGAAACTTATTCGAAAGATTGAGTTCTTGAAGGCTATCGAGCAGAGCGACCCGCCGTCTGCTGCTGAGGGCTTAGATCTGGATTCTATGGGTGTGTTAGAGCTTGCCCCCTTCTTCCCACTCCGGAAGAGGAAGCGCAGAGACCCTACTTTGAAGGATTCTAAACTTGTTGAACGTTTAGTGGTTGAGAATGAGTACGACGGCGTTCGCCTCGAAAAGGAGATGACACAGGGGTTTATCGACGATATGATTGAGAGGTTTAAGAACGGCAAGAAGATTCACAAGAAATACGCATTCCAGATTATCCTTAAGGCAAAGGAGATATTCTATGATGAGCCAACCATGCCGGAAGTCACAATTCCGGACGGCAATAAGATGACGATTTGTGGAGATACTCATGGTACCTTGGCTCTTCAGCACCACATTGAATCGCGCTGATGAGTGATAGGTCAATATTTTGATCTGTTGGAGATCTTCCGTCGTAATGGATTCCCAACAGAGACGCATGCATATCTGTTTAACGGTGACTTTGTTGACCGGGGATCTTGGTCCACTGAGATCGCTTTCCTTCTGTTCTCCTATAAATGGCTCTTCCCCAATAATTTCTACATAAATCGTGGTAATCATGAGACGGATGACATGAACAGGGTTTACGGATTTGAAGGGGAGTGTAAAGCCAAGTACAATGAGCGCACATTCAAGTTGTTTTCGGAAACATTTAGCGCTCTACCTCTGGCTACACTAGTCGGCTCCAAGTATCTAGTTCTTCATGGGGGGTTGTTCTCCGACGATAAGGTTAATTTGGACGACATCCGAAAGTTGAACCGTCATTTGAAGAAGCAACCTGGACAAGAGGGACTGTATGGCCCTTTTCTGTTTAAATTTGGGGAATTCGAATACTGATCGGATGCCTTTAGAATGATGGAGATGCTGTGGACCGATCCACAGCCTGAGCCTGGTCGCAGACCTAGCAAGCGTGGTGTTGGTCAGCAATTTGGCCCAGACGTTACCAAGTCTTTCTGTGAACGCAATGGGTTAGACGCCATTATTAGAAGTCACGAGGTCCGGATGGGAGGTTACGAGGTGGAGCACGATGGACGGTGTATCACTGGTACGTAACTTCACGCATCCGGGTTTAACTAACTAGATACGTCCTAACAACCGCAGTCTTCTCGGCGCCAAACTACGTCGACACCTCCGGCAATAAGGGTGCCTACATCAACGTAGGATCGGACTATAAACTGGAACACAACGTCTTTGACGCTGTCGAACACCCCCCGATCAAGGCCATGGCATACGCGCAAAACTCGCTCATGTCATTGTAAAAAGTAGTGACATACATTCCACTGTTTTCCAAGTATGCTATCTATCTATCTAATAGATGGGAGTAGAAGTTCTTATCATTGACTTTACCTCGCTATGATCAAAAAAATAAAAATAAAAAAAACTATCCTTTTCCTTCCTTCTTCGACACGACAAATTTCGGAATCTAGGTTTGGGCGTTCTTGTGTTGTGGGAGCTTGATTTTCATTTCCATATTCGCGTTTACTAGCAGTTTCATACTTTCCTTTCTTTCTTTTTTTCCTTCCTTCCTTCCTTGTGTTGGGGGGTTTTTCATTTTTTCCCCCCATCGAAGTCAGTATGCTACTTTCCTTTGTGTTTACTTGCCTACTTGCTATGTATAACAGGGTGAGAAGCAAGATGAGATGATGTGAAGTAAGACAGGAGTTGAATGAATGAGTGCTGTAGACCAAGCACTTGATAGAAATTCATGCTATTGTGTCTCTGAGGTGTGGTGCGGCCTGGTGCGGCAGTAGTGGGGATCCCACAGTACCGTCCGGTACAGTTCAGTAGTCTATCCGGTTAGGATAGCAAGTGTACAAGCTAGTCTACGATAGTAAAGGGTCAAATACGTATCTTCCCCTCGATAGGATCATCTGATTAGCACAGCAGCACAAAATTCCCCCATCGCCAAAACGCCCAAATACAGACATCGTCAAGATACTCAGTCGAAACTGCCCTATCGAATCCTAGCCATTCGGGACAAACCAGTCAGTAGCGACTGCCCATCTAAACCGAGAGCATTTTCAGGTGCTCCGCCATTATAGCAGTAGGCCGTTTTAGGATTTCTAGATTGTGGAAAAAGAAAGGAAGAGAAGGAAGGAGGGAAGGAAGGGAGGTATAATAATATTATCATATTTAATAATCTATCGAGTGAGAAGTGATGAATTTATTTTGACTGCGATAGTATCCTACCGGCACCACTACAACCACCCACCTTCAAGCCGAAACTAAAATTTATTATATCATACAAACGTTTCATAGAGTTGGTTTTCACGTCGGCCCGATGGCATGCTTCTTCCTTTAGCGTCATATGATGGTAGAACTCAGAGTCCCCCCCCTCCCTCTCTGCTGAGTATTATGTGATGCCTTGAGGTGGAGTTTGAAGAAGAAAGGGATGTGATATTTTATGATCTGGTAAATATAGTGGGTGAGGTGCGTGCGTGCGTGCGTGCTCGGAGATGCTTGGGTTGAATGAACAAATGGTGGTATGAGAGGCGGGTATATGAATGCGGACGGGCTGGCTGATGTGCTGTGCTATTATATTGTTTGCTCTTATGGGCTTATCAGTAGACCTACGGGATCACGGAATGGTAGAGGTGTGCAAGTTCAGAGTTTACAAGCATGATACCGTATCTTCAATCCCTTAAAGTACAACTGGAGATATATACGGTATTCGAGTTGGGTATATCTATCTACTTATCCCCGGGATTTGGAGATGAGGGAATTTACGATTGACATACCTACCTAGCGCCAACCCAGAAAAACGGCAACACGACCGACTCATATACCACCGCCACCACCACTATCAGCGCACAAAACTCTGCGAAAATAGGATTAACAAATCGTCATTTTCATAAAAGCGAGGCGAAAGCAAGCGTAACATGTCACAAAACGTGCATACTAACATTTAGAACTTTCTCCCATCTGTATCCCACCCATTCCATCCCATTCCATCCCGCGCATCCGAACCCACTGACTCACTCACCCACTAACCCCCTAGCGAACGACCAACCTCACTAGTACCGATACCTAGTACTATAATCCTTCGGACTAACCACCAACCCACGACCCTTCCTCGCACCTTTATAAATCGTTTCAATCTAAAAAAAAAAACCCCCACCCCTCCATTAGCATCTCCCCTCCCCCCACCCATCTCACCCCCTCAAAGAAAGTAACAAAAACTCACAATATCAATCAACTCCTGCTTATCCTCCAACACCCAATTCATCTTATTATTATTCCCCGTACCAAAATCGCACATCATATGCTTATTACGGAAGAAGAACATGATGGTCAGGGGGTCGTAGAGTTCGTACATCTTGTTGAAGTCGGGCACCTCGTCAATGTCGCAGAGGTAGACGACGGCAAAATTTTTGACTTTATCGGCGATGCGGTAGAGTATTTCGTCTTGGCGCATGCAGTCCGGGTCCCAGTCGCGGCCGAAGCGGATCACGACGAGTCGGTCGTCCTCTGACATTATGGCTTGGTCCACGTGCCAGCCGGTTTTAAGGTGGGGGAGGACGACGGAGCCCATGGTTTTGCTTTGTTTTTTGTTTTTTTTGTGGTGGTGGTGGTGGTGGTGGTGGTGGTTATGTTGTATTGTGCTGTGCTGTGCTGTAGTTAGAGCTCGGTGGAAAAAAGGTGACCAAGTATGATAAGGGAGCTAACTTGTGGTGTCTGTAAAATTAAAGGAAGGAGGGTAACCTTTGAGCTACGATATGATGAAGTGATCAAAAGTAGCCTGAAATCTTGGCACGGTTTTAGCCTACCACGTGCCTACCTGTAGGAAACACCAAGACTTCTGGATGCTTTCCTTTCTGAAATAGGCTAGTGCTAGGTTAAGGTTCCGCCACTCCAAAACCTGCTGTATTATCATAGACTTCGAAACTATTCAAACTACGATGTACGGTAACCGAGTGAGCTATGCCTATTCGAGAGTTATAGACAAAGACACTGCAGTGATGGATAAATGAATAGCACAGATAATGGAGGGTGATACTTTAGCTCCCCTTACAAATCCTCCCCAATTTCTCTTGCGCTATTTCTAGTCTTTTAGTCATGATATTACAGCCACGAGCGCAGTATACGGTACGCAAGAAACAAGTGCCCTTGTTTTCATTTTCTATAGAAGAAAAAGGTATATCCCTCCCAGTGGTAATCCAGCAAGCGCCCTCCGTAAACTCCATGAACATAGCGAGACCCTTAGCAAGAACAAAAGAAAAATAACCCTACTGAAGCAAAAGACGAACACACGCCACCCCATAGCCGTACCTGAGTACCGGTAGTGATCACTGAATAACACACTCCCGCAGATCCTTATCTTTACTCCCCCTCCTCCTCACCGCCTCCTTCCCTTTGCCTTTATCCTTCCCTTTGCCCTTCTCCTTCTCCTCCTTCTCCTTCGGCCCCTTCTTCTCTATAGCCTTAAACACAGCTTCTTTCAATCCCTGCTCCCTCCCTTTACCCTTCACATTACTCTTCTCATCCCCATCCACCGCCACCGTCGCCTCTCCTAACGACGACGACTCAGACTCCCTTCTCTCGTCCCTACTCCCCCCACCTTCGCCCAACCAAGGCTGCACTCCAATTCTCGCCCATTCTGAACTCTTACGGCCCTTTTCTTTGTCCTGGCTTCTACCCCTAGTCATTAGGGCCGACGCCCAGCTCGAGCGTTTGTCCGACACCTCACTTTTCGAGCGACGGCTGGAGGAGCGGGCAACGGGGGGGCCATCTTTGGAGCTCGGGCGGTTGTTGGAGCGGGAGGTTGGTCGGAGGCCCACTTCTGGGTCTAAGAGAGATCTGTAGGGCACTGTTGGGACGGGCGTTGTCGGGGAGGATCTCGTTGGGGATGGCTGTGGAGAGGTTTTGCTCTCGACGATGTATGGTGGAGGTGGTGTCGGGCAGTGTTCTAGACTATCGTGCTTCTCGTAAACCGGTGGGTCACTGAACGCTAGCGGCTCGTCGCCGTTAAACTCAGCAGAACTCCTGTTGACTCCCAGGTCTGGGGCGCCAGAGCTTCCAGATCCGCCGGATATCATTGACCACCTTTTTTCCTGCGGGTAATCCATTGTTGAGGCTACGCTAGGTGTTGTAGCGGTGGTGTCATCCTCTATAGGCTGAACCTGGTAAAATAGCAGATAAGGGCTCTCTTCCTCAAATGCCCTTTCAGGCTCTATCTCGCGGACCCTGTTCGCGTATGATAAATCGTCAAAACGTAGCCACTTATCTTCTCCTCTTATCAGGGCAATGTAATGGCCGCTATGAACTGAATTTCCACGATGGCACACAGCTGATTGGAGTACTAATTTGAAGTTCCCGTATAACGGGCCGTCATCATCTCCACCCATCTCATCGTCAGCCACAAAGGTAGGCAATGCAATCTGCAATGGGACGTCCACTCTTCGGTGGTCCCTTCGCGCCCCACCAGTCGCATTCCAGGAATATCGTTTCAGGCACAACCCCAGCACAGGTCGCTTTGCCGAAAAGTGCTCTGCAAAGGTCTTTGGTGCGGGAGTAGGTGAGGTATCAGCGTAGAAAGGCAAGACACTGAAAAAGCACCAGGCTGGCAGCAACACCTCCTTTCGTAAGGTGGTAGACCTTTTAAGCTTGCCATCCTTGCTCTCAATTTCACTCTCAACCTCAACCGTCCTAACAAGTGAAGGTTTTCCCGCCGCTGAAGGTCCAGGGACAGAAGGAGCGGGAGCGGAAGGAAGAGGCTGCGAGGATATCGGAGTAGCTACCGGCGTATTTGGCGAACTGCCTAAGTCCATCGTCTCGATATGAAGTGCCGAACCCTTCTCCGTATCATGTGAATGCACAGTCTCAGCCGTCGCTCTACGTTCGAGCTGGCGCTTTACGTCCACACGTCCGTTAAAATATTCTATACACAAATAAGCCCATCTACCCACTGGCCCATTCCATAGATATTCAAACCTTCAAGACAGGCCTCTAAAGGAATCGGATCTCTAAGATCAGCACTTTCATCGGGCAGAGCCACATTCAAAAGCCTCTCAGATATGAATTTGTGGTCATCCTCAACTATTTCCTTGCCCCCGTGTGCAATGTCGACTTTTACCGTCAACAAGGGTAGTTGAAGTGTATCAGTAATAAAAGTAAAAACTTCCGAAGGGTCTTGCTGCTGGGGTGACGAAGCTTCCTCCCAACCACATTCCGCAATGGACTGCTGTATCTGGCTAATCTAAAAAAGGGGGAGGAGAGAAGAGTTATGCAAGTTTCTCAATTAACACCAAAGGAGGGAACCCTTACTATATCAGTGGTAATTAAATGCCCCGAGCGCAGCAGGTTCACAAACAGTCGTAACAGCGCGGCAAGTTTCCTTCGCTTCTCGTCATCTTCGTCAAACACATTGTATAACATAGCCTGCAGGAAACCCAGTTCAGCCAACGTCACAACCAAAAATCCATTCCCCCTCGAACGAAAGAGGAGGATGGGCAAAAGGGGCTCGAAATGGATATTCCACCTCAAAAGCATCCAACCTAGCAAACATCGCGAACAGCAGCGTATCCAGATAACAAGTGACCCCGCCATTATTCTCGGCCCCCAGCATCTTCACGTCGTTCCTAACCCTAGAGACAATGCCGTCGTTGGAGTCTTCGATCATTACAAGCAATTGCAGCGCCTTGTCGACATTCCCGTTCGCATAGCGGCCCCGTAACACCCGCTGGACCGTCTTGTCCTCGACCTTGATGCCCGCTTTCGCCAGCTCATTCGCGACCTTGGTCACCTGCATAGACACTCCTAGTAAGCTCGAGTGAATCCCCCAAGCGGTTGCGAGGATTTTCTGGTAGTTCCAGAACATTTCAACTACTACATTTGTACTGGTAGAATCATCCGACTTGGACAATGACTTTCTCGGCTTTTCTTCACTCCCGTAGAGTTCTCCGGAGAAGAGGCGAGGCTGTATCCAGGGAGGGTTCGGCATAATTTCGTTAGCTTCTGGTTGAACGAAACTCTCGATTTTTTATTGTCCCCATTGTAAAGGAAGAGGGTCGGAGTGGTAGGAGCAGGAGGGGGCGAAGAAAGAAGATAAAGAAGGCAAGGTAAGATATAGCTCGGGCACGGCCACCCCGAAGAGACAGAAAAGAATAGGCCGCGGCTGGAATGTACATACCCTATCGGGCTTACCCCTCTTGAGCGAGCTCGGGCGCTTCTCCCGTTTGCTCATCAAACGAGAAAGCGACATTGTAAACGAAAGAGCAGTGGTGTCACTGCAGTAATGTTGAAGTGATGAACAAAATTACCAGCACGGTATTGTCTTTCCTCTTTCTGCGATGAGGAATGGTTTCAAGAGGATGGGAAAGGCGGAGAGGAGTTCTATACGGGACCGGGCTGAACGCGCGCCGTAGAAATAGGCTTGAGGAGGGGTGAATAAAAAAAGAAAGGTAACGTTGAGGGTTTAGGAGGCAGTTGGTAGGGTCCCTCCACACCAAATAATATGATATGATCAGCCTGATCGGCGGTCAACTGGTGTCTGAAAAGCCCGATAACTTGGTACCTGTGCTGGTACAGTATCGGTACCAAACCAAAAACCATACTACAAAAATACCACTAATTGTATGATACAATACTGATACTTATGCTCTAACCACTCTACCATCAGAGTCATGGATTAATTCGGCTATTCCCGTGCGCCGACCGTAACGACGTATACCGTACCTACTAGTACCGGAATAGTAGCCCAAGTGAGCCTTTGTCACTCGTGACGACGCCTGTGCTGCAGGGCACTGTGGTGTAGGCCGCGCAACCAGACACAGCTGACCAGCCCAACAGTGCCCAAAGAAAGAATCACATCTCCCCAGCAGAAAAGGTTCCATAAATTGGCTTTATCATAAGCCATTTCATTTGATTTGTGACCTCTAGCTATATAGACTACCTCAAAGGTGCTACCGGTATTGTAGTAATGAAAGTCACAGAAACCAGGCCTCCTTCCATGCCTAACCCCACACTTAAAACTCCTAACAAGGCATCCTCCGATAGCATAACTACTGTTAGAACAACCGCCCGATTATTTAAAGAAAAAGAAAAGTGACCCAAAGCATTCAGGCAATTGCCGGCGATGCAGAGATAACCGAGAAAGGAGGAAATGGTATATCAAAAAATAAAAATAAAAACCCCCAGGCTACTCGCCGAATATCTCCCCTGAAATAATGCATGCAAGATGAGGTATAAAAAAAAATGAGTGGAAAAAAAATAAGTTAATAAGATCCACACGAAAGGCGGAGCCGACTAGGACTCCCTACGGGAAAAAGGTGTAAACAAGAAAAGAAGTATAAAAATCGAACCCGTTTTTTTAAAGACAAAAAAAGAGAAAAAAAAGAAAAGCAGACACCAAACACAACCCAGGCATCATCATAACAAGTCATCACGCCATGTCGAAAAAGCCATCCTTGCCTTATTCCCCCATCGGACCTTGTCCAACCATCGGATTCAAGAACGGGTTAAGCAATAACTCGTCGGCCGTAGGCCTTTTGACATGATCCAACTCGAAGGTACGAGAAAGGAACTGCTTTGCTTCCGACGAACACTTAGAGGGGATTGCTGGTGCAGATCCCCCGGTACCGATCTTGAAGATCGCTTGCAACTGAGAACAATCGGGATAAGGATGAGTTCCAGTGAACATCTCAACAATAAGGCATCCAAGCGACCAGATATCAGCCTTCAGAGTATAGGAGGTCTGCTTAACAACTTCTGGAGCCATCCAGAAAACCGACCCCTGCAAAGAAGGCCTATGACTCGACGAGGTGAGAAGGCCAGCCTCGACTTTCTTAGAAATACCGAAATCAGAGATTTTGATACCGCCTTTATTGTCAACCAGAACATTGGCACCCTTGATATCGCGATGAATAATGTCTTTATTGTGGAGATAAGCAAGACCAGTAAGGATCTGACGGACAAAGTTGCGGATAAGGGGTTCTTTCAGTGGACCATAGGTGTTAAGTAGAGCTGCAACAGATCCTCCAGGAACGTATTCAAGGAAGATATTGAGTGAATCATCTTCGTCGCTGGATCCAAGATACTGGACAATGTTGGGGTGCTGAAGATCCTTAAGCAACTCAATCTCTCTCTGGAGGGCCTCCACCATGCTCCTCTTCCTAGCATCTTCCTTTCCACCGGACGCCATCTCGACTTGCTTGACGGCCATAAGCTCTCCAGTCAAGGCATTCAATGCCAGAAAAACGCTTCCAAAGGACCCGGCTCCAATAAGCGCTCCCTTCATCCACCTCAAATCACCCCAGCTATCTTCCTGGTATTCCTCCTCGCCATCCTCCTCCTCTTCTTCCGACTCTAAGAATTGGCCGAGTATATTGGCTGCATGGGGGTCGACTTCAGTGGCCGGAGTAGAAACATTGCTATGGGTATCCAAATAGCTCTCCATGGTGCTTCCGGTATCGGTATCTGTGACAATAACGTTGACGGAATCTCTAATAGAATCCTCCTTACCACTATCAAAAGACATGTAGCTCTTCCTCTCGGAACCCATAGGCGACGACTCTCCATCTTCCGGAACTGCCCCAAGTGAATCCCGATTGTCCGAAAAGGATGTTGAGGGTAAGAACGACTTTCGGATCGACAATGGTCTCGGGACCCTGCTAGGAATATTTGGCATGGCTGAAATGGGGCTAGCATTCAACCAAGCATCTCCAACACTGGGAACAGGTGGGGCATCACTCAGACTTGACGCATAACTCCTAGTAGTAGCAACGCTGAAACGATTGTTATATCTGCTCATTCTGGCAGAGCGTCTCATTGAGTTGCGAACAGTCCTCTCCAAAACCTTGTGTTCATGGTCCGGGAAGTATTCCGCCAGATTTGAACTAATCAATTCACTGGGCGGGCGCTGCCCAAAGAAGGCCGTGATTTTCTTTGAAGCCTTGCGGCTAGGTCCCGAATCTCGACTTCTAGGTGAGGCTGGGTCTGTTGCAGTAGCAGAAACCGGGGAAAGCTGGCTTGAAGTGCTCATTGGAGATGACGGCATATCGCGGAGATCCGACCCAACCAAGGCCTTGACTTTGGGGTTGCTTGCATTCTCATAGACAGCCTCCGCCGAAGAATTCTTTTGCGCCATATCCTGCTGCTCCCTCGCAATTTGCTGTGCGACACGAAATTCAGAGGATAAAGGCAGCGGTGGTGACACCTTTTTCCCTAATATAAGCCTGGTACGCTCCGGTCGGTTGACATCATGGGCTATCCGAAGCAACTCAGTATCGCTGAGGCATCTAGCTGCATCTTTCCCGTTTTCGTCCACAATATTATAAATACCCCAGCTTGGCCAATGATCCATAATACCAAACTTCTTAATAATCTTACGCATCAGTGTTTCCGGGGTGTTACAATCACTAATGTTAATAACACGATATTGACCACCATCACCAATAACCTTGATCGCATCCTGTTGAATTAAAGTTAGGGCTGTCAAGATGGGATGGGTTTTTTTCTGAATCAAACTCACCTGTCTAACATTGTCCTGACCCATAATTCCCTTGTCTAGACTTGGAGATTGTCTGTGAGTCGGCTTCATATGGTGAGGGGAATTGGCCATTGTTTGAGGAGGTTTGCTATAGTCATAAGGAGTCCTAGGTGTTTTCGTCGGGTAAGAAGAACCAGAAGCCGGAGTTGAGGGACCAAAGTTTGAACGGCCGGATTCTAGCGGCGGACTAATAACATTGCGAGCACTCCCATTTCTCTGATAAGACCGGGGGTATTCAGAGTCACTAGGACTATCGGGACGGCTATATGAGCTGCTATTGAGGGTGGAAGACATATCATTTTGAAGAGTTCGTGAATACCGTTTATTGCTCGGAGACAGATGATACGGCGACTGCGTTGGAGTACGGTATGGTGGCATTCCATTCATATTATCAAGAGCAGCCAAAGTATCCTGAAGAGTTTGTAAGCACGTTTTCCATGTATAATATTTACCCAAATTCTCGGAAACTCACCCTATTACGTTTTTTGCCATTCCCATACGCCTTTGTTCTCAGGGCTTTTATCGCAACAAATATTCGCACACGATCCCCAACCTTTTTTATCCCTAATTCCTTAAGAACCGAATGATCACACTCTAACAAAGCCTCCCCGTTGATATTATTGTCTAGAGCCAAATCCTCCGTTAGCCGCAACGGTACATCACTAGGTTCATGTTCTTGGGTTGGGCATACTCGAGAAATCACTCTCGTATTTTGAGCAACCAATATCCCGCAGCCAACCCCCAACTTTTCGCTCATCCCAAGATCTACAAAACAGTTAATACTGCAACAGATACAATCACAGAGCCCATCTTACCGAATATCATCTAATACACCCGTACCGTCAGAAAATTCAGAATTTGTCGGGGAAGCTTGAGAAAGAGCCGAACTCGTAGGAGGTGCAGCATGGAGGTGTGAACCGCCGTGAACATACTGACTTTTCGATGCGAGCATAGCCATGGTTGTTGATGACCAGCAGCAGCGGGTGTAAAAAAAGTAGTAAAGGGTACAAGGAGAGGAAGAGCAATGAATATATCAATGAATCTACTCGGCCACGACAAAGCACGTTGTTCTCCCCGCACAAGCGAGGTTTCGAGATATAAACAGATTCAACTGTAAAAGGTGGAAAGGGGGAGACTCGAGACGAAGATCTGATGCGTGGAACGTGTAGAAGGACGAATATAGTTGAGCAGGTTATTTGTTCAAGAAGGCCTGCAATCAGAACTACAGTAGAGAGGGGGGGGGCTGGATCCGGTAGAAGGCGTTTCTTAACGCCTTCTGGCTTTAGTCAAGGGTGACCGTTGTAGCGACTAAATCAGGCACCAAACAAAGCGCAGCCCTGTAACAAAAAAAAAGGGCACCAGCGATACGACTGAAAGAGCTGAGGGGGCGCACGAAGAGAATAAAAGTAGGAATTAGGGGGAAAGCGGAGAGAAGAGAAACGACTCGCAGAGTCAAAATAGGGTGAGGTGGAAAAGGGAGGGGTGAGGGTGAAGGGGAGAGGATGGAGGGAGAGGGGGGTGGTGTTCCAGAGATTATCAGAGGGAGGGGTGCGAGGGAAAGCAGGGCAGAGAGAAAGAGTGAGAGGAGAAGCAAGCGACAAATGGAATGGCGAGGGTGAGGGCGAGGGGAGCAAGCCAGAGAACAATGGGAGCGTCCAGGGTCAGAACCAGTTCCTCCGCCGTGAACCAATCGTTCAGAATTCGTTACG
>Ga0307507_10000986_pt1 | contig 63163 bp, 26 predicted proteins | sample 7_EM_MG_FD_207223 | JGI IMG/M metagenome (GOLD analysis project Ga0307507, IMG submission 207223) | Populus trichocarpa ectomycorrhiza microbial communities from riparian zone in the Pacific Northwest, United States - 7_EM | ecosystem: Host-associated > Plants > Roots > Unclassified | place...
GCTATAGTTACTAGAAGAATCTATTATATAGTAGAGATTTTAAGTTAAAGTGTGCGATCTAATATATATTACGATAAGCGAATTGAAATAAATCGATATCGGATAATCCGGTATCCGATATTGATTTAGGGTTCGTTCGGTTGCAAATTGCCTCCGTTACAGAATCTGTTTGATCTGTGCGTATTTTAGCGTCGCCCATTTTATAATTAGTGGCGGCTACTACCGTGGTTCAGTTGAATCTGTAATTGAGTCGATCGTTCGGTGAGGCTCCAGATGAGGCTCCAGATTTGGCTTCGCACAATGCGTGATTGATTTTGGTGAGCGATTCGAGTGACCCCCTCCGCCACTAGGCCTCTATCGCGACTCCCTGTAGTAATGAAACCTCCTCCTCAACCAACGCCCTCTCGTCCGTCAACGTTTTCTACACCTTCGCCAACCTCCCGTACGAGCCGCAGCAGAGTACGAACGCCCCCCGGAAATATAATAACATTATATAAGGGTTGCAAATGCGACAGCAGTATCGCGATCGGGGTGTGTGGAGTCGCCATATCATAAGAAGTCGTCACTTGGGCGCGTATGCGAGAGCTCCAGATTGTAACGGAATATGTAACGGGAGCTCGAAGCTACATATTGAAACGGTGCCAAGAACCTCATTACAACTACTATATATGGTATAGCTTGCAAATTTGACGCGCTTACCGATATGGAGGAGCTCCATATTCAATCGGCGTCAGATCTACCGAACAACACCCTCGTTTTCACATTTGAGCTCCGGTTCCGTTACAATATGGAGCCTCCATATTCGTAACGGAGGCGCAACCGAACAACCCCTTATTTTAATTCGCTTATTGTAATTTTTGGCCACACTAAGGCCTAGAAATTAATGGAACAGTAGGTAAATAAGCATAGGCGCAAGCCCGACTTTACTATAGGTGATAAGGTCTAGGTTATTATTGGTAGCACTTCGGTAGCTACGGTATAGCAATTACTTAATTAGTTGTGTTATTGGTGTCTAGAGGGAGAAGAGGTCTATTCTATATATTAGTGGTAACTCTTATAGAGCGCGTATACGCTAATCCCAAAATGGGAAAGAGTAAATAAAATGGGTCTAAATACTGGTAACTCTCTATATAATTGGCCTAATAACCCGTACACGTAATATACCGCATGTGATATTAAAATCCAACTCCAGTCTTTGCATTCTACGTTTACTTAATTTCTTACTAACTATTTAACCTCTCTCCACCTATTCCTTTGTATTCAAGTTAATCGTATTTATGTTAATAAGGTTTCTTAATACGTTATAAGCATTTGCTTTCGTTATTACGTCTATAGGGTTTAAGTTGCTGTTAATCCATTTAATCTCCGTAATTATGCGTCTCTTGTATAATTAGCGTAAGCATATTAAGTTAACCATTAATCTCTTCTCCTAAGTACTTCCCAACTTGATAAGGTATTTGTATAGCAACTTGGAATCTATATAGAGTATAAGCGGGAGCTCTACCTACAAGATCTTCTCTATTATAGACTTTAAGACCGCGCTGTAATTAAATCTATAAGCCATTGCGTATAGTTTAGAGGCTAGAACTGAGTGAGTAACTCTCTTACACTTAATAAAGGACCAATAAATGATATTTATACTGCCACTGTTATTAGCAATTGCAATTATAAAGCCAATTTATAAGGTGTTGTTAGCGTTGTTAGTAAAAAAGGTATCTATAAATATTATAATCTTAGGTGATTAGAGGTCTAAAGGTATAAATTATAGGCCTCTTGACTTATTATTAATTTGCTATTATAAACGCTTATTTAGCTTCTTTGCGTTACCTTTTTTTGGGTTAGTAACTTAAGCCATAAAGGAAAGATTAAATAAAGACTCTGGTTAGCATATAGAGGCAATATATACTCCTCTTACGCGTTAAGCAATATATTAATCTTTTAGGGTAACCGCAACTCTCTTAGTGCCTCTTAAACTTATAAGATTGGTAGTCTTAAGGTTAATAAGGTTTAAGTTCTTATACTAGCGTATTTAGTTAAATATAATAGAGTTGTTGTTATTAAGAGTAATTTAACCGCTATTAAACTTAATTAGAGTACTTATTATAAGTTTCTTACGTTCCTTTGCTATAAACTTAGTGTTTATAAGATTAATTTCTTTATTTTATATAAACTCTTTATTTCTAATAAATAGAGTATTGTTGGTCTGGAGGCCAACAATTCCTACTCCAGCTTTATGCGTGTAGAGGAGGTAAGGGTTGTAGGTAGACTTCTTTATCTTAAGCTTCTCCGTGTGGTAAAGGTGGTATATTAAGAACTAATGGTTGCTAGCCTTAGGGATACCGTATAGAGGCTTAATCACCTTTATAATGGTATTATTGCTAAGTTGCAAGATATCTGAGAGTTCTGGAGGTAGGCGAATATAGAAATTGTAATTTAAAAGAGTGGTAGATTATACGTACGCTTATAAGATGTTATAGAGGTACAGAGAGGCGCCTTCCTTAAGAAGAGAAGGTGTGAGTATAAGTATAATTTGTTAACTTAATTATTAAATAGTAGGTAACTGTGTTAACACCAATTCCTTCTTCTAATTATTATAGGCTTGTATAACTAATCGTAACTTCTTAAATGCTTAATTGGTGCCTTTGTTCTTAATATTATTAATAAATTAGGAGTTAAATATACGGGTGCCTTTTGGTACTATAGAAGTATTAGTAATTTAAAATACGCCCTTTTTAAGTAGGCCGTTAATCTCCTTTATACAGGAGTTAGTATATAATGGAATTGCTATATAGACAGTAATGTTAGGTCTATAAAATTGTTTAGGTCGCTGGTGGTTGCGTTATAGTCGCTAAATTAGTACCTCTTGCTCCTCTTCTCCTTCGTTAACTTACTCTCTGTTAGATTAATCTCCCTTAAAGTCTTTAACTATACTCTCTTTATAATACAGCTTAATATAAGTTAATTAAAAATTGGTAACTTTAGATAAGAGTTTAACCTTATAAGTCTCGCCGGTAATTCTAATTAATGGGAAGGGGCCTTTCCAGCCTCCTTTCTCTCTGTATATAAGTACTAGGGAATTAGGTAGTAGGTTATATAAAGCTTCTATATTGGGACCGTTTTAAGTGTTAAGTACATTGTTAACCATTCTCTTAGCTCTCTCCTTCGTGATCTCTTCTATTGCTTTACATATAGCAACAGCACGTTGTTAAATTAATGGTGCCGGTACGTTACTGTCTAATATTTATAGGAAAGCACTAAATACCAATAGAGTTAGTACTAAGCCGTTAGGGCCTGTAGAATCATTTAACACCTTAACAGCTATCTATAAATATGCCTTCTTTAAGATATCTAAACCTATCTCTTCTTAAATAATCTTGTAGGCGTAAAGAAGGGTTATATAACCTCGTTTAACCTTTCTAATGCTCCAATAAGCCTTAACGGGCACGCACTTAGTCTTCGTTGCAATTATAAAGGCGTTTTAACGAAACTTATAGCTGTTAAAGTTGGTGCCGGCGTTGTATATAACTAAATTAGGGGGACTGAAATAAGTATTAAGCTAATAAGTATAAAGAGCCTCCTAGGTGGTTTTTATAGATATATCTTTTAGAAATTGGGCGGCGGTAAATCCTATAGCCTTATTAACAACGTGGAGTACTGGCTTGCCGTTAATATAGAAGATATTAATAAATACTATATAATTAAAGTCTAAATTGTTAGGAAGCTTGAACTTAAATCTATATAGGGATTTGCCATACTTTTAATAATAGCGATAGTACTTAGTTAGCTTCTTAATTATCTCTTTGTCGATATTATAACCTAAATGCTTAAGTAGAGCATATAACTTCCCAACTAAAGGATGGCTAAAATGACGGTGTAATTATAACAACTCTGTTGCTGTTAAGTAGTATGCTGTTAATATAATTAATGTAGTAACGAATTGCTATAGAGTCTTTCCCTATAGTAGGAAGGGGTAACTAAACTATTATGCTACTAGCACTGTTAATATAGGAGTTACTACCTTATTAGTAAGGTTATTGTAGTAGCAACCTAGAAAGTTAAGATCTCGCAGGCTTATAAGAAATAGGGTATTAGCGTATATAATATAAAACACAATCTCTCTTACTAGTAATTGCACTTTAAGAGAACCTATTAATAATATTAAGCCAATTCCGAACTTAACCTTAATAGCGCCGGCGTTAGAAGTATTAAGTGTAGCTATTAAGTTAACGGTCTCCTTGTATATAAGATATTGGCCAAATCTAGCAGTTAATACTCTTGCTACTCCCGTGTTAATTATAATACCGTACTATTTGTTAGAGTTGTATTAAGAGGTCTCTTTAGAGGTGGTTAAATACATAAAAGGGAAAGTAGACTTATTAGAAACTACTCCTATAAGTGCGTGTTAAGTTATAAGGTTGCTTAACTTCTCAACTATTAATAATATAAAGTGTTTAGCGTGTTTAATATCTTCTTTAAGATTAAGTATAAAGGTCTAAAAGTTATTAAGATTATTATCGTCTTTGGTGCCTTTATATTTGGTAATCTATTAGGCAGCATTCCGATTAAAGGTACGGCTGTATTTATATCTATACTTCTCTTTCTAATCTTCTTGCTCTTCTTTTAAGTGTTTAGTAGACTAATAGCCTTATTTCTTATAAATAAAGCATCTCTTAACTTATAAGTCACGAGGGTTGCGGAATTGAGGATTTTGGTCTTAAGGGTATTGTTCTTAAAGGTATTAAGTGTTATAATTCTAAGGGTATTACGGGAAGCGTTAAAATCGCAAGGTACCATAATTATTGTAATTGTTATTATTGCGAATGTATTAGCGGTCTATATAGTACGCTTCTTCCTCTTTATCTTCTCCTATAATATAGGCAGCTATAGCTAGTGGGTAACTTCTCTTATAGGTAATAATTAAGCTTTAAAGAGAGTTAATTAAGGCTAGTAATATATTAGGTGGTTAAAAGTATACGTAACTATAAGCCAAGTTATCTTAACACGTAATAATTAAGCGCTGTTATAAAGCGGCGTTACCCTTTATAGTCTTATCGGCGCTGTTCTATGCTTTTTGGAGGTCTCTAACTAAGATATTAAGGCATTCCTTTTTCTATTTAGCTGTATTCTCTGGTTAAGATATAACTTCCTTTAGTATAAGGCTGTTGAATAACTGAAGTTAAGAGCGGCGGTAGTTATCGTTCTTAAAATAGGCTTGTGTTGCACCGCAAAGTTAAGTAAAAGTAGGTGTACTTTCTCTATACAATACTTAATTTGTAAAGAAGTAGTTAAGAGTATTATCCTTTAGTATATTAGAATATACCTTTGCCTTTATTACATTATTAGTAATATTAAGTTGCTTATAGTAATTCTTAAAGATATTAAGTTTAATATTAAAGTTATCATTCTAACCGCTATATTTGTTGTCTACTGTGATTAACTTTGTAAGGGAAATAATATCTCTAGCAGTACAGTCTGCTAGTAAGAGTAAAGGAGGTAAGTTTTAGTATTACATAGGTTGTTATTTAACGTTATTAAAGTTGCTAACTTATACTTTAACTCCGCCTGTCTTTAGTATATATGCTATAAGGTTTAACTTAAATTCTCTATCCTTTAGTATTGTTTGTTAAATCTCTAGTATTATTTAAGCAGTCGGCTCTTCCTCCTAAAGGCATTTATATAGTGCGTTGTTTAGCTTAGGAGGGTGATTTAACTTATATACCTAAACTCCATACTTACGCAGAGTACTTTATAAATTGCGTAAGTGTGTCTTATTAACTTCATTAAATAGCTATGCCGTCCATTTATTAAAGTCTTCTTTAAATTGCTCCTAGAGATTACTATCTTGTAACTATAATTGGTTATAGACCTAGTATTTATGTCTTATAAAAGCATCTCTCTTATCTTTCTCCTTATTTGTGGGATTAAAGCCGTTAGGCTACTAATCCTTGTTCTCTAGCTTTGCTAACTAGTCCGCCATAGCTCGTATTTATTATATAGAAGGAGGTGAGGAGGGAGGCAGAATTAGTCACTATAGGGTTTTTGGAGGTATAGAGGGAGGGAAAGTTGTTGGTATAGAGGCCGTATTAAGTTCATAGGTTGCGATGAACAGTAAGACGCGCAGGTGCCGCGAATGTGTGATAGACGCGATACAGAAAGACGAGTATAGGTAGGCCTCTAAATCTTTAAATGCGAATTAAGTTATAGAAACACAAGCATAGGTAGGCGTCTACTTCTTAACACGTATTCCCTAGTAAATCTCACATAAGGGTTCTCTATATAGGTAGGTGGGCCTTTTGTAGTTAATTTCTCTTTAAAATAGTACCGTCTCCTAATTTGTGATCACTGATCAGTGTTAGTAGCACTTCGGTAGCTATGGTATAGCAATTACTTAATTGGTTGTGTTATTGGTGTCTAGAGGGAGAAGAGGTCTATTCTACATATTGGTGGTAACTCTTATGGAGCGCGTATGCGCTAATCCCAAAATAGGAAAGAGTAAATGAAATGGGTCTAAATAGTTATAACAAAGAACTAAAAGATAGAATGGCCTAGCCGTAAGCTAGACTATAAGATAGTAGGACTGTATAAGATCCTTAATAAAGAAGGCAACTTATATAAGGTTAAACTCCTAAACTTAATTAAAGTCTACCCTGTTTTCTTACTAGATAAGCTATAAAAAGCTATAAATAACCCACTACCTAAATAAAAGAATAAGCCTCTACTGCTAATTTAAGTTAATAGCAATGATAAATAGGAAGTTAATAAAATACTAACCTATAAACTAGTACAAGGAACGCTGGAATACTATATCTAATAGAAAGGTTATAATTTAAACCCAACCTAGTACCCCGCCTGGAACTTTATAGGTTGCCCCTAAAAGCTTAAAAAATTCTATAACTAATACCCTAATAAGCTAGGACCCCTAAAGTATCTAGATAAGTAGATGGAGTGCTAGTATAGCGAAGATAATAAGCTACCTATTAAGTATATAGATAAGAACACCCTATGGATATAATACGGACATATAAAGCCTGAGGGCAGGCTTTTTTGGAGGGGGGGGTAATATTACGGCGCTAGTAGAAAACGGTACTAGCAAATTGCCGTTAGATTACCGCAACTTGCCGTCACATAATAGTAAGTTGCCATTACGTGACCAGAGGATTGTATATAGCTTCGAGTGGTGCTTCCGTTCTTCCCCTTTCCTTTCTCTAGCTTTGGACCCTCGTTTGTAGACAATCCAATCGTATAGGCTTGCGCGACCCTCTTGCTGTGCTCGTGCCTTGATTGACCGAGTCGCTAACAAGGGGCTTATTACGGACAATTTAGTGGAATTAAGTAAGCAATTTACTCTTAAACTCTTTGTAGAGATAAAGTATAGAGGGCTAGGAGGGGGAAGGGAAGGGAGAGAAAGGAAGAGAAAAGGAGATAGGTATCCTAAGAAAGCCATTATTATTAGGGAGGTATTTTCCTAAAAACTTATTATAGAAGCCTATAAGGTCTAGCACGGCGCATTAGATATTAGAGTAGAGAATACTATAGATTTTATCTAAAGAGGAAAATAAAAGGCTTTATATATCTAAATAGGTTAGCAGCGGTCTTAGACTTAAATACTAATTAAAAAGTATTAGTTTCCTAGCAAGGATAAATTCTATATAGCCTAATTTCTTATTATCCTTCTTAATAAGCTCCGCGTATTTCTAAAAACCTATACTATATTTATTTTAGAAATACTTAATGAGTATATTTTCTCTCTATTTTACTAGGGGCGAGCCTTATAAAGATAAAGCTTGCTATAATAGTAGAGCCTTTATAGTAGATCTAATAGCGATTTTAATGTCTTCCGTATTAGTGTAATAGAGATCTTTTTAATAATTTAAATTGGCATTTTTTAATAGGTAAATAGTGCGGTATAAAACTCTATTCTACCTTATATAACTACTAAATTATTAATTATTAACCTTAGCGCCACGCGTTTACGTCCCTTTATATTAACAAACTGGCTATAAATATACTATTATATTGGAATAGGATGCTTAAAGCCCGCTATATTTCTATAGAAAGCTTCTCTAAAATTAAATCTATTTATATATTAGGGTCTATATTATTCTATAGGCAGCCTAATTTTTATATATAGTAATAAGGGGTGTGATTTAAGGGCCTAATAAAATCCGCCGGGATTTGCCCCAGGCTCTTTAACCTATATGCTTTATATCTTATCTTAATTAGAATATTAAAGGGAATAAAACCCCTTCTAATATTGTTGGGAATAATATTACGTGTAGTTATGTGGTCGTTACATAACGCCGTGGCACTAGCGTGGCGAGGAGCCTTAAGCTCCTTGCCCTTCCTCACCCTTCCTTAGAATTAAGAATTAAGAATTAAGAATTAACTATCGTATTAACTAGCAAAGACTGTTTGACTACGACTCCGACCTATTTGAATAGGTATCCCTGGTGATACCAATACTGATTAGTGGTTAACTTCACTATTATACCACAGAACAGCAAGGTTATCGACAGAAGAGACAGTCTTGTGTAGGGGTGCTATATGCGCTTATATGGAATGGATCCCGGCGATACTGTGCTAACTTAGACTTGCGGAAAACCAGTAATAGAAGTGTTACTGAGTACTGGGAGATACCAAGTTGCGTCTATTACGCAGAACAACCACGTTTACGAAGACTTGGTTGAGTACTTTAGGTTAGAAGTGTTACTGAACCTATAGTTCTAAGTTAACGTCTAAAACGCGTTAACTACATTTTAAATTGCCTACCTTTTAACAGCAAACCTACGAGTTTCTATAAAACCGAAACCCTACCTACCTTTGACGTACAACACCCCGTTAATTCTACTTCTATAAATCGGCAGTTCCGCTTTGACAACTACCTTAATACCCTCTGTGTACCTTTGCAGATCTTAAGATTATAATTAATACCTAACTACACGTTAAACAACCTTTATTTTCCTTATTCTTCCCTAGCTATTATGGCGTTAATCTATCTAAAGAAGTATGAGAACGACATTAACCCAGAGATATAGAGTAGAGACATTAACCCTATAAACGCCAAGCAATAGGACCTGAACGGATTCTTATTACACCGCATAGTACACTATAAGACAGCGAATATAACAACACCATGCTATGGTACTGCATGAAGGAGGACTTTGTTGGATGGATAAAGGAAATATGGGCTCTCGCGAAGAAGGTTATCGTACGAGACTTCCATAATTTCCTTTAGGAGAATGGAGTATTTGTCCCTATAGATAGGGGCATTATTGGAGATAATATTCAGGAGCATGTTATTAACGTAAAAGAAGAACACGAATGGACTCCACAAGAGATTGAGTACCAGAAGAAGCTTAACTTACGCTAGAATTCAAGCAGTATACTACTAGAGACGCTTTAACCTCCGCAAGAATCTCCGCAGCAATCTCAGCAGCAAGCTCCACAAGAACCACCACAGACAACCTTAGGCTATCAAACACCTCAAGTTCCTCAGCCTCAAGTTCCTCAGGCTGCCGTATCTCAACCCGTGCCTCAAGCTCCGTCCCACCAGCAAGCTCGACAAGAACCTCCGCAAGAGCCTCCGCAGCAGCCTCTACAAGAACCTCCGCAGGAATCTCCGCTTCAACCTCCGCAGCAACCTCCGCAGCAACCTCCGCAACAATCTCCGCAGCAATCTCCGCAGCAGCCTCCGCAGCAGCCTAGATCTGCGAACAGCATCTTTAATCAGCAGCAACAGTTATCCATTCCTCCACAAACATTTAATAAGCTTTAGAAGATTTAGCGTGGAGGATTCTAAGGCTCCTGCGGTTCCCAAGGTAGCTATAGAGGTGGCTACCAGCATAATCCAGATAGGAAGTTCTCATGGAAAGTACCGTGAAGAGAGAGTGATATAGGGGGGGAGCGGTTGGAACGGCATAGTCACGCAGGCAATCCATAAAGAAAGAACTGCTAGTATCTGCGGTAGCTATAAACCCAATAACTGTTGTAACTGATATGCCTGCGAACCAACCCTATAATAAGACTCCGTGCTGATCTGCCTACGGAACCGACCCTGCGCTAGCACCGTACTGCTATATACCATCGATAAGACCTTGCGCCGATATGCCTGCAAGCCTAAACCTGTCGCTAGCACCATACTGCTATTATAATAGACCCTTACTGCCCTGCCTGCAGTTAACTAACCCTTGCTGCTCTACCTGCAGCTAACCAACCTCTACTACTTCCACCTGTAGCTAAACTAACACCTTACTGCCTTCCTATAGCTCCATAAGCACAAAAAAAAAAAAAAAAAAAAAAGAATTGCTAGAAGGAACTGGATGGTGCTATTGGAGAGCTTACCTTATAGATAGCTGTCAAGGCTGTTAACGATTCCGCTGGCCTAGATAGGCTTATACCTATATTGCTCGTTTTTGGCACCTACCCTGAACGACTGACGATTCCCTACCGTCTCTATCCGTTATGTTATAAGCCAAGGCCATCTGTAAGGTAATTTGAGGTTATAACAGTTTGAGGCTTACCACTTGGTTAACCACCATTTCTTTAGTAAATTTTAGGACAGCGAGACTTATATTGCAATGGCAATAGTAAGTAAGGAGGATTAATATCCGTTATACTAGTTAAGCGGTATTTGTATATAGATGGCAACCACAAAAGAAGAGTTGCCAGTGTTGGGAATAATATCACGTGCAGTCACGTGGTTGTTACATGACGCCGCGGCACTAGCGTGGCGAGGAGCCTTAAGCTCCTCGCCCTTCCTTACCCTTCCTTAGAATTAAGAATTAAGAATCAAGAATCAACCATCGTATTAACTAGTAAAGACTGTTTGACTACGACTCCGACCTATTTGAATAGGTATCCCTGGTGATACCAACAAATATAGAAGTAAAGGGTTTGGGATCTAGGACGCTTTAATCCGTTAAGTTAATAAAGACGGTCGATATCCAGATTGGGTAAACCTCCCTTTTAAGAGCGCACTAGAGGCTCCTTTTAGAAGGGCTCTAGAGGGCTGGGAAGCTTTCTTAGGGTAGGGGAGGTATAGGGCTGAACCTGCAAAACGCATGGGCGCTAGTACGATTCTGTAAGGGTAAAAACCTATTAGACCTTCTACTCGGCTCTCGGTGACCTTTTGAATATCAGCCATAGCTTGCGCTTTTGCTAATTGTAGATGGCAGAGCTCCCGTACCCTTTAGGCTTAGAGGGAGACGTGTTATTTGTTGGAAAGGGGTAAATATAACTAACTATATTTCTGCTTCTCCCTCGGCATTGGCGTTCCATAGTCCATTAATCTTCTCAATTGGTCATCCTACATCATGTCTTCTCTAGCTTCTAAGGCCTTCGCCGTCTCCGGCGACGCCTCCAAAATGGGCCTCGCAACGTGCCGCATGCTGGCCACCTGTCGACCCGAATCAGGTCCTTACTGCCCCGACTCAGCTACCTACCCATTGACTCAGTCATTGAGTCAGTCATTGACTCGGTCACCTACCCCGTCTTGACTCAGTCACCTACTCCGTGTTTCCATTGCCACCCCCTACCCTCCTTCTCTTTCCTTTCCTACACCTTTTCTTATGTATATAGAGAGGTCTTAGAACCACATTTCAATAGACAGAGTCCTCATTCAATTCTTATGATCGGTGCACGGACATCCGATCGACACCACCGCAAAAGCCAAAGCAATCTCCATCGACGATTTCTAGGACGCTAATTTCGAAGCCATTCGTAAGGAACTACAGTCCATAAACCCCAGCACCGAAGCCCAGACCGTAAAAGTTGACGTTTCCTCTTCTGCCTCCGTAACCGCCTGGATCGGCGGCATCATCTCGAGCTTCGGCACGCTGGACGGCGCTGTCAATGCGGCCGGCGTGGCGCAACCTGTAGGTGTGAGGAAGAGCCCCGCGATTTTGAGTGAGACAGATGAAATGTTTAAGCGGACGATGGGGATTAATTTGGAGGGCGTGTCTTATTGTTCGAGAGAGCAGATTAGAGTCATGATGGAGCTGCCAAAGCTTTGAGGAGTATTATCAACATTACTAGTATCGGTCACTAGTTCATGGAGGTGATACGTATGGTTATGGTGTGTCGAAGGCTGGCGTGGCGTGTCTGGCAAGGGATGTTGCACCGCATGGGATTCGGGTCAATTGGTTTCACCCGGTATGTTAACTTGAATGGCGATAATTTTGACATTTTGGCTAAGGGCTACTGCAACACCCATACTATCGTAGCACAGTTCTTTGCACCGCAAGAAGCTGGCGCGCCAATCGACACAGGGATGGTAGTTAGTGCAGCCTACAGACAGGCAATTGTGTTCCTTCTGAGCGAGGAGTCTTCTCAGATTTCGAGAGTCAACTTACCTGTTGGTCCGGGTGCTCCATAGAGACATTCTACATTAAGGGCATGAATTCCCGTGATAGCAGTTCCTCAAGCACAAAATATAAGATTAGATGAGGTAACTTGCTCAGTGTTACTCAGTAGAACGCTACGATACCTTTCTGAAAGAACCACGAAACTAGACTTCGCTTCTCATCACGCCGATTTTGTCGTGTCCTACCTTGCAGTTCCTTCCTAGCATTTTTTAGGGATTGATGACGGTGATCTAAATACATCGAATTTTAAGTGAAAAATAAACTGTCGGTATACTCGCTTTATCAACGTGCACGAATATCACTTGTAGTGGTACGTATGCGGTGTTGAAGTTGGTAGTTGATTGTTTGTCTAAAGAAAGGGGTTGCTCCAAGGTCAGACAGTTAGTCTCGCTTTGTAGTCTCGTGACTACGTCACGTGATTAACGTTCCGACATAAACCATACACGCTTCCCATCCTTGCGAATGACAGAGATGTCATTTAATGGCAAATTACCTAAATGCCTAAAATGAGAAAGGGACTGACTGTTCGGTGACACCTTTCGACGGTTAAATTCCAGAGAGAGGAGAAAGTTATTCCACGTCCACCACGAAAGAGCCTGAATGCCGACAGAATCGAATTCCTACTTTTTCGAAAGCTTCCTTCGTACCCTTTTTGAACGGACGATGGCAATCCCATATGTGCACTTCTCTCAAGTTCGGAAATTGCTGTGGACATGAAGCATGAAAACATTGAATCTGGTCTCTGTGTGGGCCGATCCATTCCGTAATGTGAATACTTTCGAGAGATTTTGGCAGTATATCAATGAGAACCGGTGGAGGGTAGTTGTTTTGTCCAAGTAACATGTACTCCGAAACCATAAGTCTTGACAGCTGCTCAAAATTCCTCAGAGAGCCGATTGGATGAACGGGTCTCCAATTGGGTGGTTCAGGATAACTATCAAAATAGGCAAGGCAAATTCGCTTTAATGAATTTTGCTGATTCCGCAAAATTGCACCAATTGGTCTGTAGTCACTATTGCAGCTTCCCTGCCAATTTTGAATGGTAACAGACTCAAGACACTTGAAGGAGCGGAACCATTCATGGACTCTGAAAGATGTACGTTCGTACTTAAGCACGACATGCTTGATTGCGAACGGTGGAGACGGGGTTTTTGAGGTTTCAATCAAAAAATCACTGGAATGAAATCTTACCGACACTAGAGTCTGTAGATGAGGAAGACGTGCAAAACACCGTAAGGAGTAAACTTCACAAGAAATCCAAGGAGCCCTCACGATGACCTTTCGTAACGTTGTGAATAGCTGGCCGTAAGCAGAGCTGGGGTTGCAAGCGGTGGTAAAAAGATTATGGACGAACGATCCTTGAAAATTTGGAGTCATGATTATATCAAATATTTGGAGTCTTGGTAACCGAATAAGAAGCATGGTGAGCCAGGCACCGTCCACGTGTCCTGCAGTAGTGGTATTTAGCTCCTTATGGATATCACGAACAGCCCCATTTAGAAGTTGAAACTCGTGAGACGTCATCTCAGGCCTTCCAAAAAGCCTCCCGATACCCACAGATGAAAGATATCTGATCTCCGAAGAAAGGTCAGGTCTCGTGAGGAGAGTTCTCAACAGAAATTGGGTGGACGTTTCATTAAGCTCGATATTGCGATAAAGCACCGGCGAAGCGATCCTTCCCACAAGCTTTGAAGTCAAACAAAGAGAGCGAAGATCAGTAGAATTTGTCAGGAAGCCCATGAAATTAAGCAGAAGTTCCTCTGGAAGACTTAAAAGACTCAAGTCCTGATCGGCCGTTGTGTCGAATTGATGGCTGACAGAAGAGATGGTGTGTGTTATCCGATCCGAATGTGATGAAGAGGCTTCAAGAGCCTCAGGCGTAGAGTTCTCTTGTGCATCATGACTCTGAAGCAAGCCTGTCGCCGTTCCATCTGGCAAGGCTGGCTGGTGTTTCTTAGACGGAGGTTTGAGGTGGGAAGGGAATTCCTCGAGCGGGCGTTTGGCCCCCCGCTCCATAGCAAGCTACAGAGCTAAACCTTTCGAAGGCTGGGTTGAGCGAGGTGAGGTTCATGAACTGTAGAACTGTGAGAACAGCGTTGAGTTGAGAGGGAAGGTCTGGGTTTGGAGGCGGCGTCGACTTTATAGAGCCAGAAGAGTGAAGTGAAGTCAAGTGAAGTAAAGGACCACATGCCGATGTTCTGGCGTAGATAGAGTTATTCACTTTGGATCACCTTCACTGTGGATGCTTAGATTGCAAATCATAGAAGGACGTGTTCATGTGCGGTTATACAGCGTAGACTTAACCGGAAAACTCTGTTCGTTTGGTTGTCGTGGGTACCGTGTGGGGTTCACACGAGAGTTTGAAGAACTTAGGGACTTCACCTAATATGATTTTCCCAAGAAGTAGAGGTGTCCCTAAGATCCCACTGTTGATGTATTTGAGCCATGCTAATTTAGTCTCATTTATTTTTAAAAAAAGGGTGCGGAGCAATCAAATTAAGGGTAATGCAAGCCTCGAAGGCACATATGATATAGTGAGAAATTCTATGAATATTCGTCAGTGCTAACGCCGAAGTTTTGGAGAGATCGACTTCTCCCCTTCTACTAATGCATGTTATACGTTAAGCCATTCACAAGTCATGACTGCGTCCATCGTCTTTCAACCGCACCTTAACCCACCCAGAGTGTCATCCCAGTACCATGCCAGCAGATGCCCTACATCTTATCGAACACCTTCGTCCCCGTAAACCCCTCCGTCGCGCTCCCGTGTCTCCGCCCTTGCAGTGTATCGACCTCATCCTCCTCCATATCCTCCCTCAAGCTCTCAAGCAACACGCTCGCCTCTGCCTCCGCCCCAACCATCAAATCAAAGCTCTCTTCGCTCTCGCTGCGCCCACTCCCCATCCCAGCCCCGCCATCCCACCACCTCGCCTGCTCCCCAACCCACTCCACACCGCCTCCCCTCTTCGGCCTCCTCACCACCTCCTTCTCCTCCAGCGCCAGCACAGGCAGTTCTGCTCTCGGCGGCAGCACAGTCCTCCGATGCCAGTCTCCCACAAACATGCCCTCCGGATCCACCTCCGCGCGCACGCGCAGATACGCCGCCATATCCTCGCCATACAAAGCCGAGAGCACCCCATGCGTGACGCCCTCGGTAAAGTTCTTCGCCCAATGCGGGCGCCCGCCCATCTCGCGCATCAGCCACTCGAACGCCTGATAGTATCTCCGCAGACAGGGCGGATCCTGGCCGTACGGCCGGTACAGCGTCGCGTTCAGATACAGCGTCGGGCCGTCGCGGACCGTGTTGTCGAGGAACGGGCGCGGGTCCGCGGCCGAGGTGTCCGAGACGCGGACCTCGATCGGCGAGTGGACGAAGACGCCCGAGGGGTCGAACGGGATGCGGGCCGTGGCGGTGTCGCCGTTGATCCAGGCGGTGAGGCGTGTGAGGGCTTCAGGGCCTTTGTGCAGCGGGAGTGCCCACTCGTTCACGAACTGCGAGTAGAGGCAGTTCATCAGAAGGCCTGAGCGGAGCTCCTCGACGGCGGAGATGGTGAAGCCGTTGCGAAAGCCGTACTGCATGCCGAAGACGAACCATTCGATGGATGGGAGGAGGTACGGGACGTACTGCGCTGCCCAGAGCAGGGTGTGGTAGGTGTGGTAGCCGATGCTGCCGCCGTACCAGTTGTGTTTAGGCTGGCGGAAGGGTTTTGTGGTTTTCTCTGCACGCCAGACGACCGCACGGAGAGTGTAGGGCAGCCACCACACGCGCGTGTATTCGGTCTGGGTCCAGAGAGTGCGCTCCCAGTTCCTGAGAACGGTGGAGGTTGCGAGGATCGTTTGGAACCATTCGATGTTGCAGTTCTCGATCATCTCAAACTCCACCTCCACGATGATTCCTAGTGCGCCCAAACTAACCAGCGCGGCGCGAAAGAGCTCCTCATTCTGCTCCTTTGAGCACTTCACTGCCTGGCCGTTCGCCAGCACAACCCGCAAACTCTTCACCGACTGCGAAAGCAAGCCGTGAGATAGCGAACTGCCATGCGTCGCAGTCGCAATAGCACCCGCAATCGACTGATGATCTATGCTTCCCAAATTGCGCATCGTAAGCCCATACTCTTTTGCCTTGTTATTCAACTGATGCAACCTGATACCCGCCTGCACCAACAAAGTCTTCTTCTCCGCATCAACCGTCAAAACGCTATCGAAATCATCCAGATTCACCATCCATGCACTTGTGCAAGTGAGATCTGATGGCGAATGCCCAGATCCTATCACGACGACGCGCCTGCGCAGCCGCCGCGCGAGCGTCACGACCTTCTGGACTTCAGCGAGCGTCTGCGGCCGGATGTACAGCTCGGGCCGCGAGTGGAAGGTCCGCGCCCATGTGTGGTGGGTGTGTGTCTGCGAGGCGCGGAAGGGGACCGTGGGGTCGAGCTTCTCGAGCTCGATGGAGAAGCGCGACGTCATATTTATCGGGGAGAGCGGGGTGAGGTTCATGTTCGGGTTTCGCAATTATATTCTGCGGTCCTCGGCTCCTTCCTCGGGTGGCGGAGGCAGGTGCGAGGGCGGTATCTGGGAACTCAGATAATCAGGATGGCTGTCGCGCGCAGCCAGAAGTGTCTGGTGGTGATGGTGGTCGCTGCGGGCATGGTAGCGTATGATTCAGGCACTAGACGAGTAGATGGAGGGGTTTGTTTAGATGGTTGTTGTTCGATATGAGGGTCTACCTTAACTCGGTTTAGCTGCCGAGGAGCTAAACTTTTTTTTTTCAAGGCACCATGCCGGGTCTTCTATCCTGGGTAACGCCCGTCTCGTTTACAAGTAGTGATTCCGCGAGGCCTCCGAAGAGGAAATAAAGCTTGGTATTCCGTCATTTCGTCGTGACCTTCTCATCAGTCGTCTAGGGTCTGTAATGTTCACCTTCTGTTACAGAGGTCTGGCCCATCATTTAAGTAAGCTGTCCCGCTTGTCAGCAAAGATGGCCTTATGTTAGTAACACTGCATCCCGACAAATCCCGCAGTCAAAGTACCTCCGAGCTTGGCCGATAAAACGCCGTCTGGGCAATACTGCCGCTTCATAGCTTTTTTCGGCCGTCACTCGGCCCATATCTCGCGCGAGTTTTAATAATAAGCATATAAACGGTAGGATTTCTTTATTCTCAAAGATGTATATTAGGTCATCCATCTCTCACTGCCACGTCTAACTCCTTACTTTCAAACATCAGTAATCTGTATTCAGTTTACTAAAAGGCAACCTGGATCTTCAAGGCTTAACAAATCATTACAACATTATTAACGGATAAATATCTCATCTTTCCCTTATATATATTTCCTTCTATAACCCCTTCACACATCTTCGCCACAGCCACATCTAATTCTTCCAAACCGTCATCTCATCGCCAACTCTTCAACCGCCACCCGGCAGCCTTTCATCTTAAAAGCAAACCCAACACTCAATCATCCCTTCAAACACCACCAAAATGTCCTCCCAAGTTTCCCGGCAGCTCCCTTCATGCGCCGCCAGCACCCAGTCCGCCCCAAAAACCGAACACACAAAACGACCCTCTCTTCTCTCGCTAAAGCACCTCTTCAAGAACTGGTCCCCCGACCTCCTGCGCGCTCATGATGGTGACCATGGTGACTGTAACTTTGCTAGTGGTCATCGTAGGGGTGCGGGGGATTACAACTTCACGAGCGGGGACAGAAGGGGGGCGGAGTAAGCTGTAGAGAAGGCTATCGAAAGGAGAGTAGAGGTGGAATGAGTACGAAGGGGGAATGAGGGTAGGGAAATGGAGAGTTGAGAGGAGGGATTGATGGGATGGGATGGGATATAGGGGGGACGAAAAAGAGGAGATGGAGGGGTGGGAGGAAATGGCGGTAGGAGCCAGGGTAGCGTGTTGTGGAGGCTTGTCCGGGGACCGCCAACGCCGAGAACAAGTGCGTGGATTGAATTCTTTAGATGGAGATATCGGGTCAATGCGTACCGGTCTGGCTTGCCCAAAGTGTGGAGGGAAAGGGGGCTCGGGGTAAGAAGTGACAAAGTTCGGACTTGACTCAGGAGTTCTGGGCGTTAGAGGAGAGCGATGAGATTGGGTTTGGACACACGGCGCTAGTAAAATTGTCCGATGATAATTGGACCGGAGAACAAGGGGCATAGAGAAGCACGATGGTTGCAGGATTCATCCATACTCTTAACAACTGGCTGAGTGTTTGTCGTCTTGGGTCCTCCCATGAGAGGATGAGTGAACACCTGAGACCCTCCCGGCCATGAAACTAAGCCGTACTTTTCATAAGTTGGTCTGGAATTAAGAAAGAAACCCGTGCATAATACTCTAACGCTGCCCCCTTATCGCAGCAAGCAAACCAGAACCTTGACCTTCTGCCAACCTCAATCATCACCAAAACGCCACTCCGCCCAGCATCCTTAGCCTTACCTTTCTCTCATACCTAGCCAGTAAAACACCAACCACAAGCCTCTAGCAAAACACTCCAGCTCAAACATTCATAATCCCGATCCTCGCGTCCGCCCCCGGCGACCCCAGCGCCATCCCTGGGAGAAACCGCCTGACGTCGCCTCACTCGACGCCACAATCCTTAGCGCATCCCTTCCAAAATGACCCCCTCTGTACCCTTCAAGGCGTCACAGTCCTCCTTCTCGTCCACCCAGCGCCCCAACCCGCACCCCACTCAACACACGCCTCTGCTGCTGTTGCTCAGCTCCTCAGCTCCCCACTCCTGCCCCTGCCGCTCCCTCCCCATTAAACAGCCCCGTTCCTTAGCTCCAGCGGACCCCTCGCCCCCGCGGCGCCGTCGAGACCGAAAGGGCCGTTCGGGTCCGTAACGGCTGAGTCGGCAGCAGAGTTCGAGTTCGAGCGTGTATTGCGGGTGTGTCGCGCGTCGGAGGGCGCGCTGGAGCGCGCGAGGCTGTCGGCGGCGCCCCAGTGCGCTTGGTGCGTCGCGACGTAGCGATTGGTGTTATGGGTTACGGCGGAATCGTAGAGGAAGGGTGGGGAGGTGCGGCGGAGGGAGATGTGCTTCGGGTTGGATTAGCTTGTTGGATTTTCGGGTGAAGGATAGAGGGGAAGGGGAAAGGGCGAGGAGATGGGAGGCGGGAGCGGTTACGTTGAAGCGGAAGTCCCTGGCCGAGTTAATGGTGGGTTTAGAAAGGCTAGGGGGGAGAAAATGTACCAGACACTAGCGTAGACCATGCGGTAGGCGGAGAACGCCATGAGTATGCCGATTGCTGCGTCGGCGACTATGTTGTACCAGTGGTGGAAGTAGTCGATGACTTTCGAAAAGGAGATGGTAGCTGCAGCAAAGATGGGAGCATGGAACAATCCAGCTTTCAGTGTGAGGGTATTCTTAGCGGAATAAGAGGATCGCGCAGCAATATTAATAGCATATTACCTATAAACAGACGGTTAAATAGAGATACTAAACTAGACACTAAAGCAGTACCTAAGGCATTATATTAATTATATACAGAATAATTAGGTATTATTACTACTAGTTATAGGGGGGTCATCAAGATAGACACAAATCGCTCGAATCTGGTTAAACCCTCAGACTCCTAAGTACTCGACTCAGTCAAATCCTTCTCTTCAATCGCTGCCCCATCTCTTGCTGTTCGTCCGTCTGGATAGCAGAGGGTATATCGCGCGTTTCCCGCAATCGTCTCGATCTTGTAAGGCCCATCAGGCTGAGCAGCGCCTGGAATCCGAAGGTATATATGCTGTCCTGGTCGATATTTACAAGACTTTCCTCTGTTAGCTAGTAATGCAAGACTGCAAAGATATGAACGCACATTGTTGTAGGGGGTGACCAATGGTCTTCCCGCATCATCGCAAAATGTGAACTCTGGACTCTCAGAGCTATTCCGAAATAGGTTAGTTCTGGAGTTTCAACTCTTGGTCCAGACGCCTCACCGGTTTGAAGATCCCATCTTGCTTTTCTCGAGAACGCTCAAGTAATTCCCAAATGTCAGAATGTGGTCGGAAGTATGACCAGGCTAGGCTTTTATTCACGTTCAGCGGAGAGACAGAAGGCAGACTGACGTGGCAGAAGGCGAAGGCAAAAGGGCGCAAGGCTGATGTTGATACCATGCATCGTAGGCATTGGAAACCAATCAGCTTTAGTAGCTCCGCGGTCGTGAGTTGCGGGTTTCTAAGTCTAAAGCTCGGCCAGTGTTGCCAAAAGCTCCGGGAGTGCTCGCCAAGGCACTAAAACCTCGGCTAGTGTTAATATTCTGACACCAACCCAGCTTTACTTAGTACATAATTCAAACTTTTATTAAATCACGTTTAGAGGCAATAACATAATTATATTTTAATTATAATGTTAATACAGCTATTTAGAACCTTTAATTAAATACTTCCTACCATTTATCACGATTTTAAAAGATATTAGTAATAAAATAGACAATATAAGTTTTGGGAGGTTATATTAAGGTTATATTAAGGTTTTATTAAGGATCTAATATAGCTATAGACCCTAGAGAACCAGCAGTCTAGAGAGGTATTTATTAATATTCTATCTATATTATTATCTTAATCTAACTTAACTATATTAGTTGCCGCCAAATCCCTTCTAGCCCCTAAAGAACAACTGCGATAACTCTTATATAAGCACCACAGGTATATATCTAGGTTATATCTATAATCTAATATAGAATAGATACTACTTAATAGTCTAAACACCTAATTTCGCAATAAGGTAAAGTAACTTCTGGTAGTTATAAGAAGGATCTAATTAGGATATAGACCGAAAATTTTCTCTAAAATAGGCAGGTAAATGCTTTTAGTGGGATGGAGGTTGTATAAGATATAAGTTATATTTTAGATAAAACTATATTATATCTATAATCTAACCTCAATAGATTATTAACAAAGTCCTTAGTAGCCTTAGCAGCTCTATCCAAGATCTAGACGCCACTATAATGGCTATATATAGCACTCCGGCGAATAGGGTAGTAGCTTCTAGGCCATATTCTAATCCAGACTTAGATAGTGGTAAGGGCAAAGGTTCTGGCACTTATAATACTGCTCCTTAGCTAAATATTATAAAGGGGCGTATTTCTGGTGCCCCCAGCTAATACACTAAGGCATAGTACCTTAGACTCGATAAGCGCCTAGGGTAGGTTCCGTTCTTTTATATTAAGGTAATATCTAGTATATATCTAGCTTATATCCAAGATATAACCTAAATATAGCCCCACGGCAAACATTTCCTCATCCATATTCTGCTAGAGGAGATTTTCTATAGATGGGATTATGCCATTAGGAAGACTGTAAGTTATAAATACTATATATCTTTATTATATCCTAGATCTAACTATAATAGGATCCAAATACCGAGCATACTGTTTATGCTTAGGAAAAAAAATTCGCAAATAGTTATAGAGGATTAATTAAGTATATTAAGTCGCATTTCTTAGTAAGATCCTAGATGTATCTATATTGCATCTATATTATAACCTTTTTCTAATCTTAAAATAAAGAAAGGTGCAGGCTATATAATTAGAAGTATAAAGCCTAGAGGTCGAAAAGAGCTAGAATTAGATAATTTGGATAGTATGGTTGTCTATATATTTATATTATATCCTAGATCTAACCTATTTTAGCGGCTTAGAAGACACTTTATAGAGCTATTTATATAGAAGAGGAACTGCAGGTTATATGCCCTGTTAGTAAAGCAGTAAAAAAGGCTAGAATATATTATAATGGTGTAAACTATTGTTCTTCTATCCAGGATATATTGCTAATATATTTTAGCGCCCCTAGCCAAAAATGCACCCTTAATGGCTAAAGGTTGTGGAAAATATAAAGCAACTTCAGCAGATCTAGGTATGTTATTATTTATAATCTTATTATATTATAGATCTAACTAGAATATATAGAGGAGCTAGTTAAGTAGATACGCATTATATTCCGTTCTAGAATTCCATTAACACCTAAGAGTAAGGCAAGTTTAGGCAGTTCTAATTACTATATAACTATAATCTAACTATAATCTAACCTTAATATAGCCTAACCGCACCACAATATTTAAGGTTATTAGCAAGTCTAATAAGCAGAAGTGTTCTTTATATAGGACCAGTAGCAAGAGTAGGTTTATTAGTTATATTTCTAATATATCTTAAATCTAATATAAATAGCATGCTTATCTAACTGGGCTATATATATATGGTTTAACAAGGTATGCTTATAGTCTTTAATTATATTGCTGATATATTTATAATCTAACTGTAAATAGAACTTCGTTTTACCTAGGACAACGCTGCCAGGGGTTGCAGATGACTTTAATAATAGGGAGACATTTAATACTAAAGAGGACTACGCTATATGGGTTAAATAGGTTATAGCGTTTATATATTTTAGATATATCCTAGTTCTATCCTGGTTCTATTATAAACACTAAAGTATTAAGCGCGGGCATGGAGCATAGCGCGGAGCATATAGGTTAGGCTTTCTTAGATATTGCAATGTCCTTATATCTAGGTAATAACCTTAATATAACCTCTGCTCCTTATACTCGTAAATATAAAAATTTGTATTAACCAAGTTCTTATTCTAATTTTCTTAGCTCCAACTCTAGCTTCCAATTTTATAGTTTAATTGCCTTTGCTTCAGCTTCTATACATAAAACCCTAGCCTCTTATTCACAAACATTTAATTGGGATTGCTGTAGCGTTAACTATTATAAGAATTGAGCTTGTTGAGTAACTGTTATATAAAGTAAAGACTATAAGCTACTCTTATGTCCTAGATATAGTTAGCTTATAAGCTAGATATATCAAGGATATATCTAGATAATCTTACTTAACGGTAAAATAGGTCTAGGAGAGAGCAAAACCTAGCCATTATTTAATATTGTAATAGAGGAGACTAAAAGATATTAGCTTTATAGAACTTAGTAAAATCTAGAATATAATATACCGGAGCGAACAGAGGCAATAGATTATAAGTGAGATTTTAATTATACGCCTCGCGAACTTCGTAATTGCGACTATGGGCGTATATTAGTTCCAGAAGATGATATATCTAATATAATATTATTAAAATTAAAATCTTCATCCTCTTTAATACTTATAGATATAGCATTAGCTTTTCCTTTGCCAGTATAGGCCTGTTTTTTTGATTTTTCTAGCTCTTTTAAACCTTGTTGAACTATAGCAGATTATATTAGCGATATATCCACGTTAGAGCCATAATAAAGCTATATATTTACGCTTCTCTACAAGAGCCATTCTTTCGGCGATAGATGTAGTTTGCAACATATATAAAATTCCATACTAATTATACGCCTTCCACGCTTTATAATTAAAAATATTAATTCTCTGCCCACTAAATCTGTTATTATAATACTATATAACGGATATAACAGATATATAAACATTAAAATAGCGGCGAGAAGGCTTAATTAACGCCCTAGATTATTTGCTTAAAAATAGGAGCATTTAACGGCATTTATATTCTTTATAATTATAGAGAATATATTATTGTCTATTTTACTACAATATAGATTTATTCCAGATGTAATACATATATATCGCTTATATTAACACCAGTTTACAATTTTATAGTTATTACTATACTTTTCTATAACCGCGAATGTTAGAATGTGGATATAATATAGATAAATTAGGGATATAATATCTCCATACTTTTAATCACGTCTAAAATTTTGTAGTATTGCTTACGGCTTGTAGCCTCTATAATTAAAGCTATATACTGCCCAACACTATCTTGGCCCATATTTCCGGCTCCAATAACCCAATAAATACCGCAAAGAATATGGATTTGGCAATATATAATTACAGACTTCATATAGCCCTGCTAGGTCTGCGAGGGGTCAATATCTGCTAGGTAAAGGCCAAGCCCTAATATATTTTAGTAATATCTTTAATATATACGTATTATAAAATACCTTTTGCCTACGCCCTATCTATATCCATAAGAGCTGCATAAAATCCACGTTTATGAATATAACTCCAATAAGTTGGATAGCCGCAATTCTCATATAAGCGGAATATAGTATGGAAAAGTTATTAATACATTTCTACTAATTGACCCATGGCTTGGTTTACAAAAACTCTTATTAGTATAATAACTATAGCCTTATTAGAATAAAGATATAACCGTAATATAACCGTAATATAACCAGGTTATATAATACCTTTATTAATTCTAGGGATATTTGTGGCAATTACAACCTTATCTAACCCAGCTGTACTAACCCGTTTAAAAGATATATCAATTTCAAACGTTTTTAACGTTAAGAGTATTTCTGCCTGGCCTTTTTAAAAGTATATAATCATTAGCTTGCTATCTTAGTAGAATATATCTTATATATATCTAGGACCTGTTTTATAATACAGATGCTTTTTAAATATTACCTCTTGTATATCTTAACCTTGCGGAAATAATAAAAGCTATTGCTTTTTAATTAGATATTAAATCTTATCAAAATTTACAAGGCTTTAGTAAAGGCTTAAAAGGCTAGTAATATTATATTTTTCACAAAACTCTTTTATTAAAGGGCTGTATATAAAAGAGCCTAATAGAATAAGGATAGAGTATTAATATAACTTAGATATAACGTACTTAAAGTAAGCCCTGGCCCCAACTATTACTGGATTTGTTGTTAAAGTTCTTTAATAAGCTGTATTAGAACCTTTAACAGAGGCGCTAGAGGATGCGTATATTTGCTATAAGAAGTTAAAACAATATATAGGCAATCCTTAATATTATCTAGCTATATATAGTTAAACTCCACGTTATAAGGGGCTAGTACCCATTTTCCAGGTCCTTAGGCGTGGTTACAGCCTGGATATATTAAGGTTATATCATAGTTATATGCGTATTATAATAACTTACCGTAATTATCTAATCTTTTCTTCCTATGCTCTACCGCTATATAGGTTTCTAGAGTGCCCTAATAGCCTTAGTCAAGTAAATCTCTTAAATATTTTAATAAGTATCTTAAAACTAAAGAAAGAGACTTTTAGTAGTGTTTTTTATAGTTTTATGTTCAACTTCCCTTAGTACAGTATATACTTGCCACAGGTCTATCTATAAGTAACTAGTTATAACTTAGTTATAGTTATAATATATTTAGGATATATTAGACACTAACCATATACTTCACAATATAAAGATATGGCTTATAACTAGCACTCTACTCTATACAGGCAATCTAGTGCTAAAATGCATAACAAATACTGTTATAAAGTCTATATACGTTAATAAGAATAGATAATATAAATAAGTATCTTACGTATTTATGTCTCTTCGTTTAAGATTATCTTGATTTAATTCTGTTAAATCACTAAGAAAATGTATAAGAGTACGTAATGTCTATATTATAACTTAAATATAGTAACATAATATCATAGATATATTATACCTTTTCTCGCAATTTATGTATTCTTTCCCAGTCTTCCTCTATAACTTGCTTGTGGTGAAAGTTTTGTAGCTAAGGGTCTAAGTATTTATAGCAAAACACGCCTATATAGGGTATCTGTCTCCTAAAGCACTTTTAGAGACTAAGAAGAGGGCATATTATACTTATCTTGTTCCTTAATGTATACAAATATTATATCTATCTATATTAGAACCTAGTTATATATAAGATCTATCTAGGATATAGTCTTTTACATTTTCGTATATCTTGGTAATATTCTTATTATTTAGCTATAGGCCAGATAAATCTATTATATATCTAATCCCGTGCTTAGAGGATATAGGATATTCCAGTATCTCTTAACTAAATATAAGTCTTTCTACTATAAGCGATCCAGTTTGTGTAATTGATATTAAGCCTGGCTATATTATAGAAATAATTAGTTTATATATTATATATAGCTTATATTATAGAATTCTACTTACTACTAGCGTTAAAGAAGAGGCATTGGCAGATTGTTATAGCATAGACATTTAGGATTATATATCTTTATAATACTCCTAATATAAGCCAGATATATCCTGATTACCATCTTTAATGTTTATATATATGCGTTCCTCCTGCACCTGTTACCCTTTATAGAAGAAGTCCTCCTGTAATTATTCTAAGTCTTTAATTAAGGACTGAGTTGCTTCTATTAGCAGTAGTATAGAAGAACTACCTAAGATAGGTAAGTGCGCAAGGGTGCCTAGATTATATTTTGGATACATTATTAATCTATCCTAGATATATCTCTGCGCACTTTAGGGTGGCTATATATTATTGGCTATTTCCAATACTAAGATCGCACGATCTTAGATATACCAAAAATAGAGTATAGTTATAATATTATACGATCAAGTGTAGCTTTAATGGCGATAATTTTAAAGAATTTTGTATTAAAAGCTTATAAAGTGTGCGCGCACGGTGCTAAAGTTTATCTAGTGTAAGATTTTGCGACGTGGCGTATTTCAACACTCCCGGAGCTTTCGGCAACACTGGCTGAGCTATATGCTCCGGGTTTCTCAAGTCTTTCAACTTATTAATGAAGCTGAGCCACGTTCTAGTCCCCGGCCCTATCCCTTAACCCGCTGGCGTGCACAAAGCAGGTGGTCCGTGCGGAACACCAGAATTAAAACTACGCGTGTAGCCCACATAGATTTGATTAATTAATTACCATTAACTGTGCCTTCTAATCATACTTCCAATGATATAGATCTTGTTTAACCAACTTAATACAAAGTTCCACTAAGTCGGGTTGCTAAAAAAACCACCCCCTAAGCCATGGGAGCTGCCCGATTTCGAGCCTTTGCATATTGACGATTTCGACGACTGTGGCACCCCAAATCTGTCTCAGAAAGCAAAGGGACGCCGCAAGCCTCTTTCGGAGCTCTCTACAAATACAGTTAAAAAATGTCGTGATAGTAAGGACTGGAAAAGGCCTCAGCAGACGCCAAGGACTAGATATGGCTGTAGTGTATGCCAAATACCGTTCTGCAGAGAGGACGATTGCTGGCTACCTCATATCGAGCGACTCAACTCCAAAGAGTAAGCTATATAGATGTATTTATATAAGAATCGATTAATATAACTGGCTTCATATTTCTGATCACGACGATTTTAATACATTGATCTGATTGGCTGGTTCCTTATCGATAACATGTGCACGAATTTCAGCGGGTTAAGGGATAGTCCGTGAACGAGCGATATAAGTCTACCACGCGCGGCTCCTGCATCTTCGATTGCGGGGCTTCAGGCAGAAAGACCAAAGAATGGCGTAAGAAGCCTTGCATTCCAAACCGTACTCTTTCTTCGTTCCTAGTACGGCAGAAGCTCAATTGTGTAATAGACTTTCAGGTTATCTCAGTTGACTCATCCGCTTCGCCGAGGAATTTGAGGAGGCGGCCACCCCCCTGCTCCCGCCCCACTCTAGTGCCACAGGCCCTCTTATGCGAACTTATGAGCCAATCAGATGGTCGCTCTAACTCATGGGTACTTATTAGCCAATAGAACGCCGCGCTACCCTCTACCACCCCTACCACCCCCAAAATTCCTCTGCAAAGCGTCTGAGAGATTATAGGTACGCGTTTAGTGTAAACTGGGGCCTTTTTCTAACGCGTGTTGATTTTAAATAACTCTGGCGGCGTGAATATACTAGCTACAGTCTTAGTATGTAATGTATTTAAATTGTAATCTCTTCTTTTATTTAATTATAATAATTATAACTAGCTAACTACTGTATTAGGGGGTGAGATATAGCCTTAAAGTTTAAAGGCGCGTTTTTGAAACTGGTTCCTCTCCGCTAGCCGCATTAAAATAATGGCCGTACTCTACTACTACCACTCTATTTCCTTCTAAATTTATAGAGGCGCCTCTTCTATCCTATAATAACTGGCTTGCCCAGTTAAACTATACCTATACTACTGTTGTGTCGTATTCTAGCAGGTGACGCGGTTATAGTAACGCCTTTAGGGCGCTTGGCTTATGTTGGAGCACTCTAGTAATACCCTATAACATTCTAATAACTTATAGGAACTTATATAAACTTATGCGAACTTATGTGAACTTATTAGCTAATTAGAGGGTAGAAAATAGTAAGGTATAGGTTAAAATTAAAGAGGAAGTTAAAGAAGTTGGATACTTAGAGTTACTGGTATAAAGCTTGTATCGCGCCGCTACCTCTACTACCTCCACTAGCTATATATATATTAGCTAACTGTGGTTCTATCCTAGAAATACTCTAGTCCATTAAGAGGCTACGTGTAAAGGAGTTACTATTAGTTATATAGCAGGTAGTGTGGTTGGAAAATGTAGCATTCTAATATAGAGTTGTGGACCTTTATCTTTGGCGAATTATTCTCTAAACTAGTCTATTAGTTAAGGATTTTAAGCCGCGTTATAAGTAAGTGCATACCTTGCGTTGGTTAATATTTAGGAAAGGTAATACCCTTTTAATTACTTATATGGGCTTTAGTAAAAGCCTAATCTTCTATATATATACGGTTTTAATAGGCAAGATTACCATCCAGATTATTCTGCTTAATAAGCTAGGTAAAAAGTAATTGGATAATATTAGGAGGATAGAAGGATATAACCTAGTTCTTATTAATGCTAAAACCTAAAGTTAGGAGAAGGGACTAATTGCTTAAATTTGGGAGGGAGTATATACTTATATTCTGCTTAGTCCTAAATAGGCGTTAACTAAGGCTTTTTGGGATACTCTAAAAGAACTAGAGTTGTAGTTATAAATTAGGCTAGTTGTAATTAATAAGTGCTATTTTGTTAAGGACTAGGAGAGCTTTTAACCGGCCTATATAATGTTAGGCAAATTGTAAATAATTCTCCGCCTAGATATAGTCTGGTTTGCCTACTCTATAACTCTTAATAAAAAGGTAGAGAGGCTAGTCCTATCTAAGGCTGGATTTTAAGCGGTTGGCTATTATTTTTACTAGACTAAGATTATTAGGACTTCTATTAATTATCTAGATGTGTTAATATCTATCTACCCACTACCTAGAAAAAAGGTTAATTTATAAAAGCACCTATATTTTGTTAGCGACTCAGTCAATCGAGGCACGAGCACGGCATGAGGGACGCGCAAGCCTATACAATTGGTAGTCTATAAACGAGGATCCAAAGCTAGAGAAAGGAAGGGAGAAGAATAGCAGCGCCGTGCGAAGTTTTATGCGGTCCTCTAGTCACGTGGACTTACGTGACTCGGCGTCTACCATAACGTCTACCATAATCCACCGTTTTCCACCAGCGCCGTAACATATTTCTTATTAGATGATTGCGTTAATAATAATGGGAAGCCTACTCTAGAGAGGATACCAAAGATAATAGTTTTTATTAATGGGCAATTATCTATCTAGGCTGCAGCTGTATACCTTTGGACTATATTGCTATAGAAGGGGTATTTAACAGATGTAGTAGATAAAGCTATTTGTGTTAGTACTATAGTCTAGGAGTTTACTGCTACTATATAGGAGTATAACCGCATTTAGCGGTATACTAAGTTTAAAACTACTATGTCTAGTATTAGAATTATAATAGCTATAACCTCGCTTAGTATAGGTATAAACGTCCTAGATATTGGGCGCGTGGTTATTTAGAAGATTTCTATTACTAAGAGCCTAGCTAATATATAGCAGCAAATTAGTCAAGGCGGACAATGAAAGGGTTGTACTAGTATAGGATATATTTTCCTGCTATACTGGGTCTTTAATATGGAGGAGGGAGATATATTAGGGGGGAAACTACTACCTAAGGTAAAGGCACCTACTTAGGCGCCTTGGAGGGATTATAATAGCTTGCTAGCTAAGTATACCCGCAGTTAACTTGCATAGAGCTTTACGCCTAGTAATATTAGCAATACTAAGAGCGTTACTAAGAGTGTTACTAAGAGTATTACCTCTAAGAAATTAACTATAAGCTATAATTCTACAGTTGTAGCTATTGGAGAGAATAACCATCTATTTTAGATAAGGGCTGAAATGGTAAGCTATAAGAAGTTGCTGGTTAAGTAGAAAGAGATAGTAAATAGAGTATATTATTAGAAGGCCTTTCTTTCCTTCTTAGGAGAGGATAGGTTATTACTAGCTATACTATAGCGTGTTATTTATACCCTAGTGGATTAATGCTATAATTATTACAACCCCTTACTTGTGCCTAAGCTTATATTACCCCCTATAGCTCTAGCGCTGCTTTATTAACTATAGGCTAGTACACAGTCTACTGTTATGTTAGAGCTTTTTAATATATAGGCGGCTAAGTAGGCTAAATTAATATATACTAGCCTATACTGATAATTCCCTATGCTGTTGGCGGCGTTTCTAGGCAAGAAGTGCCGCTAGTAGCTTTTGCACTTATTCTATAGGGGCATAACTAACGCGTTCTAGGATAAAGTTACAGCCAAATCTCTAAAAAGTGCGGCGCCTTTGCTTGTCTTATAGTAGTATCGCGAGGCCTATGGTAGTTAATTAGTTAAGCAGCTAAAGGGTATAATTAAGCTAGTTAAATTAACTAATAAAGAGGCTCTGGTAAAGAAGTAATAGGTAAAGGCTGCTTAGCGGACTAAGGACTTTAAGGGCAAGGTCTTATTAGCATACTAGTTATTGGGATTATCTATGCTAGAGGAGTACGCAGTATATATTTGGAGGCGAGATAATAGCCTTGCTATGTAGGTTGCTAGACAAGAGGCCGTATAGGGTATTATGGAATAGAGCATAGCAGATAGGCTATCTTTACTGTTTAGGACCTGGGTTACTAGTAGAATTAATAGGTCTGGCCTATTGTCTGTGTTACTAGGTGTCCTATATAATATTAAGCGCGCGGCCTAGGTACTTAAAGAGGTCTAGAGGCTATTTTTAAGGCTAATAACGCTAATAATGACGCATTTTATGTCTGTAGAGGGGAACTATAATATTAATATGCCTAGCTCCTAGGATCCCGTAATACTAGACTTCTAAGAGGCCACCACTTTTAATTTATAAGATATTGCAATTTCTGATTTTTAAGGTATAGTCGTTTTAAATTTATAGCTAGCTGTCGTCCTAGATTCGCAGGTGGATGCTATTCTTAATTCCCAACCTATAGATATAGCTGCTACCTGGCCGCATATAGCCTTAGTATTAGGGGCTATCTCTATACTATTTTAGAAGAGACGAGGTAATACCTAAGGGGATTTACCTGCTAAATGTTGGATAGCCTTATAGGAATGGGATAGAAATACAGATACAGTACTGTAAGAGAGAAATGCAACTATAGATATAGTGCTTATATTTACCCTAAGAATAAGGGCCAGGCGTGTTAGAAAGGCAACGCTAAAGGGATAGGAAAACTTCTTAATAGAGCTGTAGATGGATAGGATACTTAGCGCGACCTAATTAGCTAATAAGTTTATATAAGTTACTGGAGGGGGGTCTAGGGATATTATAAGGCCCTATATTAGGTAAAGGGCTGTTTTAGTATAGCGAGTAAACAAGCTATTAGTTTCTATTATAGTAGGTATTAATTAACCCTAGCGCATTTTAATTGGCTAATAAGTTTATATAAGTTGCTAGAGGAAGTGCTAGGATATTATAAGGCCTATATAAGAAGGTAAAGGTCTATCCTAGTATAACATAATTGGTCTATAAGATTGTATATATTAGGTTAGGTCTAGCGCCTTGGCTTATTAATAGTAAAGTAAATTCTATAATAGACCTTTACTTCTCTTTCTCTTCCTCTTTAGACATTTATAATACCATAATTTTTTTAAAAGCCTCTAATATATCTCCTCCTGTTGCCTGGGTATTTACTTACCTACTAAACTTCCTACTCTAGGAGGAGTAAATCCTCCTACTTGCTGCCGCCCTCCTACGCGGCTAACTAAGGTTAGGGACTATCTGGTGTTCTCTATAAGTATTAGCCTGTCTAGTTCTTAACTATTTAAGTATTCTAAGAAGTTAAGGACTATCCTAAGGAGCTAGGAGATAAGCAGCTATACCTTCCTTCTATTTAGTAGACCTATATACTAATATTCTTCTTAGTCCTCCTTTTTTACCTATACCGCCTACACCGCTCTCGCCTATGCGCCCTCCCTTCTTCTTCTTCTTCTCCTCTTCTGCCTCCTATCCTTCTTATTGCGCCTACCGCCCCCCTCGCGCCTGTAGGCCCCGTCGCGCCCACCTTCCCCCTTGGTGGCGATGATAATAATAATAACAATAACCGCCTGCTGGATTTTGGTGGTAATAATAATAATAATAATAATAATAATAATAATAATAATAATAATGGCGGCATGGTTGGCCTTACTGGGTATATATACTATAATGCCTATTATATTAATTATTAGCTTATATATATATAGACCTATAACTTAGCCGCCTGTTCCCACCACTAGTGCTGCTTTAGGTCCTCCCCTTCCTCTTACCTAGATAGGCTTCTATACCGCCTAACTTACTAACTAGCCGTGTCTGCCTTGGAATTGGCAACTCTAAGGTAAGATTACGGATGGCTATACTGCCGTCTACTAGGGTAAGTAGTAGTTATCTCTCTAGATGGCTAATAGTAAGAGGAACCTCTCCTATATTAGGAGGATTATGGAAATAGAGCTGGGTAAGCAGCTCTATAGTAAGGATTGGTGCCTAGCTTGCTAGGAGGGTGGTTAAAAGTGCTAGGTCTACTTTAGGGTAGGCGCCTAGTAGGTATATAAGCCTGGGGACGCTTATACCTGCTATTATATAAGGGCCCGCCCTAGCGGATGCTCTATCTTAAAGTGGGCTAAGCCTAAGCCCTAGTAGGTGTTACCAGCTCTGCCCCTATAGCCCCTATTACTAAAGAGACTATAACCACCTCTGCCTAGAGCTAGGGGTATAGGGTTAATGGCGTAAGGGATAAAGGGGTGGGACTTGGTATGGTATAGTGTGTTTTTAGACTCCCTTTATAGGGAAGGCTTTAACCTTATTCTAGTAAAAGCTAGTATCTTAAAAGGGTTTAACTATAAGGCTCCTTATAGGTAAGCTTTAATCTTGCCTAGTTGGTTTGGATCCTATATAGGTAAAGAAGCTAGTATCTTAGGTGGACCTAACTGCAGGCGTTATAAGCCCTATAGGTTGGGATACGTGGACTTGGCCTCTGTTCCTAGAGAGAGAGTGGGCTTAGCGGGCCTTTGCTCTAGTAGAGCAAGAGGAAGATAATAAGTAAGTATGGTGGGCCTCTACTTAGTAGAGGATTAGGTAAGTAAGCATAGCGGGCCTCTACTTTAGATAGATAGTAGATAAGTAAGTAAGCATAGTAGGCCTTTGCTTAGTGGAGGATTAGGTAAGTAAGTATAGTAGGCCTCTGCTCTAGATGGATGGTAAATAGGTAAGTAAGTATAGTGGGCCTCTGCTTGGTAGAGGATTAGGTAAGTAAGTATGGCGCGCCTCTACTCTAGGTAGAATAAATTTACTTTTTTATTCTGCCGTTAACCTACTGCTCTAATAATGTAATATAATTGCGTTTATTGCTAACGCATAAAACTATAAATAGAGGCTGGTATGCAGTTACCGTATATAGGTAATGGCCTTTACTTTTAGTGGGGGTCTATTAATATAAACTGTTGCTACTCTAGATATCTCCTAAACTCTTATAAACTTATATAAACTTATTAGCCAATTAGGATAAGGCTAGGGGCTTAAGAATATTATTATAGCTTAAGCAGAGGCCCTATATCAAGACGTCTTTTATAGGTGCTGGCTGCTACTTCTTATTAAGTTCCACTAATATAGGCCTCTAAATATCTCCTAAACTTATATAAACTTATATAAACTTATTAGCCAATTAGGGTGAGGTGGGGGGCTTTAGGTTAAGACATATTGTCTAGCTAATGGCTTTTATCTCTTATTAATAATAGCTTCTAGCTATTATTAGGGCCCGTTAATATAGGCTCTTGTAATGGAACCTTATAGCTTAGACTACGGTGGGTTCTGTTATTGGGCTGGGTATATAGGTACGACAAAAACAACAACATAATAACAACTGGTGGAGTGGTTGCCTAATAGATTAACTCCAATTGTATTCTAAGATTCACTACAAGGAGAGAACTATCTACGGTAGGGACTGAGGTCCTTTAAATACATAACTATACTCCTAAGAAATCCTCTCTTGTACGTAAGGTACGTGGTATATATATTATACATAAATATATACTGCGTATACTCCGTATACTGCATATAATATTATATAACTCGCTTACCATTCCTCGTTATATAGTTCCACTAGATCCATCCTAGACCGTGCCTATATTAACCAACTAGCTTCCGCCGACTCTTCTCCAAGTAGTTATAACATTGTACTTAAAGCGTCCGTAACACTATCTCCCTCCTCTCTATCTTCGTCCTTAAAGATTCTTAACATCTCTAAGTCGTCCACTAGAGGTATAATATCCGTTTAATTAGTCTAGTTAATATCCTTGTTTATTATACCTAAAGCTTCTTCTTTTTTATAAGCGTAATGTTATGCTCGCACCATGGCTACTATACTATTACTTAGTAAGATAATGTCGTCTCCGTGTTCTCGTTATACAAAAGTAGGGTTAGTGTGTATTGTAATAGCAAGTCCCTTGTCTTAACAACCCTTATCTTGCGCGGAGTGTACTAAAGCAAATATTTAATCGTCCTATAACGTTTGCTTTATTTCTAACGCTAAGTATACGTGTCCTATAACTCTTAACAGTCTTCGAGTTCCCTAAGTAACTTATTATAGGGTCTTGTGTTTAATCTACCACTATAAAACTTAACGGTAAGCTCTTAAGCGCCTTAGATAAGCTTTGTTATTCGCAAGAAACAAAGTAGGAGGCTATAGCTGCTTAATAGCGTGCCCTTAAAGCCCGTCTATTAGCCTCTGCCCGTCTTCTTCGTCTTAAACGTGTCCGTGAGAAGGTCCGTTCTAAGGAGTAGAAACTTATTCAATAGGGTCTGTCTAAGCTGGGTAATAAAAGAACTAGCTCTTCTCCTACAAGGGAAACAACTCTAAGTAGCTCAGTAATTACTCCTCTTAGGTTCCCCTTAGGTGACTCGTTCTTTAGCGATCCTTTTTTATTAATATTGCCTGACCTGCTTTCTTCTAATACTCTTATACCTTTCCCATAGCGTTCCTTAGGTTGCTTAGTGGTTTCTAGGTAGTCTTACTATAGCCTATCCACTTTACTTTATACCACGTTTCGTTATCTACATCCTTATAACTAATAATCTTTAAAACTTGCTATTTATCTTCCTCTTATCCTTTATACGTGTCTGCTTTATAGGCTAGTGGCTTAATATTCCCGTGTACTGGCTTTAGCATTGCGATATATTATATAGGGTAGATTTTTATTTTGGCTAGTAGGTTTAACTTATATATAACTAATAAAATTCTTTACTTAACTTTAAAAGGTCCTAGTCTAATATGGTCTAACTTCTTACTTAGTTGTTAACTCTTAAAATTTTTATATAGTAGCCATACTTTATCCCCCTCCTTAAGATCTGGTCCCTTAGATCTCTTAGCATTATAGTACCTTTTTATTTATTCTTGTACTAGTTTCGCTGTTTCTTTAAGGTCTGTATAAAGATTCACTAACATCTCTATTCTTTACTTAGCTGTGCTACTCGTCTTTTTTGCTTAATATAGCGATAATGATATTCTTGGCTCGTACCCATAATTCGCCTTAAATAGTAATGTCCCTATTCCTTCTTATAGTGTTGCATTATATGCAAACTATATAACCAGTAATAACGATACCCAATTATTCTGTGCATAATTAATATAGTGCCTTAGATACTGCTCTAGTGTCTAGTTTAGTCTTTCCATTTATCCGTCCGTCTGCGGATAATATACTATAGATATTACTGCGCGAACTCCCTATTCTACCAGAAATACTTCCTAAAATACTGCTATAAATCTTAGATCTCTATCTGATATAATCTTATTTAGTACTCCGTGTCTTGCGAACACTTCTTTTATATAAATTCTAGCGATATCTTCTGCTAATATCTCTTTAGTGCATACTATAAAGTATCCCCACTTTATTAGCTTATCTACTATTACTAAAATTACGTTATAATCTTATCCTGTAATAGGATCTCTTAACTTTAGTAACTTAATAATAAAGTCCCATAATATAACCTTCTATGGTCTTCCTAGTATCTTAATAGGTTATAGCCCTCTATACGACTTATACCTTATTAGTTTGTTCCTTTAGCAATCTAGACATTTCTTTATAACTTATCTTACTAGTCCCCAGATTCCTTAAATAATATACTCCTCTTAAAGTCTTAATACTAAGCCTATAGCTCTGTTATATTCTTATATTATTCCCTTATAGAATTCCTTAATAAATTCTTCTATAATAGACTTAGGTATATACGTTACTTCTCTATTTTTATATTGCTCTAAGTCTAGATCCTCTACTTATACTTCTTAGATCTTCTATATCTAATTACTCTCTGGTAATTTATAGATCTAACTTTCCTTAGTTGCTATAATCTTTAGATAATTATACCTAATTAATCTATTTTAATCCCTTTATAATAAAGCTCCTAACAGCTTTTTATTACTTTATAGTTCAGCCTTCCTGCTTAGAGCGTCTGCTTATATATTATCTATACCCTTAGTATACTAAATTTTAAAATGGTATTCTATAAGCATTTCCACCCATCTAACCTGTCTTTGGTTGAGTTCCTTCGTTATTAGGAATTCTATAAGGTTTTTATAATCCATTTTAACCACAAATAGTTTCTCTATGCCTTATAAGAATACTCTTTATTTTTTAAGTGCTGTAACTATACCTAACAACTCCTTGTTGTAGATGTTATAGTTTAACTCTAGTAGTGTTATCTTCCAACTATAGTATGCCACTGGGTGCCATCCATCTTAATATTTCTATAGGAAGTACGCCCCTAGTATAAAGTCTAATGTATCTGTTTCTATAACCGTCTTTAGACCTAGTTAATAGATCTTAAGAACTGGCTCCTAGGTAAACAACTCTTTAACTTTTTTAAATAGTTCTTATTATTCCCTTCCCTATACCCATAGTTCTTCTTTCTTTGTTAACTGCGTAAATAGCTTAATATCCTATAACTATTACGCTATAAACCTTCTGCAGTAATTGCAAAACCCTAGGAATGATCTTAATTATATAACGTTCTCTAGTTCTTGCTAATTTACTATAGCCTTGATTTTCTTTGGATCTATATTAAGTTAGCCTAGTTTAATAATAAATCTAACAAAATTGGTCTTCCTAGTAAAGAACTTGTATTTCTTAATTGCTACTAGCATCTGTTTTTTTTGTAGTCTCTTTAAGACCTACTTAATGTGTTCTCTATGTTCTTCCTTACTCTCTAAGTAGATAATAATGTTATCAAGGTATACCATAATAAATTTATCTAGGTGTTCTCCTAATATACTATTAATTTACTTCTGGAATGTTACTAGTGCGTTTATAAGCCTAAATTGCATAACTAATAGCTTATATAGTCCTTTCTTTGACCTAAAGGCTGCCTTCTATTTATTGCCTTCCTTGATTCTAATCTAATGGTACACCTATCTCAGATCTATCTTTATAAAGATCTTTACGTTACCTATCCTATCTTAGATTTCGCTAATTAAGGGTAAAGAATACCTATCCTTCCTAGTAATACTGTTTAACTATCTATAGTCTATACACATCCTAAGTTTTCCGTTTTTCTTTAGGATGAATAGTACTGGATATCCTACTAATAACTATAACGGTCTAATATATCCCTTTTATAAGTTCTCCTAGATAAACTTCTTAAGCGCTACTAACTCTATTTTAGTAAGCTTATAGATTGGAAAGAACTTTAAACTTATTCCCTTTTCTAATTCTATCTTGTGGTCCTAAGCTGTATACTTTAACAGCTTTTTACTTTCTAGTAACTATAACTTTTTACCATACTTATAGTATCTCTTTGGTATATAACTTAAGCCTTGCTTAGTCTCCTTATATATCGCTCCAACTTAGTACCATACTAGCTTGGTTTACTGTCGCACTTTACGCTATTATATATCCTTAATATTAACTTGACCTATAACCTAATTAATCTTTAGATTGTACTCCTATAACTAAGGTATTCCTAGTATCGCCTTATCCTGTCCTAACGGTAGGATATTAAAAGATATTCTAACTGGTCTCCCTTTAATAGTTATCTAAATAGGTCCTGTTTTAAGATTAATAATACCTCCTCTATAGGCTATCTAATCTCCTAAAATTATTATAAGTAGATATAGGTGTTCCTTCTGTCTGTATAGTAACCCCATCCTTTCTACTGCCTTTGGTGATATGTGGTTCCTAATTGCTCTACTACCTACTAACGCTTTAAACTGCTAATCTTGCCACTTAGCTCTTAAATTTAGATATTATCCTTAAATTCCTTTAAGGGTCTAAGGCTCTAATACTAGTTCCCTCTAGTCCCGTACGCCTCCCCTTTTCCTAACTATTAGCTGCTTAATCCTGCTTGTACTTGGTTTAGCTTTAGCTAATACTTAGTTTATTTTTTTTCCTTTACGTGCTATAGATAAGTGTTCTCTAGGCACTTCTACTACTATTATTTATCTAGGCATTCTTCCGTAAGGAATCTTCCTGGTTAAAGTGTTAAGTCTCCTTAACCCTATACTTCTACTAGGTGCTAACTATATATATACTTAGCATTTCTAAACCGCTTTTCCTCTAGTGCCCAATATATCCTTACTAGGTACTTCCGGTTCTTATCTTTAGGTGCTCTATATATGTTATATATATTATCCACACAAGCTATCCACGATAGTGTGTAATACGCTATATGCTTTAGGTTAACTCTTAGTTTGTTTTTATCCTTAAGTTTAAACCTATACCTAGTTAACCTAACCACTAGTATCTCTACTACAGGTACTAAGATTTATTGCTTACCTCTTTAGTCCCTAGATCCCTCTTCTAGGTTCCTTAACATTATAATTAATGCTCCTTTAATATAACTTATACGTTTTTCCGTAATAGGTTAGTCTTAGACAACTTTTTTATCTAGCTATATATAAAAGTCTTCCTATTTGTTATTATGTCGTTGCCTATACTACTTTCCGTATAGCTAGTTTAGTATATATAGTTTATCTATTAGAAAGTACCTTGTTATTGCTGTATTATAACATCCTTTAGTATATCTTTCTTTAAACCTGGTTAGAATATCTAGATCCTTTTCTTATTCTAGTTTATCTAACTACTTTACCCTAGGTGTCCCTGCACTTAACCTATTAATAACTCTTTATATAGGTGCTCTATTCCTTATATAACCTAGTATAGCTGACCTCTTGTCTAGCTTTTGCTCTTGCTATACGATAATTCTTATCCTAAACTTATCCATAGTTTCTTGTTTTCTATATCTTGCAGCTAGATCTTTATAGTTGTCTTACTTTTTAATCCTAGTATTAACTATTTAATCTTTAGGCTAAATACTGCGTTTACCTAGGATTACTAATATTTTTACTTATTCTCTAAACTTGTAGTTCTTAAACTTGCGTCCTATACTTATTCGTTTATTACTAAACTAAGTTGCTACCCTTTCCCATTAGTTTTTATCCGTTGTGGGTTCTTAAATATATCTTATCTCACTTTAAGAATCTTAAGCTTCTTTTATCTCTTCTTAAGAATCTTAAGCCTGTGGCCTTTTACCTTTATTGAGTAATAAGCTAGCACTAGCAGTTATCTACTTACTTAGTTTCTTCTAAATATTACTCCTATTGTCTTATAAAGCGATGGAAATTGTATCTAATAGTATCGCTATACCTATTACTAAACCTTGTTCTATAATGGTCTTAGTCTCTACTTCTATTTTAACTTCTCTAAGGTCTGCATGCTCCTAGTAAGCTGCCCTTATTACCTTATTATTGGTAAATGCTTTGCCTGTGTTAAATTTATTATCTTTAACGTCTAATCTGCGAGCTAGTTCGCTGGTTCCTTTAAACTTAGATAACAATGGCTCCTATAGCTAATAGCTTACGCCGTACTTAGCGTCCTTATAAATTTGGTATACGTTGTTATAACAATACGCAAAACTGTTAATTGAATATTCTTTTATTCCTTATAGTGCACCATCGTCCCTCTGTATATATGTGCTGTCTGCTGGTCTGGTTCCCTTTACTATATAGTTACTCTAACCACCTCTATAGTCTTTAGTGAAATAACCTTGTTTTCTATAATTTATATAAGCTCTATCTTTAAACTATCTTTTTTGCTATAGAGTCCGCCTAAATATCTTCTACTACTAAGATCCCTAGTTTAGCCTCTACTCCTAGGTCCTTTAATTACTTAATCCTTAATCTCTAGGTTTCCATAGTTTCTTTTCCTATCTTTAGGTTTCTTTAGTACTACTTAGGTCTATTAGCTCTACGCTATTCCATAGTTTTTAACTCTGTGTCTATTGTTGCGTACTCTGCGCCTTATATAACTATGGAACTCTGTTTTGCCCTCTTTTAGCTTATTCCCTTTGGTAGATTCTATTATTAATCTTTATTAACTAATCTATTAACTCTCTTAAAGTGTCCACATCTTCTATTAGGATAATTGCGTCCTGGACTTTAGCCTTAAGTCCCTATTTATACTATACTATAAGCGCCCTGTCATTCCACTTAACCTATATAGCTAGTGTTTAAAACTGTGTTGTATACTTAATTACTAAAGTGCGTTATACTAAGTTCTAAAGCTTTCGTTCTGCTATAGTTGTGGCCTCTAGGTCTCTAAATATCTATATTAGTTACTCTATAAATCTATTCTAACTAGCAAATATATACCGTACATCTTGGTTAGTAGTTGTTATACTATTAGCCTATATTTTCGTAAGATACGGCTTAAACCACTTAAGTGCCCTCCCCGTTAGGAATAATTCTGCATAGGCTACTTAATCTAATGATATTGCTAACTTCGCTCCTTTCTGTACTACCTTAAAGTGCATCTGCGTAAGAAATCCTTTAAGCTTTAACTTCTCTCCTAAGAACCGTTTAATTAAAGGTAACTTGATCTTTACTACTCTAATTCTATTAATGCGTTCTTTAAGTATCCTATTATTATCTTATAAGTAATTAATTATTTCCTATAACTAACCTTATATAACCACTTGAGAATCCCTATTATCTATACTAGTATTACCTGGCCCTGAGGTTATAGCTGCCATTAACGCCATTATAACTGGTGCTGCTCTTAGTGGTATGTTGTTTAAGTTTGTTCTAATACCGTAATCTTAGTAGTGAATGTGTAACAGAACCTTGTAGCTTAGACTACGGTAGGTTCTATTATTGGGCTAGGTATATAGGTATGATAAAAATAACAACATAATGATGACTAGTGGAGTAATTGCCTAATAGATTAACTCTAATTATATTCTAAGATTTACTACAAGGAGAGAACTATCTACGGTAGGGACTAAGGTCCTTTAAATATATAACCATACTTCTAAGAAATCCTCTCTTATACGTAAGGTACGTGGTATACGTATTATACGTAGACGTACACTGCGTATACTCTGTATACTGCGTATAATATTATATAACTCGCTTACCATTCCTTATTATATGGTTTCACCGGATCCATCCTAGACTGTACCTGTATTAACCAACTAGCTTCTGCCGACTCTTCTCTAAGTAGTTATAACATCGTACTTAAAGCGTCCGTAATAGCTCTGGCCCCTAATCTAGAGATCTCCTAAACTTATACTAACTTACATAAACTTATTAGCCAATTAGAATAAGGCTAGGGCCCTTAGTTAAGACGTTTCGTATAGGTAGGCTAGGAAGAAAAAGAAATCTAGGAGCTGTTAGGAATGGGGTTAGTAATTTAGAGGGTCTAGCCTTAACGTGTTTCACCACCGAGCGCATTACACCACCGGGCGCATTATACCACCGGGCGCATCACTTCGGGGAACACCAAAAAGCCTAAATTTCAATATTAAATATCTCAACCACTACTTAATAATATTTTCTAAAAATTTAAATATAAGCTTTTATATACATATTTTAGTATATGTTACAATATTAGAGTGTGTAACTTAATAGTTATTATAATATAGAGTTTAGGGGCTAAAAATAGAGAAATATCTCAACAACCACTAGACTATATACTTTTATATTATAATACGCACTAGAATAGGCATATTAGAGCTTATATTTAAATTTTTAGAAAATATTATTAAGTAGTGGTTGAGATATTTAATATTGAAATTTAGGCTTTTTGGTGTTCCCCGATGTCACAGAGCGAGCACAAGCGGTGATAATATATAGCAAAGTAGATATTATTAAGCTATATACATTAACTGCGTAATAAAGTCAAGACGTTGCGTAAGGAAAGAAGGTAAGGAACAGGAGGAAAGGGGTATATATTGTTAACTTAGTTGCTTGGTTAACACGTGCACGGGGCGGAATAGGCTTTAGGTTGTAGTCCTAGCGGAACTTGGCGGAATGTGGCGGAATATAGTAGAGGACGGCAAACTGCCGTAGATTGCCGTCACGTAATGGCAAATTGCCTCAGATTGCCGTCATGTATCTTGATTGACTAAGTCGTTAACATAGAGGTCAAGACGGTGGAAACAGGTAGACATGTGTAAGATGTCACAGAGGTGTCCCGTAACACCCGAAGTGATGCGCCCAGTGGTGTAATGCGCTTAGTGGTGGAACACGTTATCCTAATTAGCTAATAAGTTTGTATAAGTTTGGGAGATATCCAGACTAAGTCTATTAGCTTAGCTTATACTTTAAATTATTTACCTTTAGGTTTGAATCCTAAAGCTAAACCTATACCTTCTAAGCTTTAAGAAGTGGCAATACCTTTATTATTAATTTAAAGTGCTATAGAATAATATAGCTCGTCTAGTATAGACTAGTATAAGGTAATTGTCTAATATAATCAAGGCTATAGCTAGGGTAGAGGGGCCTTATAGAATAGAGGAAAGGGAGACTTATAGGGTAAACTAGAGAGAAAAGCCGCGCTCTAATTGGCTAATAAGTTTATATAAGTACCCCTAAGTTTATAGGCTACTTAGAGCCTCCTAACTAGTAGGAGGTATATTAGAAGTAAGATCTAGTTCCTCTATATTATTTAGCCTATCTCTAATAGCGTTAATAAAGTCTTATATATCTATAAAGCTGGCTAGGTCCTCTATATTTAAAGGAGGATAAGAGGTAGTAACTAAACGCGGACCCTAAATATAGACTTAGTTAAACTTACTAACCTTCCTTACTAGAACTTCCACTCTAGTATTAAAAATATTATAAGAGTTAAATAGGTATAGACCTGCTAGCTATACTAGTTGCTATAGCATAGCTAGGTTGCTAGAATAGAGATTCTAAGTAAGTATAAATATAAGGGCGTAAAGAGGCTTTGGGAAAGATTTGAAGAAATAATATAAATTCTATCTAAATCTAAGGGTATATACGTCAGGAAAAAATTTACCAGCATTTTTACAGCATTTGGCAGCATTTGGCGGCCAAATGCGCATTTCGCGTATTGCAACGTATAGCGTATGGTATTAACTAAGGAGCGGCATACTGCCGCATTTAACAGAAACCAATAACGCGGTGCAGCTAATTGCGCATTTACAGCTACCCGGTTAAGTAGTGCCTTTATTCTATTAAGCTTTTTTTGTACTTAATATATAATTAACATATAATGCCCTTCTCGCACATTCTGTATATCTTGCTCACTTTAAGCAATAGATAAGCGTTGCTCTTCCCACACACTTAATAGTATTTGCTCAGTCTACGCAGTTAGTAGTATTTACCCATTCCGCGCAATTGGTATACTTTGCTCACTTTAAGCAATAGATAAATATTGCTCTTCCTATACAGTTATTATTAAGTGTTTATCCCACGCACTTAATGGTATTTGTTTAGTCTACGCGGTTAGTAGTATTTACCCATTCCACGTAATTGGTATACTTTACTTAGTCTACGCAGTTAGTACCCTTTACTTATTCTACATAGTTAGTGTTCTCTGCTTATTCTACGCGCCTAGCATACACTATATAAAGAACACATTTTAACCTAATAGTAGTATAGTATAACCTCAATACGCCTAATAACGCCCTTTAGTTAACCTACTATTTTAAGTTTAATATTTATATTAGTTCCGCCACAACAGTAGTACTATACCACTAAACCCCTAATCGTCTTTATTCTTGCTATTATTTTCCCTGTTAATTCCACTACCTTCTCTATTTTTATCCTCTTTGTTACTGTTATTTTCCCTATCTATTCCGCTGCCTTCTCTACTCTCATCCTCTTCGTTAGCAAGTTCTAGTATTACCCGTCCATCTCCACTCCGTAGGCGGGCCTTTATATCCTCTAGTATAGCACTATCCGTAATATCTATAACCTCGGACTCGCCGGCGAATGTACACTATAAGATGCGGTGATCAATTCCTATTTCCTATTTATTGTCACCTTAAATTTGTTTAAGGAGCGCTTTAATAGCATTAATATTATAGTTATATGGCATTAAAATCATCTTATTAGTATACTATGAGAAGGAGACCTTATATATAGTTTTAGGGCTTATTCTTAGCAACAAATACGCTGGGCTACCGTTGTCCTATTATATTATCTTTGTTAGCCCACGTACAACAATTAAAATAGCGGGATATTATAAAATAGGAAACGGCGGTAAAGTGCTACAGCATACAGCAAGTATCGCGATATGACGTTGCGACGCGATTAATGTAATATTATATATTTACACTTACAGTATGTGGTTATTAAGTAAACCCATTATTATACTTAGGATCCAGTTCCTCTAGATCTTCTATAGTATCCTTAAAAGGATTGCTAATTGCTTACTAAGTCTATAGCATCTTATCTTTAGTTATGTTCCGCATCTTATTAACTTATTATAGAAGTAGCCTACATAGCCTTTTATTACGCTCGGGTTGGTAGCTCTTCTAGGTATTCTATAGTCGCTCCCAACTATCTATAATACGCTTTAGTAAGTATAGTAAAAGGCTTCCCATAGTTTTACCTATAACTGTAGCGTTGGCTTTAAACTTATAAATAATTTATATTCCGCTTCTGTAGTCCTTAAGCATATATTAAATCGCCACGCATATAAGCCATATTGTATTAGCTATAATAGGCGAGAATAGGTTAGCACTATTTTTATTAAAGGTAAGTGACCTTGGCCTAGTATTAAAGAACACGCGCTTAATATAGCGTATAATAATTAGCGCCCTAAATCTTATCTCTCCATCCTAGCCTTAGTTAGTTAGGTATAGTAAAAGGCAGAGTACTAACTGGGCCACTAAGCGTAAAGCGGTCATCCTTAAGTAGTTCCTCTACTTTTTTTGCTATAACCTTAGTATCTAGTTTAAGGTAGTTATAGCTCCTAGCAACAGTATCACGCACTATATTTATTATAGCACACCAAAACACGCTAAGTTGGTTATATAGCTAGAAAACCAGTTAGTATAGTGCTACTAAATCCAAGGACTGCAAACCTTATATACTACTAGCCCCGGTAGCATACTTAATACTCCATTTGTCGGGCCTTTATGACGGTCTATAATAGCAATCACCTCTTTCCACATCTGCTTTATTAGTGTGTTTAGACCGCTTATATTTGTTTCTAGCTAGGGAGAGAGATAGAGCTCTTTAGGCATAGAGCCTATTATTATATATACAACAAAACGTGTCTAAGCGATACTATATATCTTTATATTAACTAGGCTAAGTAGCTGCTTTATACATCATCCAAAGTCATTCTATAGTGGTTATTTATCTAAGTAACGCATGCGTTTCTTTTAAGTGTAGGTTTTGGATGTCTTGGGGTCACTTAAGGTTTATAGACTTTCATCTAACAAAAATAAAACTATCTATTGGGATAACGTTATTAAAATTAACAATAATGGGTCATACTATAGCATATAATAGTATTAATAACAGTCTTGCCTTTTAACGGAAACAATTATAGTATAGAGCTTAATATTATCCCCTTTAAGATCCAGATTATCTTAGGAGCTACTACTTAACTTATAGCGTCTTTATTTACTTTTCTATGGGATAGGTAGAGGATAAGTATATTAGTCTAGTAGAACTGTTTGGCTTTTGTACACACCTTACTTCCCTAAAAAACGCTAGATAGTTTAGAGTCTTATACCTAATATGCTTTAAACAACAACCCGTTTAACTTTTATAGTATAAATTAGGGTTTTCTCGCTAAGTGTAGATAGAAAAGAGCCTTAACTAACTTATAATAATAAATTGGGAGGGCGGCCTGACTATTTATTAGGCTTTATAACGGGGCAATTAGATTGCCTTGCTATAGTATAGGGTCCTACTTTATATAATATTTTTTCTATACCGCGCAGAAGCCTAGTTCCTTACAATATTTACCTACTTTTAAGGTAGAGGGTACAGTGTATAGGATATAAAGGGTAGCCAGCGCGTAAAGGGCGATATATAGTGGTATTATATTCTAGTTTATTATAGTCGCGGTAATTTGCCCCTTTATTACAATCCGGCGCCGCTAGTCATAACTTACCGCTATTTTAGCTAAGTTATATTTATTTACCACCTAGTACAAGCCTATTTCCTTATATATGCATTAACCTATACCCTATTTATTCGCTTGAAGTCTTTGTTATATATAGTATTATATATATCCCAATCACTGTAGTTATTTACAAAGAAATAGTCTGTAACGTTAATATCCGTCAGCACAAGTAAGATGGGCCTTATAATATAGTTAATATTGTATATCCAGAGGGCATCTAGCGTGCGTCTCGTCCTGCTATTAAATAGCTTTATGCTCTATACTCTAAGCATTCCGGTTCTTGCGTCAATCTTACCACTATTACAAACTTAGAGGGTCTCTACTAACGCACTAATATATTTTGGGTATTTACCCTCTCTATCTAATCGCCTAGTATCTTAGATTGTAAGTAGTAGACAAAGCCTCCTAACTTTATTACTATAGAGGCTGTTATTTACCTGCTCATATTCTCACACTATTATAGCATTATAGCGGGGGGCTTTAGTGTCAGCCTATAACGGGGTATATTAAGCAAACACCTTATTAAGCTTATTAGTGTCAGTGGCGTCCTTCCCAAAGCAAATATAGCATATAACACTGTAATAGATATTTAGGGGCATCTTTAATACCTAATTATTATTGGCCTCTAGTTAGTTAACGTCCCAGTCTATTTACCGGATTCCATTAATCTACTTACAGTATTCCCTTATAAAGGGGGCCAGTTTAGATACAAGGTTAGTGATCTCTATCCAGCGCTATACCTCCTTAACCATATACTAGATAGATATATTGATTCTCCAGTCTTAAAGTGTCTAAGCTATATAGTTATTAAAGTTCTATATATACGAGCGATGTATGTATATATTAACTGCAGGACCTAGTTATATCATCTATATTACACTTATTAGGTCTGCTGTATTAATTATATTAGTTAACGCCTATAGCTTAAGTTCGTTCCGAAGCATTATATTAAAATATATAGTATTATATTATAGCATCTACTCTTTGTAGTTGTTCTGTTTATTAGTCCTATAGTAGAATGCCTTTTACAGCTTATATACTTACTCTAAGTACTCTATATCTGTGCCTCTAATTGCTCCTAGTTACTAGATGCTCTTTAGATAGTAGGTAATAGCATATAGCTTAGAAATATTAAAGTATAGTAGTCCTACCTTACTTAGTTGAAACGGAAGGAATATATCCTTTATCTTATCTATTCTATAAATAGCTGCTACTAGGTACCGGATAGTTAATTCATTATATAATATATATTAAGATAGTATAGTAAAGTCCACAAACGCCCAGATAAATAGCATGGCGCCTTTATTCTATTTTAGTAAGGGTGCTATAGCAGGGACCAATTATTATAATAGAGATTTATACATCTTTCCTATCCATTGGCCGATATTTGCCTAGCTATCCCACACCATTATATTAGTAAATCGCTCTACCTATACAAAGCGGGTGGTAATAAGTGCATTAATATTTAATATCTCCTAGCCGCAACTATCTGTGCGTGGGATGTTAAGGCCCCAATATTTTCCAGCCTATATTTTACTTTATATAAGCCCCTTAATCTAGTGTATAAGGTGTTTACTAGTGAGGCCTTTAAGCACCTAGTGCAGGAAATCAGGCGCCATTATCTTATAGATATTAGATAGATTATGGCCCTATACAAAGTTATGGAACGGCCAAATATAATCCGAGTTATCCTTCTTATTAGTATCGCAACCTTCCTACTGCATTTATATTTGGTCTTTTGTTGATTGGTATATACGGAACGGCCATAGCCGCTAGATAGCAGTTGTTAGATTATACCGTTTATTTATATATATATAACAAATCAAACATTTACGGCCACTTTTAATACCTATAAGCGTGACCTGTTCTTTATAATCAGCTATAAATACAGCTAGAAGTAGAAAGCAGTGTCAATCCTAGCCATCCACATATAGGAGATATACTCCTTCTTTACTAGCTTTCTCTAACGCTATAGGCATTATTAGCTTAACCGTATAAGCAGTAGGGTTGTCGCTAAAGCATACGTTTAAGGATAGCTATAAGGGTCTTATGTTGCACCGCTAGTTATATTATTCAGTTGCCAGGTATATAGACTGGGAGGTATATAAGTAGCAATAGGGCTGGTTAATTTATAGATTATTAAATACGCAGTTTAATGTTTCTAATTAAAATATAGAGCGGCTATACTTTCTTACCACCAGCGTATTGTGTTAGTTGGGTCTTGTCGCTAGCTAATATAATTAGCACTATAGTTACGCCAAGCAGTAGCTGCTCTTACGTCTCCCACCACTAGTCTACCGTATTAAGCTTATTATATATTCTTGTTCCTGCTGACAAGTACTGCCTCACTGGCGAGAAAGTCATATCTCCTTAAAAAGGGCCGTAACTAATAAGGAGGGACACGATCTCTAGAGCATTTCAATAATATACCAGTAGCTACTAGTCCCCTACAGTTATAATTGTTTTAATCCACTGCAGTTACTTACTCTCGGATTGCATCCATTTTAAAAGTAGTTTTGCTTTAACATCTTTAGCACTCTAGCAAGAAAAATAGTTGGCAAATATTCCCTAAAGCCTAATATTGTTAAACCACTTATTAATAGCGCGGTTAGAAGTCCTATAGCTTACCCACTATAAGACCTATACATATTCTGCCTTACTACTAAAAGGATAAAATAGGGGAGGTGTCTCATCTGGTGTATTACCAGTACGTTTAATATACGGTATAATATTGCATACTGCCACAGTATCGTCCGCAGTTTGTGGATTTCCTTAGTTCCGTCCTAGAGGCTTTCCCGCAGTGCGGCCAGTGGCCTCTTTAAATATTTTAGTCTAAAAGACGTCCGTAGATATTCCAGTTAAAGTTTGCTAATTAGTCTTAACTATTACTAGGTTATACACCCTATTAAATATTACAGAATTATTGTTATAGTGCATATCCGCAGCCCTATTATTTAGCTTATTAATAATATCATTGCCTAGAGCTTATATAGGTGGCCACTTATTATCTTACTCCAATTCGGCCTTATAATTAGTTATTTAATGCCCTTCTAAGGTTTAATAGCATAGTGCATCGTTATCTATATATTGTATAAGTGACCACTTATTATCTTACTCTAGCTTAGCCCTATAATAGGCTGTCTAATACTCCCCTAAGCTTTAATAGCGTAAGGGTGCATTATTGTCTGTCTCTCCAATATTAATGGCCTTGTGTCTATCCTTTTTCCGTTTCTGTTTTCTTAGACAATATTATTTATAACGGATTAAACCGCCTATACTTTTTACTTTAGTCCCGCACTTTCTATATTACCGCTAGATAGAGCTTATTTGTAAATTGCCGCATTAAGCTATAACTTGCTACAGTTTAGTTAGAAGGGGGCCGAAAACAACATCCGTGTAAAACCATATGTTTAAAGTAGTATTTATAGCTTATGCTACGTTATAAGCGAGAGCACGGCAATGTCCATAGACACTAACGCGCTAGATAGCGCAATCCGCTGCATTTTACGCTAATTTGCGCCAGATCGCGTTACGTCAGGCTAGGAGGCTCTACTTATTACCAACATTACGCCGCCTCTCTGTTATACTAAGCATAGAATTCTAAACACTACTATTCCCTACTTAAGATACTAGACTATCTTTTACAATAGGACGCAATATACGACAGCGGTATACCGCAAATGCGGCGTGGTATAACTCTATAAGCGCTATAGACCCGTAAAAAGACATGCAGCTTATTACTGGCTTAGGTATCACTACAAAGAGACTTAATACTATTAAGCGGACTTTCAAGCAGGTTATTATTAAGGATAGTATCCTATATATTTTATTTCGCGGACGACTAAATAATTCGCTACGCAAGTAGGTGATCCAAAAAGTTATCCGTTAAGTGGTAGAATGTAAGAAGGCACCAGCGCCATAGGTACATAAGGCTATACAGAATATACTAGCCCGCGCACAGTCAAATATACGCAAAAAGATAAAGGTGCTAGGGCGGCCTGGCATTAACTATATAGTAGATGCGGAAAAGGGGCATATAGCTACCATAAACTCGCAGAACTTGTCCCCACTTAGCCATACACAGAACTGCGGCTGCAATCTTAAACAACTCGTTATACTACTTTACAGGCGGTAACTAGATGGTACAAACTTAGTCCTAAGTATAGACGTGGCCTTAAGTCTAGTGTCGCTGCCCAATGCGCCTTAAGGCCTATACATAGTCGAATATCAGCTGCTGGTTAAGATGTTTTTAGAGGCCGGGGTAGATTATAACAAGAAGTAGATATAGGCCGCCTATATAGAGACTATGCCTATCCGAAACAATAGGGCCTTAAGGGCTGCTCTATTAAGGGCAGTTCATTATAGGGTGGGCTAGGCTGTATTCACAGCTATCCATAGAGATGGTATATAGGTGTCCATCCTAATTATAATATATTACTAACATTTATCTAGCCCTATTACTAGCGCGACACGTTTCACTAAGTAGGCTAAAAGGTATTAATTAATTACAGTTAATCTAATCTACATAGAGATAGTAACTTTAGTTAAGTTTGCCTTGCAGCAAGACCTCCTATCGTACTAAAAAGCCCTAAAATTATTATTTATATACACAATCTCAGGTCATCTAGGCGTGGTATAGCAAATCGCCTTTACTATAGGCTCTTCTATTAGGGGCAATTATATAGACATTATATTTGTCCTATATTTTGCTAGCTAGTAGCTAGTAGGGTAGGATAAGTATCATTCTAAGAACCTATAGCCTTAGCAATAAGTTTCTTAAGATATAGTAAGGGCGTGCTAATACCGGCAATAGTATAGCCTAGGTTGGGGAACTGCCTAATATAAGTAGAAGAGGGCGTTAAGTCGCGTTGCCTTAGCGGCAGCTATAGCAAGAAAAGGATTAGATACTATTTAGGGTTATTATAGTTTAGTAAAAATAGAGGCGGCCCATACTATACAGAGAGTAATTAATAATAGTTATAGTCAGTATATCCAAAAGTTAGCGTTACTATTAGCGTCGCTGATAACGTAAGCAGTTAGCGAGCTTAGCTATAAAACTGCAGCTAGCTAGCAGCTCGCTGCCTTAGTAGTAAGATTTAGTAGTAGTTAAAGCTTTTAGTAGAGCTCTATGTAGAGCTTTAATATAGAGCTTTAGTAGAGCTCCGTACAGAACTTTAATAAAGCTCTATATAGAGTTTCCATAGAGCTCTATATGGAGTCTTAGTAGAGCTCCATACAGAGCTTTAAAGGAGCTTTGTAGAGCCTCTCTAGCAGAGCTCCTAGCAAAACCTTTAGCAGAGCTCCATGCTAAGCCCCTAGTAAAGCTTTAGTAGCTAGGGAAATTAATTATAAAGTCTGGCTTTAAGCTAGAATTATTATAGATTAGTAAACCCTTAGTTAAATACAGCACGCGCTAAAACCAGGTTAGAGGCTTTGCTAAAGGCTCTATTAACTATACTACTTACCTAATTAGAACAGCTAGCTAATAGCTTAACAGTTAGCAAATAGTAAGCGATCTACTTAACACAGTTAGTTAGCTATAAAGGCTGAAGCTCGCAGCTAGCTAACTAGTTATAGTTATTAGCGAGATATCTAGACTATAATCTAACTAGTTAAGTACTTAAAATCTAGATTATAAATCAGCATTAATTAACCACTAGCCTATAAAGGATAGAAATTAGGGTTACTAGACTTTATAAATTAGGCTGTCTTTACTATAATACGCTTATCTATTTTAGAGATTATAATTATTAAAAGTCTATCCTATTTAGCTGTGATATATAGTGTTGCAATATGCTATATTTTATCCAGTACTGTAGCAAAATTGTAAATACTAAAGGCCTATAGCTACTGCCGCTCTTAACTTCTATCTAATATCCCTATTTAAGGGTCTTGCTACTAGTAGTATTTATAATATCTATTCTTACTACTCTCCTTATATTCCGACGCCACTAATATCCTCTCTATTATTGTTATCCTTGCTGTTGTCACCAGCACCATCCTAGCCGTTATTGTTGGCGCCCTCTCCATCGGCCTTGTTTTACGCTTTAGTATAATTACTAATACTGCTAATATTTATTACACCCGCGAAGTTAGGGATAGCAATATTAAAGTTAACGTCTATACTATACAAAATAGGCGTGTAATCGGCTGTACACTAGCGGTAGACATGCTGTATAGTTTTATTAATATTAAACGGGGTAATAAGTTACTAGAAGTTCTCTTTCTGCTTAAAATTCTTAAGGTTAATAAATACCTTATTATCTTTATACCACTTCTTAATTTTATAGTACACGGTATTTATAAAGGTCTTATTACTAGTATAATAATTATAGACCACCTAGGGACTATTAACAATAATAAGGCCTACTTATAGTCTAGTAATTACAAAAAGGTTTCTTGCTATATCCTAGACAAATTTCAGCGGACTAGTAACTATTATATTATACACTAATAACTCCACCTGGCCGCCTTAGATGCCATTAACAGTAAAAACCTTAATCTTGCTAACTACTAGCATAAATTCCCGCCACTTACTGCCATCTTGCTAGGCATAGCACTATTCTTTAAGCGCATGCAGCGCTGCAAAGTAGACGGCAAGTTAGGCTATATATAGAACGGCAAGGCTAACCTCTAATAGCTTAAATCCAAAGTCTATTAGCGCCATGGCCACCTAAAATACACGTTAAGCGTGGACTAGGTTATACGTTAATTAGCTAAACTTGTTTACCTATATAGTACTATTAATAGCAAGGAACGCGATAGGGTGGTTACAGCGCAGCATATCCTTAAAAAAGCTTGCCGCCAGCTTTAACTACTCTTAGTCCTTAACTATTAGGCTTATCTAAAGCTGGCTATGCGGTAGGATAGTATTTATAAGATATATAATGTCTTTAACAAATTAATGTTATAGTAAGAACCATACCGTATCCGCACTAGCCACAAGGAGATATATATAGAGGGAAACGGATTTCTAATAGTAAAATAGATTATTAAAATTAGGACTAAGGATTAGTTTTAGTTAGTATATATTACTAAGAAGAACCTAAGGCATAGGGTTACTAGCCTAGATTTATAGACCTTCCTAGATTAAATATAGTCTACTCTAGGCAAATCCAGTAAGACTACCTAGCTTAGACGCCTTCCTAGCCTTATTGTGGAAAACTACGCGTGTGGCACTAATAGAATATATATAGGTCTGCGAGACCATATTAGGTGTTATAAGAATAATATCAGCCTTTTTAGCTAGGTATATAATAACTATATTAGTTATAAGTGTTAATCCCATCTTATTATCTTATGTTATATTGTTATTAAGCGCAAATTAGTACAAGTATTGGCGGAATTCGGCGTATTTAGTTATATTAGGGTCTGTAATAGGATATAGGTTTCCATCACTATCTAAAACACCTATAAGGCGTAACAGCTACTAACCTTTAGACAAATCTATAACCTATAACCACTTATTAAAGCTGGTGGCATTACTAGCCTTAAACGTACAGTAGAGCAAGAATGCTATATTCAGCATAGATACGTCCTTATTAATTATAGCATAGTCATCCTGTTTCTTAAAATACTTAGGATAAGTATTAATACCTACCGCTGTTCGCTATATAATAGTATCCTATATATAGACCTTAGTTTCCGTTAAGCGCATATAGCAGCGAAGGATGATAGGAAATTTAGTAAGACGGCCTTATATAATTAGTGCCTTGTAGTCCTCTATAAGTACATTATTAATTGTCTTAGCTAGCATATCTAGTTGGTAATTAAGCGGCAACAAGACCTAGATTCTAGCAGGATCCTACTAGGGTAACCTAAGTTAATACTAGTATTATACTAAAATAGTTAGGAAAGTTGATTCCCCAACACCACCAAGGCCTTAGATTAGCAAAATACCGCCTATTATATATTTAAGCGTAGTATAGGCACCCGTTTGCTCTTTATTAAGTAGCGGTAAGATGGCCTTAAGGGCATTATTAACTAAGTTCTTCCTATACTTAGTAATATCACAGTTGAAGTAATTAATACGTAGGAGATCTATAAAGTTATTAAATAGCGTAATTTAACGCTTAATCTGGAAACTATCGCCTCCTTACTATAAATGGCGTAGAGTATTAATCTCTTAGGAGATTCTAACCTTAGGGATACGCTTGGTTATAAGACATTTAATACCCTATACCGTAATTAGGGCCTTGCTTAGGTTATTAACTATTATAAAGTTATTACTGCTTAGGACATACTCCAGAGCAAATATAGGGTTTAGTATAAACTTATAACCCACCTATAGTTAAAAGACGAAAGCATAGTAGTTATAGCCAGAGCTAAAGGAAGTGGTATTAATAATAACTTCTTTCCAGCTGGCCTGGCTATCTGCGTCTTTACCTAGGAATAAGATATTAATAATAGAGTTAGTATAAAGGGTAAGACCATTAACTATTTAGATGGCAGCGTAGTAGACTCAGTCTATACTACCTAGGAAGGTAATAAGATAAATAATAGTAGGTACCTAGGGGTTCTGGTTAACAACCTTAAGGCTTGCAACTGCGGCATAGAACTAGACCGTAAAATACTTAAGAATGCTATTAAACTAATACCTTATGGGGATTTTATATAATAGTCAGTCCTCTACTAAGAGCTGCATACTAAGCTGGATATTTATATTATAGTTCTTCCACTAGCAACCTAAAGGATTATCAACGCTCTACTACTATAGGCTCGCGTTTAGGCTTACAATATAACCATTAAGCCATTTAGTGCCTAGTGTAAAGAAGTGGATAATAACTATAGGATTATTTAACAGCATATCCTAAGCTTTATAGATTTGTGGCATAAATAGGCTAAAGTCCCTATTAATAAAGAAGTACTTACTAAGTAATATATATATACCTAGTGCGAGTTTGTTAAAGGCGGTAATAAACCTAATATAGTAAAGTCGCAGGGTTATAGCATCTTGCGGGAGAATACAAGTAAGATACTTAAGCGTAGTTAGATATAATAGTTGTTAAGTAACCAGAGAAGCAGCATTAATAGTACTAACCTTAACGTTGCCGGTGATATTAGCATCCATAAATTAGACAGACGCTGTCTTATATAAATAGTAAGTAGGTATTCTACCGGCCTTATAAGACACCTAGAATATAATACCATATATTATAATATACTCTTTAATAATTTACGTAACAAACTAAACTATAAGGTAGTTATTACTTGGAAGCTAAAGTATATCTAAAGGTTTAGCTATTACAGAATCGCTATCCTCTATATAGGTATCTGGATTATCTACTAGGCTATCCGCTACCGGATGAAAGCTGGCTGCATTAAGGGGTTTAGGCGAGGGAGAGATAGTAGCTATACTTAAAGCAGTAGCACCTAGTGTATCTACCTTACCTAGAGTAGTTATGGCGTCTATTACCTAAATTAAAGTAGGTCCACTTATATAATTATTAATATTATACCCTATAACTCCGCAGTTCTTACATGCCTAACTATAAAAGACAGTTTAATGGTCCAGGGAGTTATAGTTTAGGTAAGTCCACTTCTTCTTATCTAATAGCTAGGGATAGTCTCGCTTTCTATGGCCTATAGCACTATATTAGTTGCACGTTATATAAGAACAGTTGCTTTTAAGATAACCAGCTTCCCTATAATTATTACATATAGGGTTAGGGCAGTTGGCTTTAAGATAACCGGCCTTACTATAGCCGTAATAAAGTTAAGAAGCTTTCTTAAAAGGATAATTAGCGCGCATATAGCCAGTAGACAGATAGAGATAGTATTTTAGAGCATTATTAGCTAAGAGGTATAGACTGCTAAGCTCTAGAAGAAGAGGCTTATTAAGTATAGGGCCCTTACTATTGCCTTATAAGACACCAGAGCCTATAGCTACTACAGTTAAGGTAATCTTAAAAACTATAATACCCTTAGTAAACTTTTTGTAGTTATAGATATAGTTAACGTCACAAGTTATAAAATAATTAGTAAGTAGATCTATTTTAGTAGCAGGCTATATTAAGTAGTAGTCTATATAAACGTATTAGTAAATATAGATTCTCCATTATATAGCTAAGGTTAAAGATAAGGCAGCTAACTTACTATATTATAAGGCTCTACAGCCTAGATAGATCTACGGAGATACTAGTTATAGAGGTAGATGCTAGTAGGGTAGGAGTAAGGGAGGGTAGTTAGTAGAGTTAGGTTAACTAGTAAAGATAAAGAGATAAGGCACACCCTAACAAAATTATATATATAAGGCCTTAGCGGTAATGCATATAATTATATACTCTATAGGTTAAATACATATAAAGGCGAATCTATAGTAATAAGACCAACCTGTAGAGGAAAACGTAGTATAGTATAAGTTAAAGGGACTACCCTACCTAGCCTATCTCTTAATATAGGCCAGGTAATGGTCTAGCACTATTAAGCTCTTATAGTTTATAATGCAAGCATATAGACGTGTAGAAGGGTAAGGGAAAAGAGAAGTAAATAGTAAAGTAAAAGCACTTTACCATAGGCAGGCTAATTACGTTATAGGTAAATAAAAACTTAAACACTATAATCTATTAAAAATGTTACTAATAAGCATAGCCTACTACTACTAGAAAGTATAAGTCTTTTCCTCCCTTAATTAGTAAGAGAAAAGGTATTATTAGCTAAATAATCTCTTGCTAGAGTACTAGGTGGGGAGCAGGATATTATAAGACTATATATAGTTCTAGACAGATCTAAAATAAAGATATTAAATATAAGAGACTCTAATATAGAAAATACTATAGTAGAACACTAACCTCTTATATAATACCAAATAGATAAATAGTAAGATAAGTTAATATTACTAAGCGGCTAGATGCTAGGTATATATAACATATCTACTATTCTAAAATGCCCTAATATGCCCTAATATGCCCCAACATATCCTAATATGCCGCAAAATGCCGCAAAATGCTATTAATTATATAAACTTATAATATAAGATACAAAACCTCCTATAACCTTTTGTAGTAGACATGCGTTTAAATAAGCACTAGATATTTAGGCATGGACATAAAAGCATCCTATATATTAGATAATTATTGTTCCGGATAGACTTACCCAGCAGGCCCTTAAGTATATAATAATAATACTAGTAATTATAAAGTAAGTATAATACATTGCTGTCCACTAGATATACTACCTATTATATATTAAGCACTTTACAGCGATAGAGTCTATATATATAGATATAGGCTAGCCCTCTAACTCTAGTGGCGCGCATATCCACCGACTTTATATAATAATAAGAAATATAGTAACGCCTATAATAAGTGCAATATGTTACTATCTACTAAAAATACTACCTGTTATATAGCAAATACTTCGCAGCGATGGAGCCTATATATATAGACGTAGGCCAGCCCTCTAACTTTAGCGGCGCGTATATATACTAACTTTATTAATAATAAGAAATATAGTAACGCCTATAACCTCCTATATTCTACTATACTGTAATAACTAGTTACCCCTTTATAGGCACTTAACAAATTGCTTATATTAAAAACTATAAGAGTTTAGTAGTACTAGACCACTACCTAGCCCTAAATAGGCTAGGTAGGGTAGTCCCTATATATTATATAATTATGCCCTTATATAATTGTGCCCTTATTTAACTACATAATACTAAGTCTAGCCGCATTTATTCTAACTAGTAGTAGTAAATAACAGCTAATTTTACCTCTATATAGGTATGTGTGGGTAATTATAAGATCTACTACTTTACTTCTTTTTTATTTATCTTACTTACCCTACCTTCTATCTCTCTAATAACTAACCTCTAATTATATCTAATACTAGAGTTATGCTAGTGTAGTACTAGCCAGCTACCATATAAAGCTATTTTACTTTAATAGTTACCTTCTACTTAATATATACTGTAATATTATATATACCTAACCGAACAAGCGACTTAATAATAACGCAACTATAGGCAAAGCTAGATATATAATATAAGGCGAACCTAAAGCTAATTAAAGATATAGATATTGCCTAAGGCTTTAGAATAACTATTAAAAACTATAATAGACTAAAAGAGAGGGTTAAAGATATTGTAATTAAAGTTAAGCCTAAGCATATAATATATCATAGCAACTCTATAATAATAAAAGAAGGACATATTAAGGAGTTTTATAAGCAACTTCTATAATTTACTAATACTCCACTAGATTAGAAACTATAGGTAATCCTAAAAATTATAAGAAGTGCTCGTTCTAATTATATAAGGAGGGTACTAAGTACTTCTAATAAATTAAAAAACCTACCTTTATATAAATATACGTCACCCTAAAAGACCAAAGTATAAGATAAGACGACGCCACCTTAACTACTATATACGACACAGCCTATAGACGTTACTATAAACCTACTACTTAGTATCCCTTCGCCTTAGCTAGTAACCCTAGCGGTAAGCAACGTAATTAATATAGGAGATATTAAAATTAAAATCCAATCTATAGGCTTAATAGGTAAGTTAATAGTTAGGGTAATCTAAGTCTTATATCTAATAAGCGGAAACCTATATATAGCTCTAGGCAAGCTATGGGAGGAACTACAAGCCTATATAGAGCTTAACATTAACAGTCTACCTAAAAAGAACATCTATATATCGCTATAAAGACATAAAAACCTCGTAATACGGTTAGAGGGCACACTTATTATAGCTCTTAACAAAATAGCGAAAAATAGCATAAAGGAGGCTATACTTATAGCATTATTCTCGCCTCCTAGCTTAAACTCCTAAGTCGCTACTACTAATAATATACCGCTAGCCATCGAATCCGAGGCGCCTGGATGTAATAGATATAGTATAAAAGACAGCTAGCAAGTCCCAATGTTATATAAGGCTAGTAGTAAGAGCAAACTAGAAAAAGGTAAAAAGCAAAGTTATTTAGGATTAGCAGTATATAGCTCTAAGAAAGATAGCAAGAGCGAGCCTATTAGATATAAGAAATTAGACAATAGTAAGACTAAATTAGGTAGATATAATAAGTAGCCTTAACTAAGATTAGTAATAAGTGCCCTAGTAAAGGATAATAAAAGCAAGCTAGCCACGCCTAGGAAGTTAAATAGTTATAAAGCCAACCTAAATAGATGTAGAAAGCGCCCTTAACCAAAATTAGCGGCAGGCACCCTTATAGAAAGTAGCGATAACAAGCTAGTTATACGTAGAAGGTAATTAGTAAAGGAAAGACATAACCTATCTACCTATAAGCCTATATTAACAAGTGATAGCTATACTAGAGAAATTACTATAGATAATAGCAAATCGCCGCAACCTATTACTAAACCTGCAGGTATACACCAGCCTAATAATATAATAGATAACCCTACTACCGTATTACTAACCGTTAATACCCCTTGAGATGTTACCATAGAGGACAGTAAATTACTATAATATGCTAGTGGATATAATAATTAGTTTCTATATTATACTAACTCTAAGAACGTAGAGAGTGGAGACAAAGATAAGGATTTAGTTAATAATAGTAACCAAGACAAGAATTTAGTTAATAATAATAACTAAGACAAGGATTTAGTTAATAATAATAACTAAAATATAGATGCAGAGGAAGAACTTAACTAGTAAAATTTCCTAGCCTAGCTTTATAAGGCTAGGAAGGACAACCTAAATAGCGCACTAGTATATATAATAGAGGCAGATCTTCTACTTACTCTAAAGTATTTCCTATTTATTTTATTAAAAGCACTTTCTAAGACCGCCCTAATTAAACTCCCTAATTAGGGCCTTATATTAGGCTTTAAATTTAGCCCATACCAAGTAGTATATATGGCTTGGGCATTTAAGCAAGAGAGGACAATTAAAGGAGGTAGTATCTATGCAGACAAACCTAGCGCGGGTAAGACTATATAAATAATTACTTAATAGCTAATAAACTACTTTTATTATTAGAATATAATAGATGTTTAAAAGGCCTAAGCCGTTAGGGATATAACCCACTACCTACCTAAGATGTATCCGCCGGATATAAAATGCCTATAGGCAGCAAAGCAGCTAATTATATACTACTATAAAGATAACTTTAAAAAGCTATACCCTATAGACCTATAGCAAGGCTGCTTAGTCGTTCTTATGCCGAATCTAGGCCTACTAGGATTCCTAAAGAACGCAAGTGCAATATTATAAAATAGCGCAATTATAAAGCGCCCTAACCCGCCCTAGATTACAATTCTCGCCCCTAGCTATAATAAAGTTAAGATATTTAGTAAACTAAAAAAGGACAAATAGCCGCAAATCCGCAAGGCTCTTAAGTGGACTAATAAGGAATAATAGGAGAATAACAACAACACATATATAGTTGGTAAGACTTTACTACTATACCCATAGGGTAAAGCCAGGTTTAAGAACAATTATCACCCTACCCCTAATATAATAGAACTATTAGCGCTAAAATACTTAACCCAATTCCTTCTAATTACTACGCGAAATTGTATTACCACACAACTAATACGCGAGTTTATTACTATATAAACTAGTATATGGAAATACCTAACTGGCTAATCCCCTAGAACGCATTAGGTATTAAAAAGTGTAATATAGGTTAGGCGTATTTTCTAGGACAAATACCACCTAGACGCAACCAGTAGAGTCTTAATATCGTTTATTTAAAATATAGTTAAGAAGTACTATATTATATATAATCACAGCCCTGCTATATAGGGTATGTCTAACATACCTAATAACAGGAACCCAATACAACTAATGCGGTTTATTATAGCAGGATTAAAGAGGCCCAAGTAGGAAGAAGTAGATAAGCTAAAGGAAATAAAGTTTAAAGTACTACTTAAACTTAAAGAAGAAAACATCTAGCTAAAAAAAAAGGAATTTAACCGTCTCTATAAGGATACAAAGACTAACCCAGCTAAAGTAATAGTAGATAGGAAATTTGGTAAACTAGCTACATTTTTCCACACAGTTATTCCAACGTTTTAGATATATAGAGGGGAGTTAACACTCTAGTTTAACTAGTAAAAGCTTATCCTAAAGAACAGCTATCTTAAATTAGTTATATTATAGGCCGACCCTAACAACACCAAGGCGGTTATAATTACAGCCATAGAGGACTAAGTAAGGACAGAGTAAAGGCGCTAACACAAGGAACTTCTGGCTATATAAAAGGAAGATGGCAGCGATCTAAATACTAAACCTAAGATACCGCAATTTACCTAAGCCGAGTTATACACTAACGCGAAAACGGCAGCGAGTATAGCCTAGGTTGTCTAATACTAGGACTAATAAGCCCCTATTATAATTAAGTCCGACAATAAACACCTAAAAACTTAGAGTTATATACTTAAGGACCTAATTATTACTAAGTAGACTACTAACCTACTTAGTAAGGAGTTCACTAATATACTTAACCACCATTTTTAATAGAATGCAAAGTTCTTTAAAGCTAAAAAAATCTGCAATTACGTTTATATCAAAAAACGGACGGACGGTTTAGCGTATAAGATTATTATTGCTACTTACTCACCTCTTATACTAGCTTGTTAGTTTAATAGGCTATATAAAGAATATGGTAAAGATAAGGTGCTCTGCTATATAGCCAGTATATCTAATATTAAGAAGGCTAAGGCTAGGCAAATCTTTAACACTAATAATTCTAAGTAGATCCTACTTTATACCTTTATATTAATTAGGCTGTCTATTAACCTATAGCGCGTAAATTATACTATCATAGTTAAGCCAAGCCATAAGCTCTTAGAGGTAAAGCAACTATTTACTTAAATAGATTAATAAGGACAGACTAAGCCCGTCTACTATAGTACTATTATAGCCAATTAGAAGTTAAGTATTGAGCAGAGGATATTAAAGTTAACTAAATTTACGTTATTACTGCAGAAGTCGGTATACAAGGAGAAGGCCGGTTTAAGCTTAAAAGTAGGCTAAGGTAAGGAAGACACCAAAACTATCTAATGCTGGTAACAATTATAAGAGTATAATATAACTGTAGATAGTTCTGAATACTATATATAGCTATTACATAGCGAAACCTGTTATAATTATATAGTGGCGTATATATAGGCTAAGGGACGTGTCTTCCAGTAACTTGCAGGTAGTAGCATAGCGTATATAGTAGCGTTAGGAAAAAATTTACCAGCATTTTTACAGCATTTGGCAGCATATTACGGCTAAATATATATTTTGTAACGTGTAGTGTATAGTATTAACTAAGGTGCGGCTAAATGAAAAATTATTAAAATTATACTTTTATGCATGCTTACTAATATTAAGAAAGTATATATAAAATATAAAATATATTAATTTATTTATTAATATTAAATT
>Ga0307507_10000987_pt1 | contig 63137 bp, 21 predicted proteins | sample 7_EM_MG_FD_207223 | JGI IMG/M metagenome (GOLD analysis project Ga0307507, IMG submission 207223) | Populus trichocarpa ectomycorrhiza microbial communities from riparian zone in the Pacific Northwest, United States - 7_EM | ecosystem: Host-associated > Plants > Roots > Unclassified | place...
ATAATAGGGCGCTTATGGCATAGTATAAATAGGGACTTAAGGCTAAAGTCTAGGACGTAATTATCCTAATAGAAGATGCGGATACTCTAAGAGAGTTAATAGATTAGTTAATAAAGATTAATAATAGAATCTATTAAAGGGAACAAGCTAAGAGAGGGCAAAATAGAGTTCCACAGTTATATAAGGCGTAGAGTACGCAACGACAGACATAGAGTTAAAAACTATAGAATAGCGCAGAGCCAATGGACCTAAGCGGTACTAAAGAAACCTAAAGAGGAGAAAAGAAACCATGGAAACCTAAAGGTTGAGAATTAAGTAATTAAAGGACTTAGGAGTAGAGGCCAAACCAGGGATCTTAGTAGTAGAAGACGTTTAGGCGGACTCTATAGCAAGAAAGATAGTTTAAAAATAGAGCTTGCATAAATTATGGAAAACAGGGTTATTTCGCCAAAGACTATAGAGGTGGTTAGAGTAACCACGCGGTAAAGGGAATTAGACTAGCAGATAGCACGTATATATAGAGGGATGATAGTACACTGCGAGGAATAAAAGAGTGTTTAATTAACAGTTTTGTATATTGTTACAACAACGCATGCCGAATTTATAAAGACGCTAAGTACGGCGTAAGCTATTAGCTATAGGAGCTATTATTATCTAAGTTTAAAGGAACCAGCGAACCAGCTTATAGATTGGATATTAAAGATAATAAATTTAACACAGGCGAAGCATTTACCAATAATAAGGCAATAAAGGCAGCTTACTAGGAGCATGCAAACCTTAGAGAAGTCGAAATAGAAGTAGAGACTAAGACTATTACTAAATAAGGTTTAGTAACGGGTATAGCAATATCGTTAGATACGATTTCTATCGCTTTATAAGATAATAGGAGTAATATTTAGAAGAAACTAAGCAAGTAGACAACTGCTAGTGCTAGCTTATTACTTAATAAAGGCAAAAGGCTATAGGCTTAAGATTCTTAAGAAGAGATAAAAGAAGCTTAAGATTCTTAAGATAAGATAAGACACACCTAAGGACCCACAACGAACGAAAACTAATAGGAAAGGGTAGTAACTTAGTTTAGTAATAAACGAATAAGCATAGGACGCAAGTTCAAGAACTATAAGTTTAGAGAATAAGTAAGAACGTTAGCAATCCTAGGTAAACGTAGTGTTTAGCCTAAAGATTAAACAGCCAATACCAGAATTAAAAAGCAAGACGACTATAAAGATCTAGCTACAAGACGCAGAAAATAAGAAACTATGGATAAGTTTAGAATAAGAATCATTGTATAATAAGAGCAAAAGCTAGATAAGAGATTAGCTACGCTAGGTTGTATAAGAAATAGAGCACCTATATAAAGAGTTACTAATAGGCCAAGTGTAGGGACACCTAGGGTAAAGTAGTTAGACAAACTAGAATAAGAAGAGGATCTAGATATTTTAACTAGGTTTAAAGAAAGATATACCAAAGGATATTATAATGTAGCGATAACAAGGTACTTTCTAATGGATAGACTATACACACTAAACCAGTTGTACGGAAAGTGGTATAGGCAACGACACAATAACAAATAGAAAGATTTTTATATATAGCTGGACGAAAAAGTTGTCCAAGACTAACCTATTATGGAGAAACGTATAAGTCACATTAAAGGAGCATTAATTATGATGTTAAGGAACCTAGAAGAGGGATCTAGGGACTAGAGAAGTAAGTAATAAATTTTAGTACCTATAGCAGAGATACTAGTGGTTAGGTTAACCAGGTATAGGTTTAAACTTAAGGATAAAGACGAACTAAGAGTTAACCTAAAACATGTAGTGTATTATACACTATTATGGATAGCTTGTGTGGATAATATATGTAACATGCATAGAGCACCTAAAGATAAGAACTGGAAATACCTAGTAAGGATGTATTGGGCACTAGAAGAAAAGTGGTTTAGAAACGCTAGGTATATATATAGTTGGCACCTAGTAGAAGTATAAGGTTAAGGAGACTTAATACTTTAACTAGGAAGATTCCTTACGGAAAAATGCCTAGATAGATAATAGTGGTGGGAGTGCCTAGAGAACACTTATCTATAGTACGTAAAGGAAAAGAAACAAACTAAGTATTAGCTAAAGTTAGACTAAGTATAGGCAAGATTAAGCAGCTAACAGTTAGGAAAAGGGGAGGCGTATAGGACTAAAGGGAACTAGTGTTAAAGCCTTAGACCCTTAAAGGAATTTAAAAATAATACCTAAATTTAAGAGCTAAATAGCAAGATTAGCAGTTTAAAGTGTTGGTAGATAGTGGAGCAATTAGGAACCATATATCACCAAAGGTAGTAGAAAGAATAGGGTTACCACATAGACAAAAAAAACACCTATATCTACTTACAACAATTTTAGGAGATTAGATAGCCTATAAAGGAGGTATTATTAATCTTAAAATAGGACCTATTTAGATAACTATTAAAGGGAGACCAGTTAGAATGTCTTTTGATATCCTACTATTGGGACAGGATAAGGCGATACTAGAAATGCCTTAGTTATAAAAGTATAATCCAAAGATTAATTAGGTTATAGGTTAAGTCAATATTAAGAATATATAATAGCGTAAAGTGCAACAGTAAATTAAGTTAGTATAGTACTAAGTTGGAGTGATATATAAAGAGACTAAGTAAGGCTTAAGTTATATACCAAAGAGATACCACAAGTATGGTAAAAAGTTATGGTTACCAGAAAGTGAAAAGCTATTAGAGTATACAGCTTGGGACTATAAGATAGAATTAGAAGAGGGAATAAGTTTAAAGTTCTTTCTAATCTATAAGCTTACTAAAACGGAGTTAATAGCGCTTAAGGAGTTTATCCAGGAAAACTTACGTAAGGGATATATTAGACTATTATAGTTATTAGCAGGATATCCAGTACTGTTCATCCCAAAGAAAAACGGAAAACTTAGGATGTGTATAGACTACAGATAGTTAAACAGCATTACTAGGAAGGATAGGTATTTTTTACCCTTAATTAGCGAAATCCAAGACCGGATAGGCAATATAAAGATCTTTATAAAGATAGATCTAAGATAGGTGTACTATTAGATTAGGATCAAGGAAGGCAATAAATAGAAGGCAGCCTTTAGGTTAAAGGAAGGACTATATAAGCCATTAGTTATATAGTTTAGGCTTATAAACACACTAGTAACGTTCTAGAAGCGAATTAATAGTGTATTAGGAGAACACTTAGATGAATTTATTATGGTATACCTTAACAACATTATTATCTACTTAGAGAGTGAGGAAGAATATAAAGAACACATTAAATAGGTCTTAAAGAGACTATAAGAAGAACAGATGCTAGTAGCAGTTAAAAAATGCGAGTTCTTTACTAGGAAGACCGATTTTGTTAGATTTATTATTAAACTAGGCCAACTTAGCATAGATTTAAAGAAGATTAAGGCCATAGTAAACTGGCAAGAACTAGAGAATGTTACGCAGTTAAGATCGTTCCTAGGGTTTTGCAGTTATTGTAGAAGGTTTATAGCGTAATAGTTATAAAACGTTGAGCCATTTACGCGGTTAACGAAGAAAGAAGAACTATGGGTATGGGGAAAGGAGTAATAAGAACTATTTAAGAGAATTAAAGAGTTGTTTACCTAGGAGCTAGTTCTTAAGATCTATCAACCAGGTCTAGAGACGGTTGTAGAAATAGATGCATTAGACTTTATACTAGGGGCGTACTTCCTATAGAAATATTAAGATGGATAGCACCCAGTGGCATACTATAGTCGAAAGATAACACCACCAGAGTTAAACTATGACATCTACAATAAAGAGTTATTAGGTATAGTTACGGTACTTAAGGAATAGAGAGTATTTTTACAAGGCACTAAGAAACCATTTATAGTTAAGACGGACTATAAGAACCTTATAGGATTCCTAATAATAAAGGAACTCAACTAAAGACAGGTTAGATGGGCGGAAATACTTACAGAATACTATTTCGAAATTTAGTATATTAAGGGTACAGACAATGCACAAGCAGACGCTCTAAGTAGAAAGGCTAAACTATAAAGCAATAAAAAGCTATTAGGAGCTTTATTGCGAAAGGATTAAGATAGATTAATTAGGTATAATTATCCAAAGATTACAGCAACTAAAGAAAGTTAGATCTATAAATTACTAAAAAGTGATTAGACTTAGAAGATCTAAGAAGCATAGACAAAGAATCTAGACTTAGAGCAATACGAAAATAGAGAAGCAACGTATATACCTAAGTCTATTACAGAAGAATTTGTTAAGGAATTCTATAAGGGGATAATATAAGGACACAACGGAGCTATAGGCTTAGTGTTAAGACTTTAAAAGAAATACATTATTTAAGGAATCTAGGGACTAGTAAGACAAATTATAAAGAAATGTCTAGATTGCTAAAGAAATAAACCAACAAGGTATAAGCCGTATAGAGGGCTACAACCTGTTAAGACACCAGGAAGACTATAGGAGGTTATATTATAGGACTTTATTGTTAAGTTACTAAAGTTAAGAGATCCTATTACAGGATAAGATTATAACGTGATTTTAGTAATAGTGGATAAGCTAATAAAGTGGGGATACTTTATAGCATGCACTAAAGAGATATTAGTAGAAGATGTCGCTAGAATCTATATAAAGGAAGTATTCGCAAGATATGGAGTACTAGATAAGATTATATTGGACAGAGATCTAAGATTTATAGTAGTATTTTAGGAAGTGTTTCTAGCAGAACAAGGAGTTCGCGTAGTAATATCTACAGTATATTATCCGCAGACGGACGGACAAATAGAAAGACTAAACTAGACACTAGAATAGTATCTAAGGTATTATATTAGTCACGCACAGAATAATTGGGTATTGTTATTACCAATTATATAGTTTGCATATAATGCAACACCATAAGAAGGAATAGGGACATTACCATTTAAGGCAAATTATGGGTATAAGCCAAGAACATCGTTATCGCCATATTAAGCAAAAAAGACGAGTAGCACAGCTAAGCAAAGAATAGAGACGTTAGTGAATCTTTATACAGACCTTAAAGAAACAGCTAAACTAGTACAAAAACGAATAAAAAGGTACTATAATGCTAAGAGATCTAAGGGACCAGATCTTAAGGAGGGGGATAAAGTGTAGCTACTACACAAAAATTTCAAGAGTTGACGACTAAGTAAGAAATTGGACTATGTTAGACTAGGACCTTTTAAAGTTAAGTAAAGAATTTTGTTAGTTACATATAAGTTAAACCTACTAGCTAAAATAAAAATCTACCCTATATAGTATATCGCAATGCTAGAGCCAGTATACGGGAACGTTAAGCCACTAGTCTATAAGGCAGACACGTATAGAGGACAAGAGGAAGATAAATAGCAAGTTTTAAAAATTATTAGTTACGAGAATATAGATAACGAAATATAGTACGAAGTAAAGTAGATAGGCTATAGTAAGACTACCTAGAAACCACTAAGCAACCTAGAGAAAGCTATAGAAAAGGTACGGGAGTATTAGAAAAGAGTAGGTTAGGCAATATTAATAAAGAGAAATCGCCAAAAAATGAATCGCCTAAGGGGGACCCAAGAGGAGCAATTGCTAAGCTACTTAGAGTTGTTTTCCTTGTAGGAGGAGAGCTAGTCCTTTTATTACCTAGCTTAAACAAACCCTGTTAAATAAGTTTCCACTTCTTAGAATAGACCTTCTCACGAACATGTTTAAGATAAAGAAGATAGGTAGAGGCCGATAAACAGGCTTTGAGGGCACGCTGTTAAGTAGCTATAGCCTCCTGCTCCGCTTTTTACGAACAATAAAGCTTATCTAAGGCGCTTAAGAGCTTACCGTCAAGTTTTGTAGTGGTAGATTAAACACAAGACCCTATAACAAGTTACTTAGGGAACTTAAAAACTGTTAAAAGTTATAGGACGCGTACACTTAGCGTTAAAAATAGAGCGAATATCGCAAGATAATTAAACGTTTGCTTTAGTGCACTCTAAGCAAAAGGAAGGTTATTAAGATAAGGGACTTGCTATTGCAACATACACTAACCCTGCTTTTGCATAACGAGAATATGGAGACGATATTACCTTACTAAGCAACAATATGGCAGCCACGGTGCGAGCACGACGTTGCGCTTATAAAGAAGAAGAAGCTTTAGGTATAATAAGCAAGGATATTAACTAGACTAATTAAACAGACATCACACCTCTAGTGGACGACTTGGAGATGTTAGGAATCTTTAAGGACAAAGATAAAGAGGAGGGAGATAGTGTTACGGACGCTTTAAGTACGATATTATAACTACTTAGGGAAGAGTCGTAGAAAGCTAGTTGGTTAATACAGGCATAGTCTAGAATGGATCCGGTAGAACCATGTAACGAGGAATAGTAAGCGAGTTATATAATGTTATACGCGGTATACGGAGTATACGTAGTGTACGTCCACGTATAATATGTATAACACGTACCTTACGTACAAGAGAGGATTTCTTAGGAGTACGGTTGTGTATTTAAAGGACCTTAGTCCCTACCGTAGATAGTTCTCTCCTTATAGTAAATCTCAGAATACAATTAGAGTTAATCTGTTGGGCAACTACTCTACCAGTTATTATTACGTTGTTGTTTGTTTATACCTATATACCTAGCCTAATAACAGAACCCACTGTAGTTTAAGCTATAAGGTTCCATTACAAGATCCTATCTATACTTAGTCCGTTCTTAGCCAATACTTAGTTCGCTTTTTATCCTCTATATACTATAGATAAGTGTTTTCTAGATAGTTTTATTACTATTATCTATCTAGGCATTCTTCTATAAGGAATCTTCCTGGTTAAAGTATTAGGTCCCCTTAACTCTATACTTTTACTAGGTGCTATTTATATATATTTAATATTTCTGTACTTCTAATCTTCTAGTGCCTAGTATATCCTTATTAAGTACTTCTGGTTTTTGTCTTTTAGTGCCCTATATATATTATATATATTATCCACATAAGCTATCTATAATAGTATATAATGCGCTAAATAACCTAGGCTAACTCTTAGCTTATCCTTGTCCTTAAGTTTAAATCTCTATCTAGTTAACCTAACTGTTGGTCTTTTACTTATAGGTACTAAGATTTATCTCTTACTTCTCTAGTCCCTAGATCCTTCTTTTAGGTTCCTTAATATTATAATTAATGCTCCTTTAATATAATTTATGCATTTTTTTATAATGGGTTAGTCTTGGACCACTTTCTTGTTTAGCTATATATAGAAGTCTTCCTATTTATTATTATGTTGTTACCTATACCACTTTCTATATAACTAGTTTAGTGTGTATGGTGTATCTATTAGAAAGTACCATATTATTGCTATATTATAATATCCTCTAGTATATCTTTCTTTAAATCTAGTTAGAATCCCTAGATCCTCTTCTTGTTCTAGTTTATTTAACTACTTTACTCTAGGCGTCCCTACCTTAGGCCTATTAGTAACTCTTTATACGGGTACTCTATCCCTTATATATTCTAGTATAGCTAATCTCTTATCTAGCTTTTACTCTTACTATATAATAATTCTTTGCCTAAACTTATCTATAGTTTCTTGTTTTCTGCGTCTTATAGCTAAATCCTTAAAGTTCTCTTACTTCTTAATTATGGTATTAACTTTTTAATCTTTAGGCTAAACCCTGCGTTTACTTAGGATTAACGCTATTACTTATTCTCCAAACTTGTAGTTCTAGAACTTGCGTCCTATACTTATTTATTTGTTTTTAAACTAAGCTATTACCCTTTCCTATTAGTTTTTATCCGTTATAGGTTCTTAGGTATGTTCTATCCCTTCTTAAGAATCTTAAGCCTGTGGCCTTTTGCCTTTACTAAGTAGTGAGCTAGCACTAGCAGTTATCTACTTACTTAATTGTTCTTAGATGTTACTCCTTCCGTTTTATAAAGTAATAGATGCCGTATTTAATGGTGTTATAATACCCGTTACTGAACCTTATTCTATAGTAGTCTTAGTCTCTACTTTTGTTATGTTATTAAGGTTTAAGTGCCCCTAGTTAGCCTCCCATTCTTCCTTATTACTGTTAATTAATAAGTACTTTAACTCTATTGTTATTATTACTAATCTTTGTCTATATGTTGCTATAATATCTTAATCCAGCTTATAGAGTTAATCTTATTCTTTGTCTAACTCTCTGGTTTCTTTAAGTCCTTTTAACTCTGGATTTTATGGCCAATAGCTTGCGCCGTACTTAGTATCCTTATAAATTTGGCATGCGTTATTATAGTAAAACGTAAAGTATTTAACTATATACTCCTATGTTCCTTATAACCTCTTTATTACTAGACCTAGTTCTCCTTACTTAGTTTCCTTTACTATATGGTTACTTTAACCACCTTAGCAGTCCCTAGTAAAATAACCTTTTCTTTTATAATTTATGCAAGCTCCTTCTTTAAACCATTTTTCTTATTATAGAGTCCGCCTAAATATCTTCTATTAGTAAGATCCCTGGTTTGGCCTTTACTCCCTAGTCCTATAATTACTTAATTCTTAACCTTTAGGTTTCTATGGCTTCTTATTCTATTATCTGGATTCTTTAGTACCGCTTAAGTCCATTAGCTCTGGCCCACCGTTCCATAGTTTCTAACTTTAACTTTGTTAATGCGTACTCTGCGCCTTATATAACTATAGAACTCTATCTTGCCCTTTCTTAGCTTGTTCCCTTTAATAGATCCTATTATTAATCTTTATTACTTAATCTATTAAGTCTTATAGACTTTCTGTATCTTCTATTAGAATAATTGCGTCCTAGACTTTAGCTTTAAGTCCCTGTTTATACTATGCCATAAGCGCCTTATTGTTCTACTTAACCTATATTGCAAGTATCTGGAACTATATTATGTACTTAATCGCTAAAGTGCACTGTACTAGGTTCTAAAGTTTTTTCTCTACTGTAGTTATTGCTTCTGGGTCTCTAAATATTTGTGTAAGTCTCTCTGTAAACCTGTTCTAACTTAAGAATATATACTGAACGTCCTTGTTAGTAGTTATTATCCCATTAACCTAAATTTTGGTAAGGTAAGGTTTAAACCACTTAAGTGCCCTTCCTGTTAAGAATAGTCCTACGTACGCTACTTAATTTATAGTCGTTGCTAGCTTTACTCCCTCTTGTATAACCTTAAAGTGTATCTGTGTTAGAAACCCTTTAAGTTTTAACTTCTTACCTAAAAACCTCTTAATTAATAGTAGCTTGACCTTAGCTGCTCTAATGCTATTAATCCTTTCTTTAAGTACCCTATTATTGCCCTATAGCTAATTAACCATTTCTTATAACTATCTAACCGTAACTAGTTGCGAATTAGTGTCCCTTATACTAGTATCCCCACTGGTACCTAAGGTGGTTGCTGCTGTTGGCGTTGACGTAACTGGTGCTTTTGGTGGCATATTGTTCAACTTTATTAATACTATAACTGTGGTAGTGAATGTGTAACGAAGCCTTATAGGAAATACTATGGTGGGCTTATTATTAGGCCGGGTATATAGGTAAATAGGAAGTTAACAATATAAACAGTATAATATAACTAGTGGAGTGGTGCCTAACAGATTAACTCCAATTATATTCTAAGATTTACTATAAAGAAAGAAACTATCTAGGTAGGGACTGTGGGTCCTTAAATACACAACCTTACACCTATGAAAGTTCCTACTCCGTCTGCTTTGTCTGCTTTGTTTACTCTGTTATAGATTATATAGATTATATAGATCACATTATATGACCTTGGTTAATATTCCTCGTTATATAGTTCCACCGGATCCATCCTAGATCGTGCCTTTATTAACTAATTAGCTTCTTCCGATTCCTCTCCCAGTAGTTATAAAATTGTACTTAAAGCATCTGTAACAAAGTTACTAATTTAGTAGACTAGTGCTAGGGTTTAGTTCTTATTTACTACGGCTTTATAAATAGATTAGGCCTATATTATTTTATTAGTAAGAAACTCTTATAGTTTTTCTATCTTCTTTATAAATTTATTTACTTCTATAATTTATAAGGCTTAATAAGCTAGGCGAGGAATATTACTAAAGTGTAAGGGATCTCTTGGCGGCTGCCAAGGCTAGCCTTCGGCTAGCCCTTAGCACCTCCTTATAAGCTCCCTTAGGCTTGTAGCCCTTTTCCTCCTTATCGGTTCGTCTCTCTCTGTATAAGGTATTACTATACCTACCCTTATTACCATATCGTCCTCTTTTATCAACTCTTCTTATGACTTATGCTCGGCTTGCCTGCTCCCTACTGTATACCTAGGCAATAGCCTTATATAAAGGGTTTAAAACCTATTTGCGGATACTAGCTCTAGTTAGTTAGAAATAGGGAGACCTTTATAGTTTCCAAAACGGAGTTATTTGTAGTAAACTTAGTAAATATAAGCCAGTCTATCTAGTTATCTTATAAATACGATGTATATATCTAAATATATTGTTCTATTATAGCATTTGCACGTTCCGTTTAACACTCGATAGATAACTATAAAACTATCTACAACCATCTATAACTGTCTACAATTGTCCACCATAATCTACCGTTTTTCACTAAATTCCACCAATATAATGGAATCTAGTTAAACCCTATTAAAACTCGCGTGTGCTTATACCTATACATCTACTGCTAAGACCCTTAAATATTTAGTTATACGTTTCCTATATTCCTTTCTCTTCTTTATATAACGTCTTGTACTCTGCAAGAGCTATATACCCATAGATTTAGATAGAATTTATATTATTTCTTTAAATCTTCCTTGAAGCCTCTTCGCGCTCTTATATTACGTTGCGTTAAAATAACTATTATTAAAATGGCAAACGAACCCAAATCCCTTTTAATAACTATAAGTATTATAACCCTAGTTAGGGAATAGTTAACCATAATACAACAAGCCTTTATGGACGTATTAGCTTAGTAGTGGGCTGTACTAGAACCCCAGCACTAGTAATTAATAGAAGTACTCCATAAAGGACTCTATAATATTAAGGTATTTATGTTATAAACCCCAATAGTAACACCTATAAATAAGATTAAAATAACAGTACCTAAACCTAAACCGTTAAATGCGAACACTAAACTAGTAACGGTAGCTTAACCTACGTTTATAATAAACTAAGTACCTATTATAAAATTTAAAAAGCTCTCTAATCCTCTAATATTTAATAGAAACTAAAATAATCTACATCCCTTTATAACTAAGCTCCGTTTTAAACTTTTAATAAACTATAATTAATACCCTAATAAGGCTAGTAAGGTTGGCTATAGAATGTCTTAATTAAATAAAGACACTATATAAACCATAGATCTATTCTTCTATAATAGTACTTTCGTTAATTTCAAACCCTTTATCTCTCTACTAGAATAAATATATAATAACGCCAGCTATAAATATATAGCTATTACTAAACTTAAAAACCTATAATAACGGAACCGAGACTTTACTAACTTCTTTTTAGAATTTTTAGGTCTTATTAGCGAGCTAAATTAGAATAAAGCCGCTAGAGTTACTACCCTTTAATAAGCTATTTTAGATAAGATTAGAGCCTAGTTAGTAGGTAAAGAGCCACTAAAAAACCTATCTAAATTTACTACAGTATGTTAATAAATTAAAAAGGACCTTTAATATAACATACAGATTTATTCTCTAAAGTTAACTATACCTTATATTTAAAACACTATAAAACCGGTATATACCTTAAAGCGCGACCCGTCTCTAAAACCTAAAAGTCCTATATACAACCCTATAGACCTCAACACCATTTAATTCTATATACCCTTAGGAACCAATAAATAAAAAATACAAGCTACAAATAGAGAATATTTTAGATGCGGTAAAAAAGGATACACTTAAAAGCATTACCAAACTCACCCCTTTAAAAAAGTCCACTATAGTTTCTCCTAATTCTTAAACCGTACCTAATCCTTAAATCATACCCGTTCTTTAAGTCGTACTTATTCCTTAAATCGTACCTAATCTATAAATTGTACTTAGACGCTATAAAGTACCTTACCTTTAGTTAACTTAAAAAACAAATTATCCTAAGGCTAAGTCGCGTCTTAAAATAAAAAGTAGAAGAGTATAAGTATCTAGGCTCTTCTAGCGCTAATATATAATATAATTTCCTTAATATACTTAGTAAAATTTAAATACTTAGAAAATAGAAGGGAGTATAAATCCTTATAGATAGCGAAACTACTAGCATAGGCTTTATTAATACAAACTATATAAAAACTTAACGCCTAAATTTAAAGAAACTTGACAAGCCCTAAGGCCTATAAGGCTTTAATAGCAAACCTTTAATATATAGTAAAATAACGCATTACGCTCTTGTAAAATTGTAAATAGGTAAATACCTTAAATACGTTTCCGTATTTATAACACCCTTAAAGCACTATAAGATAATACTTGGATATAGATAGTTAAAATAATATAACCCTTTAATTAGCTGGGTAAAAGAAATACTAAAGTTCCATATAACGTACTACTAAAGTTATTGCTTAAAAAACCATTTGCCCTATAAATATATATATAACTATTTAAACTTAATATAATATAAATTACCCTTGCTATAAACCTCTACCTAATATAATAAATCTACAACTGCCAATTGTAGTAAAGAATGTAAAGATATTACATTAAAACCTCTTAAAATTTATATAATATAGGCCATACCTTTTATCTTATTAGTAAAAAGACGAGATTATAAAATCTTTGCTATAACTATAAAAGATATTAAGAAAGTACTAGAACTAAAAGAGTATTTTAATCCCTAACCTTTTATACCTAAAGAGTACCACAACCTAATTAATAAGTTTAAAAAATAATTTGCAGACTAACTAGCCCTACACTAAGAGAAGTATAATTTTAAGATAGAACTTAAGCCTAGTATAATACTAAAGTTTGGTCCACTATATGGTATATTACAAGAAGAACTGCTTATAATATAATAATACCTTAATAAGTATCTAGAAAAAGGATTTATTTATGCTAATTAATTCCTATTTACCTTACTCGTATTATTTATTAAAAAGCTAGGAGAAGGCTTAAGATTCTATATTAATTATTAAGCTCTAAACGTAATTATAATTTAAAACTAATATCCAATTCCCTTAATTTAAGAGACGCTTAACTAATTAATAAAGGCACGGTATTTTATAAAGCTTAATATAATCGCTACCTTTAATAAAATTCGTATACGTAAAGGAGATAAGAAGTATATAGCTTTTTGTATATAATAGGGACTCTTTAAATACCTAGTAATGCTATTTAGCGTAAAGAATAGTCCTAGTACGTTTTAGTAATATATTTATTACTGTATATATTAATAATATCTTAATCTACTTATCCTTGCTTTCTAAATATTAAAAATATATTAAAATGGTTCTTAAACGCTTATAAGATATGGGCTTATAATATAATATTAAGAAATATAAGTTCTACGCGTCCAAGGTTATATACTTAGGCTTAATTATATCCTATAATAGAATTAAAATAGACCCTAAAAAAGTTGCTATAATTATAAACTGGGAAAGCCCTAATAATATATAAAATATTTAAGGATTTCTAGGATTTATAAATTTCTATTAATAATTTATTAACTACTTCTTAGAAATTGCTTAGCCGTTAGTTAACCTAATAAGGAAGAACATAAAATTTAAATAGACTGCTAAATACAAATAAGCCTTTAAAAACTTAAAATATTGCTTTATAACTACTCTAATTTTTACCTACTTTAATCCTAACCTTAAATATATTATTAAAACGGACTCGTTAGATTATGTACTAGAGGGAGTATTATTGCAATATAATAAAAATGGTAAGCTATATCCAGTAGCCTTTTTTTTTTCTAAAAACTTGCCCCTGCTAAATTAAACTATAAGATATATAATAAAGAACTACTTATAATTATTAGATACTTTAAATAATGGCGTCCTAAGCTTAAAGGATTGTTATTTCTAATATGTGTATTAACGGACTATAAGAATCTGCAGTACTTTATAACTATAAAGCAATTAACACAGTATTAAATTTTTTGGGCTAAATACCTCTTATAATTTAACTTTAAGATTATATATTAACTAGGTAAACTTAATTAAAAGCCTAATATATTAATATAATAATTATAAGACTTACCTATAAACGCTTTGGATAAATAAATTGTAAATTAATTATAGATTTTACTACCCCCTAAATATTTTAAAAAACTACGCCCTATATTTCTAGATACGGAACTTAATAGAAATAAATAGGAAATTAATAAATAGGAAATAGAAATTAATAAGCTAATAAAATACAAATATAAGAATAATATATAGATAATTAATATAATAAAAGCAATTTAAACAGGAAAACAATAGTATAAGAATATTACACTCGCTAAATACAAAATTTAAAACGATTAATTATACTATTAATAGAAGATAGTGGTTCTAAATTCCAACCCTTTATAATTTAAGATACTTAAATTTATATACAACTCCCCTATAGTAGGGCATCCTAGCCATGCAAAGACTTATAAGATTGTTTAATAAGTATACTACTAGCTTATAATATACAACTATGTACAAAAATACGTTTGAGTATATAGGATATACATATATAGAAAGACCTCTTATATAAAAAAGTAAGGAGTGCTTTAACCGCTACTAATCCCAATATAAAGATGGCGCAATATCTTAATTAACTTTATAGTTAACTTGCCTAGTAGTAACGGGTTTATAAATATTATAATAGTAGTTAACCATTTTATAAAAATGCGATATATAATTCCTATGGACTTAATTAATACGATATTAGTAGCTAAATATTTTATTAAGCATGTCTTTAAGCTATATAGACTTCCTAATATAATAATATCTAACCGTAGAAGCTAGTTTGTTTTAAATTTCTAGCAAGCTTTATATAAATAATTAAGTATTTAAATATAACTCTTAACTATATTTTATCTACAGATAGATAGTTAAACTAAAATTATAAACGTGATTATAGAATAATACTTATAAATATACTACTCCTACCTGCAAGATGACTAGAAAAAATGGCTGCCTTTAGCTAAGTTTACTGTAAATAATATAATAAACGTATTAACAGGCGTAACACTATTCTACGCGACCTACGGATAAAACCCTTAAGTTAGATTTAAACTATATCCTAAAATTAATATAATAGGACCCACAATTAAACGAATTTAGTTAATTAACGCGTATAACTTCGCCGATTAAATAAAGTAGTTAATGGAACTATTATAAAGTAAATTAATATACGCTTAAACGTTATAAGAATGGTATACAAATAAAGGACGAGCTCTTGTATAGGACTTTAAGGAAGGTAATATAGCTTACCTAAGTACACAAAACCTAAAGACTTAATGGCCCTTAAAGAAACTTAATTAGAAGTTCGTAGGCCTATACTAAATTAAGAAAAAACTAAGCCTATACACCTATAAGCTTAAGCTGCTAACTAAGATAAAAATACACCTAACGTTTTATATAAGCTTGCTATAACCTTTAAGAGATAATCCTATAACTTATAAAATTCCGCTACCACCTCCTGTAATTGTTAATAACGGTAATAGTTTGTACTTTATTAACTTAATTAATAATATACAATAGAAAATATAATCTAAACAATTTAAACTTCTTATTAAGTAGAAAGGATATAAAATATAAACCTAGGAAACCTATAAATAGATTAAGGCCAACGCGCCTTCCCTAGTAAAAGAATTCTATAAAGACTATCCTTTACGGCCTACTCCAGCTAGATGGATATAATATAAAGGTAAACAACTACTACCTAATATAAAGATATATAATATAATAGCAAAAAACTCAAAATTGAAAAGAACTTAAAATACGTTATAATGCTTATAATATAATAAGTTATAAATTCTCGACTAAATTAAATTGTTTTAGACCTTTGGCTAAAGGGGAGGTACTATAACAGGACTAGCCTAGTTATAGCAGGAATATCTCGGTGAAACACTTAATAGATAACTATAAAACTGTCTATAACTGTTTATAACTATTTACAATTGTCCACTATAATCTACTGTTTTCCACTAAATTCTGCTAACTTAATTAAATTCCACCAAATTCCACTAATATAATAGAATTTGATCGAACCCTATTAAAACTCGCGTGCGCTTATGCCTACGCGTCTGCTACCAAGACCCTTAAATATTTAGTTATATGTTTCCTATATTCCTTTCTCTTCTTTAGGCAACGTCTTGTACTCTGCAAAAGCTATATACCTATAGATTTAGATAGAATTTATATTGTTCTTTTAAATCTTCCCCAAAGCCTCTTCGCGCTCTTATATATATAGCCTTTACTTATAGGGAGATCGATAATAAAGTTAATTAAGATATCCTTCTATCTTTAGTCTATAATAGGTAGTAGCTTTAAAAATCCATTATATATCTTATATAAAGCTTTAGCTATATACTAGCAGTGTATAAATAATATACTCTTTAACTACCTTAATAACTTCTATATAGCCTACCTAAATAATATTATAATTTACTTTAAGGATAAACTAAAATATAAAGAATATATCTGTAAAGTCCTATAATGGCTCCGCGAAGCTAGTCTCCAGGCCAATATTAGAAAGTTAGAATTTAGTATTAGACGCACTAAGTACCTAGGATTTATTATTAGTATAGACGGAATTAAGGCAAACTGTAATGGTGCTAGAGCGCGTCACCTGCTACTTTTTGGGCATTCTGCTATGTTCTGCCGACACTGCTTATAGAGCCGACCAATCAGGATTTTCTATACCCGGCATGGAAAATCGCTATTGGCTCGCTTACTACTAGCGCCTTAGTGACCCCTTTATATTTTTCTAGTCTCTAACAGACTTCTTTTTCTCCTTAGCTTAGTATTCTTGTATAGTAATAATCTACAAGCTTCGGTTTAGAAGCATTTATATAAGCCCATCACATTATACTAAGCTCTCCCTACATTACCTAGGAAGGCCTTAATAATATCCCACCCTAAAAAGAAGACCTTTGTCTGCAACAATGCGTTAACGCATTATACTTAGACACTAAATAACTATCTACTACGCCTGGGAAGGCCTTAACAATATCCCACTTTTATAGGCCAGACTGTACTTAACCTATACCCCTAAAAGAACCCCAGAATTAAAACCGAACTGTATAATTCTAATAAACCTTAGGAAGTTAATAATAGTACCTAAAGCAAGCTCATCTAAAAGACCTGCCTCTACCTAAGAGGAACACAAGATCTAGTTAAGATTAGAACTTAAAGACAATAATAACATTACAGATATACACAGGTAGATTTATGCCCTTGCAGCCAATTAGAAGGTTAATTATCTTTAAGCCTAAAGCATACAAGAGACTCTAAGGGAGATCCTAGAAAGCCTTACTGCCTTATAAAACAACCCAGCCTCCCCTTTATAAAGCCTTAGTCAACCCATTTACTTAACTAAATGCGATATATTAGAGAGTACGGATATAATAATAAAACAATTAAAGTCCGTTAAGCTCCCTAACCCCCCACTATTATTAGACGGTATAGACCTAACCTTTAAGAACTAGAGAATCCAGGTATAAGGAAAGCTTTGTGTTAACCACAACCATTTTCCCTTTAAAGAAGCTAAAATGCTCTACCTCTTTGGTTAAACCATTAGGGATACCTAATAACACCTCTAGGCTAAGTTTAAGAACGAGTCACCTATTCAGTTTATATCTATTAATAAGATAATACAATATCTGGCGGCTATTTATATTAACCCAAATAAAGTACGGGATGCCTATTACAACTATAATCGCCTAATAATAAAATTAAACTAATCCTTTACCAAGTTCTAGACCCAATTTTTACACCTAGCAGGCGAAGGCTAGGTTCCCCCTAAGAACTACTGTTTGGACCTATATAATAAGCTAACGGTCCAACTACAAAAAAAGATTGTGATAGCCTTAGATAACCTACCAACCTACCTAAGGCTTACAGCCCAATGTTTATTACTGGATTTAGAACTAAAATGAATTAATACTTGTTCTAACTAACTAAAGAAGTCCTATAGCGACTAGAACCTATCCACTATGCCAACTAGAGCTGGCGTTGGAAGACAAACTACAACTGCCCTTACACTAAAAGCTATTATAACTACCCACCTACAAGCCTCGTCTGAATTGCCACATACTATGCCTTTAGCTAATGCTTTTCGCAACACCCTAATTAACCCTACATCGGTCACGTGCTTTAATTGCGGAAAGGATAGTTACTTTACTACGTCCTGCCTAGAGCTAAAGGATATGGGCGATATTAAGGAGATAGAGAAAGAAGAAGAAACGTCTAATAAGTCAGAAAAAGAAGAACCCTAGGGAAAGACTCCCCTCTAGGGCATCCTATTAATCTTAAAGAGATTAATCTAAGTTAGCTAATAGGTGGAAAACACTTTACGGTTCTATATATAGTATCTTAAAATGGATATAAAGTTAATACAACTGCCCTTATTAACACTGGAGCAAATAGCTTTGCCTTTATAAATACTACTTATGCAAATAACGTTGCTAAGTTCTTAAATGTAAATGCTACCTAACTAGAGAAGCCTGTTTAAGTAAAAGGCTATAACAGCTAAGCCAGTAAGCCGGTTACCCATATCTTAAAGCTATATATCGCTATTAATGGATAACACCAGTTTGGTATCCCCTTCTACATTCTAGACCTAGGGTCCCACAATATAATCCTCAGCCAAAAATAGATGTCCTACTTTAATATCTAGCTAAACATTTAATAAAGACAGTTTGTCTAGCCAGAGAATAGACCAAAGTTACCCTTCTTTATTAGAGAAATCCGCACTAACCACAAGATATTAGCCGTAAAGGCTAATCCTATCTACTAGTAGGATATTAGGAATTGCAATATAGCCTTTGCCCAGGAAGATGCCCGCCGTAAGGCTAGTAGGAACTCTATACTAACAAGAATACTCCCCCAAAGGACTGCAGCTGAGGAGGACTTTACTTACGGAAGTAAAACGGACAGTGACGTAAATAACTTCTAAATTGCAGAGATCTGGCTAATAGGGAAGAGGACGTACTAACAGGACATGGAGAATAACCTTTAAAAGATATAATAAGAGCTAAAAGGAGTAAAGATAATGCTAATACACTAAAGGCTCCTAAGGCCATAGACACCCCTACTATCGCATAACCCCCCTATAGTAGACATCGCGGCAATTAGCGCTATAGGTTTCTACTTTAATATATATTAGAAGGACAATAAAGTCTTTATAACCAGCTTATACAAAATCAACTAAATTATTAATAAGAAGGAAGAAGGGCCAGTAGAGGAAACTAATAAGAAGCTAGTTAAGCGCCTCCTCCCTATATACCTCTTAGATTATAGAGACGCGTTCTTAAAAGCAGCCTTAAATATATTGCCCCCCTACTAAACCTATAATTATAAGATTTAACTAGAGGCTAATAACTCCCTAGGCTACAGCCCCCTTTACTAGTAAACTATAGAGGAACTAAAAGTAACCAAATAGTACTTAATTAATAACCTCTATAAGGGGTTTATTAAACTAAGTTAGGCCCCTTTTACTTCCCCTATTTTATTTATAAAGAAACCTAATAAAGGCCTTTATTTCTGCATTAACTATCAGAAACTAAATGCTATTACTTAAAAAGATTGCTACCCTCTCCCCCTAATTAATAAGACCCTTATACGTTTAAGCCAAGCTAAAAATTTTACTGAGCTTAATGTCCGCCAAGCTTTCCACCAAATTAGAATAGACCCTGTATTAAAGGATCTAATAACATTCCGCACCCGCTACGGTTCTTATAAATATAAAGTTCTTCCTTTTAGACTAATAAATGGGCCAGCCACGTACCAACGGTACATAAATAATGTTCTTTTTAACTACCTTAATGAATTCTGCATAGCATACCTAGATAACATCCTCATATACTTAAACAATAAACTTAAGCACCAAGTTCACGTTAAAAAGGTCCTAGAGAGGCTGCGGAATGCAGGCCTATAAGTTAATATTAAGAAATGTAAATTTAGAGTAAAACGAATAAAGTACCTTAGGTTTATTATTAGCACGGAAGGAATTAAAGTTAACCCTAAAAAGGTTAAGGTAATACATAACTAGAAACCCCCTTATACTGTAAAAGGCATCTAGTCCTTTCTTGGCTTCTATAACTTCTACCATTAGTTTATCCATAACTATGGGGTTATAGCTAAGCCTCTTATATAACTAACAAAGAACAACACGCTTTTTGTTTTTAATAATAATTATATAGAAGCTTTTAAGGAGTTAAAGGACCAATTTACCTCCTCCCTAATTCTCTGTCACTATAACCTAGACCTTAAATTAATACTAGAAATGGATGCCTCCAATAAAGTAGTAGTGGGAGTTCTCTCACAGTTATACCTAGATGGCGAGTAGTACCCTATTACATTTTTCTTAAAGATAATAGCCCTAGCTAAGTATAACTACGAAGTACACGATAAGGAAATGCTGGCTATTATATAATTATTGTCCTAATGGCGCGCAGAGCTTAAAAGCACAGACTCTTAGATTAAAGTCTATACTAATTATAAAGCCCTTAAGTATTTTATAATAATAAAGCAGCTTACTGGTTAATAGGCCAGGTGGGCTAAAATACTCTCCTAATTCTTCTTTATAATTATATACCACCCTAGTAGGCAAAATTCTAAAGCTAATACCCTTACCTAGAGAGAACAGGATATAGAACTACAGGATAAGCTAAGGGCCCAGCACCGGACATGTGCCCTCCTCTGTCCCAAACAGCTTAACCTATATATCCTTTAGGAACTAAGCTCTAAATAGAATAAGCTAGCGCCTATAGAAGGAGAGATCCTAGATAAACTAATGGGACTAATTAACTGCATCCTAATCGTAAACCGCATAGTTAAATCCCTAAAAGCCCTCCGCGATTAAGCTACAGAAGGCAACTCTAATTTAGAAATAAAAGATGGACTACTTTTATACTAAGAACGGCTTATAGTTCTAGACGTTAACAACCTATAAATAGAGCTAATCCGTGAAGCCCACTATTAAGTCTCTATGGCGTACCCTAGTTAAGATAAGACCCACCAACTACTAGCGCCTTGCTACTACTAGTAAGGACTCCTGTCCGATATAGAACAATTTATTAGGAATTGTTATGCTTATAAACAGGTAGATACCCCTAGGGACTAAACCCCTAGATAGTTATAACCACTACCAGTTCCCAAACGCCCTTAGCAGCATATTATAATAGACTTTAAATTATTCCTAAAGGATAAATATAGCTATAATATGGCCTTTATAGTAGTTAACTAACTAAGCAAGTAAGCCATTTCCCTCCCCTACTTTAAGACTATAACTATAAAAGACATGGCCCGTATATATATTAACAATATTTACTAGATCTATAGCGCTCTTAAGTTAATTGTCTCTGACTATAGACCTTAATTTATATTAGACTTCTAGGACAAATTCTGCCGTATTCTTAGAATTAAGATTAAGCTCTCTACTGCATTCTACCCTTAAACTAACGGCTAAACTAAGATTATAAACTAATACCTCAACCAGCGACTTCGCCCCTTTATTAATTACTACTAGGATAACTGGTCGGAACTACTACCTATAATGGACTACGCACAGCTTACGCTCCTTTATAATAGTATAGGAATGTCGCTATTTAAGTTACTCTATGGATATAAACCACAAATATCCTTTGATTGGGATAGACCTACAGGACCTATAATGGCCTGTAAACGCCTTAGCTATAAAGAGGCCCAGATATTCGCTAAGAGAATATATAGAGCCTAGAAGACTGCCCAAGCAATTATAAAAAAGGCATAAGAGAAGAAAGAGGCTGATATAAACCAATATTATCGCGAGGTAGACTTCCACGTAGGAGATAAGGTATAGGTGTTAATAAAGAACTGGAAAACCCAGAGGCCGAGCCATAAGCTAGACCACTAAATGGCTGGCCCCTATAAGATCCCTAAGAAGGTAGGGCACTCTTTTAAGGTTAAGCTACCAGAGTTAATAAAGATCCACCCTATCTTCTCTCTAGACTGACTGTAGAAGGCCGCGGACGACCCATTACCTAGACAGTACAATAACCCCCCATCGCTAATTTAGATTGTAGAGGATAAGGAATAGGAAGTTAAGGAGATCTTAGCAGTTAAGAAGGACTGTAGTACCTTAAAATACCATGTGAGCTAGGTAGGTCATAATGAAGATCTAGAATGGTACCCCGCATTTAATTTTAAGTACTCTCCCTATAAGTTATAAGATTTCCACCTAGCCCACCTAGACCTCCCTAGACCACCACGCAAACTAGACAGCTGGATTAAATGCTAGGAAGAAGGGTTAGATAACTATAACAATCTAAATAATAATAAAGAACTTAAACAAAGCCTGAGGGCAGGCTTTTTTAGGAGGGGGGGGTAATGTAACGGTGCTAGAGCGCGTCACCTGCTACTTTCTAGGCATTCTACCATGTTCTGCCAATACTGCTTATAGAGCTAACCAATCAGGATTTTCCATGCCCGGCATAGAAAATCGCTATTGGCTCGCTTACTACTAGCGCCTTGGCAACCCCTTTATATCTTGCCAGTCTCTAATAGACTTCTTCTTCTCCTTAGCTTAGTATTCTTGTATGGTAGTAATCTACAAGCTTCGGTTTAGAAGCATTTATACAAGCCTGTCACATAACCCTAAAAAAACGGCTGTAATTAATTAATGGGAATCCCTAAAGACTATAAAGGGGGTATAGTTATTCCTTAGTTTTTATAACTTCTACTAACGCTTTATTAAGAACTATAGTAGAATTGCTTAACCCCTTAGCCACCTTACCTGTAAAGACTAGCTTATTTACTTTAATACCGTATATAGGCAGGCCTTTAATAAGCTTAAAAAACAACTAGTTTCCACTTTCTTACTTACTTACTTTAACTTAAAACGGCCCTTAATGCTAAAAACTAATGCTTTAGATAGTATTATTACTAGTATTTACTTTTAGAAATAGACGGACAGAAAATAGCACCCTATTATTTACTACTTAAAGACTATAGTAGATGCTAAGCTAAACTACCTAATTTATAATAAGGAAATGCTAGCTATTATCTCTAGCTTTTAATACTGGCAAGTATAGCTAAATGGGACCCCTAAGCCTATCTAGGTAGTTTTAGATCACTAAGCCTTAGAATACTTTATAATAATAAAGGCCCTTACGGCCTAGTAGGCGCGATAGGTGGATATCCTATCTTAGTTTAACTTCTTAATTATATATAGGCTATGCGCTATAAACCGGGCGGATGCCCTTATAAGGTATAGATAGGACCTAGATAACTAGAGGACTATAAAGACCTTATTATAAACCTAGACGCTATTATAACTAGAGCACCTTAACTTCTAAATATAGGCAGAGCTAAATATAGACTTTTTAGACACTAAGATATGCCCTATTAACTTTATAGAACTTAATCTTATTAATAAACTACTATAGGTAAACTGTATAGCCCCTTTTCAATATGTTACGGACGCTTTAAGTACGATATTATGACTAGGAGAGGAGTTAGAAGAAGCTAGTTGGTTAATAAGAGTACGGTTTAGAATAGATCTAGTGGAACTATATAACAAGGAATAGTAACCGAGGTTATATAATGTTATATATAGTATATGCGGTATATAAACAGGACGTATGTACAATACGTATATAATGTACTTTACGTATAAGGAGGATTTCTTAGGAGTATAGTTATGTATTTAAAGGACCACAGTCCCTACCTAGATAGTTCTTTCCTTATAGTAAATTTTAAAATATAATTAGAGTTAATCTATTAAGTAACTACTCTACCAGTTATTTCTACTGTTTATTATTAACTTCCTATTTACCTATATACCTAGCCCATTAATAAGTCCACCGTGGTATTTCCTATAAAGCTTTATTATATATTTACTACCTAGTTACGGTATTAATAAAGTTAAATAATATGCTACTAAAAGCACTAGTTATAACGCCGTTAACAGTAGTAACTACCTTAGGTACTAGTAGGGATACTAGTATAAGGGATACGGATTCGCAGCTTATTATAGTAAGTTAGTTATAGGAAATGGTTAATTAGTTAATAGATAACAATTAAATACTTAAAGAAAGGATTAATGGAATTGGAGTAGCTAAGGTTAAGTTACTGTTAATTAAATAATTCTTAGGAGAAAGGTTAAAGCTTAAGGGATTTCTTACGCAAATATACTTTAAGGTCATGCAAAAGGGGGTAAAGTTAGTAACACCTATAGACTAAGTAGCATACGTAGGATTATTCTTAATAGGGAAAGCGTTGGAATGGTTTAAACTTTACCTTATTAAGATCTAAGCTAATAGAATAATAACTACTAACTAAGACGTATGGTATATATTCGTAAGCTAAAATGGGTTCTTAGAGAGACTAACCTAGATATTTAAAAACCTAAAAGTAACAACTATAGTAGAAAGGAAGTTATAGAACTTAGTATAACGCACTTTAGTAATTAAGTATATAATATAGTTTTAGACACTTATAATATAGGTTAAGTAGAATAATAAGGCGCTTATAGCATAGTATAAATAGGGACTTAACGCTAAAGTCTAGGACGCAATTATTTTAATAAAAGATATGGAAACTTTAAGAGAGTTAATAGACCAGTTAATTAAGATTAATAATAGGATCTATTAAAGGGAATAAGCTAAGAAAGGGCAAGATAGAGTTTTATAGTTATATAAGGCATAGAGTACGCATTAATAGATATAGAGTTAGAAACTATAAAATAGTAGGCCAGAGCTAATAGACTTAAGCGGCACTAAAGAACCTAAAAGATAAAATATAAAACTATAAAAACCTAGAGGTTAGGGATTAAGTAATTATAGGACTAAGGAGTAGAGGCCAAACTAGGGATCTTATTAATAGAAGACGTTTAGGCGGACTCCATAATAAGAAGATTAGTTTAAATTAGAAGCTTACATAAATTATAGAAAATAGTGTTACTTTACTAGAGACTATAAAGGAGGTTAAAGTAATTACACAGTAAAAGGAACTAAGTAGAAAGGACTAGGACTAGTAATAAAGAGGTTATGGAGTACCAGCGAATATACAGTTAAATATTTCGCGTTTTGCTATAACAACGCATGCCAAATTTATAAGAACGCTAAGTACAGCGCAAGCTATTGGCTATAAGAGCCAGAGTTAAGAGGACTTAAAGGAACTAGAGAGTTAGATAAAGAATAAGATTAACTCTATAAGCTATATTAAGATATTATAGCAACATGCGGATAAAGATTAGTAATAATAACAATAGAGTTAAAGTACTTATTAATTAACAGTAATAAGGAAGAAAAAGAGGCTAATTAGGGGCGCTTAAACCTTAATAATATAATAGAAGTAGAGACTAAAACTACCATAAAATATAGATTAGTAATGGGTATTATAATACCGTTAGATATAGCATCTATTACTTTGCAAGACGGAAGGAGCAATATCTTAAGAAGATTAGACAAGTAGACAACTATTAGCGCCAGCTTACCACTTAATAAAGGTAAAAGGCCACAGGCTTAAGATTCTTAAGATAAGATAAGATATACCTAAGAACCCATAATAGATAAAAATTAATGGGAAAGGGTAGTAGCTTAGTTTAGAGATAAATAAATAAGTATAGGACGAAGATTTCTAGGGAGCTAAGATTTTAAAGAACGAATAAGGTCTATAACAATTCTAGGTAAACGCGGTGTTTAGCCTAAAGGTTAAAAGGATAATATAATAGTTAAAAGGTTTAATAACATTAAAAATTTGTTTATACGACGTAATAAGATTAAAAGTTTAGATAAGTTTAGATAGTAAATTATTGTATAGTAAGAGTAAAAGCTAGATTAGAGATTAGCTATACTAGGATGTATAAAGGACAGAGCACTAGTATAGAAAGTTATAAATAGACTAAGAGTAGGAACGCTAAATAGCTAAATAACCTAGAATAAGAAGAGGACCTAGGAGTTCTAACTAGGTTTATAAAACGATATACTAGAGGCTATAATAACGCAGTAATAAAAAGATACTTCCTTATAGACAAATTGTATACACTTATAGAGCTTTACCAGAAGTGGTATTAGCAGAGAGGAAACGATAAGTAAAAAGATTTTTATATATAGCTAGATAAGAAAGTAGTACTAGATTAACCACTATTTAAGAAGTAGATAAGCTATATTAAAGGAGCTTTAGTTATAACTTTAAAAGATTTAGAGAACTAAGCTAAAAACTAGACAGAGATAAAAAAAATCTTAGTATTAGCAACTAAAACTATAACATATTAATTAAGTTAAGAGAGGTTTAAACTTAAGGATAAAAATAAGCTATAAGTTAACCTAAGACACCTAGCACACTATACGCTAGCGTGGATAATATATATGGATAATATATATAATATATATAGGATGCAGAACACTAGAGAAAGCCTATAACACCTATATAGAATGGGCAAGACGACACGGAGTCCAATTCTCACCAGAGAAATACCAGCTAATCTACTTTATAAGAAAACGCAACCAATCTGCAGATCTCTAGCATATAATTCATATTTAAGGCTTCGGGGGTTAACTAGTTTAAGGCCTAAGGGTATTAGGAGTATGGGTAGATAGTAAGCTCTAGTAGAGCGCACATACGTTATAAGCGGCCCGTAAGGGCCAAGCACAGTACATTGCAATGTCCAGGATTGTTAATTCCATATGGGGTCCATGCTTCTAGAGGTCACGCCTACTATATATAGCAGTTGTCTGGCCAACCATAACGTATAGATCCAGTATTTGGGCCATAGGAGAATCCGAGAAAGGCCCCCCTAAATTACTCCTTAAACTACTCTAAAAGGTCCAAACAGCTTGTCTCTAGAGCATAACAGGCAGGTATAAGCGAACGGCCACAGCACTGCTTAAGAAGGAAGCTAATATCCCCTCCCTATAATTATATATTAAAGCCGCTGCAATATAAAGGGTGCAAAGGGAGCGCAACTCTAATGTTATAAAGTATATTAAGACATGCCTAAACAAACTATGGAGTAACCTTAGGGTGCCCCGCAGGAGAACAAACTAATAACCCCAAAGTAGGGAAAATATGTTAGAGAAACAGGTAAAGAAAGTAGAAGAAGAATAGTGCCGTATTAGGGCCCAGGCCCATATAGAAGAGGAAGGGAAATACGTAAGAGATTAGTAAAGACAATAGTAAGAGAGAGAAAGGAGCCAAAGTAGAGTATAAAAGAGCACTGGAAAACTATCTACTGTAACACAACACTAGTTAAACCAACACTAGAGAGGTGTATAGGAGTTAAAGGTATAGAAGCTGTCTTAGGTAAGAGGAACCTAAGCTATAGCATGGTTAATACTATAGGGGGTAAACACCTAAGGGCTCTAAGAAGGCCTAATAAAGGCGGAAAACACAATAGCAATACTCTTAAGAATAGGAATAATAGGACTAAAAGATTGGCTCTATTAGGTGGGTGTCCTAGTAGGTAGCCTAAGATGCAAATATAGCTGGCCAAAACAGACACTAAAATACGTAATACTGTTATGCCCCCTACACACTAACTAAGAAGTAATACTCTTAGTAGCTAGCACAGAGAACTATAATATACTACTCTTAATATAAAAAGGTCTCAAGGCGGTTACCTAGTGGCTTATTAGCTAAAATATACTAGACCAGTTCTGGGTTACAAAGGAAATGGTAATAGAAGGTAAAGGGGCAAGTACTAGGCGCCCCTTAATAACTCTACAGTAGTAGAGTTAAGTTTGCGATACTAGCGCGTCCGTAGGCTTGTTACGGCAGCAGTGGTTCCCAAGGAGGTCATAAAGTAAGGTAGTAGAGCACTATAGGTAACTTGTAGGCGCCCTGTATGCGAGTCCTAAAAGGCGGAGAGATAGATTATAGGGTTTTCTCATTTTCTCAAATAGAGTTTTCTCCCTATATGTAAATAAGGAGTAGTCCACGTGGGCCTAATAGGGATCCGAATCGGACGTTAAGCAATAAATAATTATTATATATAGGACACCTAAGAATAAATATTATAAGTACCTAATAAGGATATATTAGGCACTAGACGAAAAAGAGCTTAGAAATGCTAAGTATATATATAGATAGTATCTAACTAAGGAGTAAGAATTAGGATATTTTATATTTTAACTAAAAAGGTTTCTTATAAAAGAATGCCTAAATAGATAATAGTAGTAGGAGTATTCTAAAAATACTTATCTATAGTATATTAAAAAAAAAGCAAACTAAATATTAGCTATAAAAGGACTAAGTATAGTTAAGATCTAATAGTTAATAGTTAGGAAAAGCGGAGGCCTATAAAACTAGAAGGAGCTAGTAATAGAGTCTTAGACCTTTAAAGAAATTATAAAATAATACCTAAACTTAAGAGTAAGTTAATAAGGTTAGAAGTTTAAAGCGCTAGTAGATAATAGAGTAATACAAAACTATATATTACTAGCAGTAGTTAAAAAAAAATAGGGTTACTATATAGATAGAAAGAGCATCTATACCCCTTAATAACAATTTTAAGAGATCTAATAGCCTATAGAGGAGGCATTATTAATCTTAAAATAGGACCTATACAGTTAACTATTAAAGGGAGATACGTTAAAATGTCTTTTAATATCCTACTATTAGGAAAGAATAAAGCAGTATTAGAAATGCCTTAGTTATAGGAATATAATCTAAAGATTAATTGGGTTATAGGTTAGGTCAATATTAAGGATATATAATAATATAAGATGTGATAGCAAACTAAGATAGTATAGTACTAAGTTAGAGCGATATATAAAGAGACTAAGTAAGGCTTAAGTTATATACCGAAGAGATATTATAAGTACAGCAAAAGGCTATAGAGCCCAGAAAGTAAAAAGCTGTTAAAGTATATAGTATAGGATTATAAGATAGAATTAGAGTTAGAAATAAGTCTAAAGTTCTTTCCAATCTATAAGCTTACTAAAATAGAGTTAATAGCACTTAAGGAGTTTATCTAAAAGAACTTACAAAAGGGATATATTCAACTATTATAGTTATTAGTAGGATATCTAGTACTATTTATCCCAAAGAAAAATAGAAAACTTAGAATATGCATTAATTATAGATAGTTAAATAGCATTATTAGGAAGGATAGATATCCTTTACCTTTAATTAGTAAAATTTAGGATAGGATAGGCAATGCATAAATCTTTACAAAGATAGATCTAAGATAGGCGTATTATTAAATTAGGATTAAAGAAGGCAATAAGTAAAAAGTAGCCTTTAGGTTAAAAGAAGGACTATATAAGCTATTAGTAATATAGTTTGGACTTATAAATATACTAGTAACATTTTAGAAGAGAATTAATAGTATAATAAGAGAATGCCTAAATAAGTTTATTATAGTATACTCTAATAATATTATTATCTACTTAATAAGTAAGAATATAGAGAATATATTAAGTGGGTCTTAAAAAGACTATAAGAAGAAAAAATGCTAGTAATAATTAAGAAATGCGAGTTCTTTACTTAAAAGACTAATTTTGTTAGATTTATTATAGAGCTAGAAAAGATTAGTATAGATCTAAAGAAAGTTAAAGCTATAGTTAATTAGCAAGAACTAGAGAATGTTACGCAATTAAGATTATTCTTAGGATTTTATAACTACTATAGGAGGTTTATAGCATAGTGGTTAAAAAGGATTAAGCTATTTATAAGACTTATAAAAAAGGAGAAACTATAGATATAGGGCAATAAGTAAAGGAAATTATTTAAAGAACTTAAGAAATTGTTTACCTAGAATCCAATCCTTAAGATTTACCAACTATAGTTAGATATAATTATAGAAACAAACACATTAGACTTTATACTAGAAGTATAGAGATATATAGCATCTAGTAGCGTATTATAGTTAAAAGATAATACCAGTAGAACTAAACTACAATATCTATAATAAGGAGTTATTAGGTATAGTCGCAGCACTTAAAAAATAAAAAGTATTTTTATAAGGTATAAAAAAACTATTTATAATAAGAACGGATTATAAGAACCTAATAGGGTTCCTAATAACAAAGAAATTAAATAGAAGATAAGTTAGATAGGCAGAAATGCTTATAGAATATTATTTTAAAATTTAGTATACTAAGAGCACTAAAAATATAAAAGCTGACGTACTTAGTAGGAAGGCAGAATTATAAAATGAAAAAAAGCTATTAGGGGCAATATTACACAAAAATAAAGATAGATTAATTAGGTACAATTATCCAAAAATTATAGTAATAAGAGAAATTAGTTAAACCTATAAGGCACTAGAAAGTGTATAAATATAGAGAATTTAAGAAGGATAAGGCGAGGATCTAGACTTAGAGTAGTACAAGTATTAAGAAGGTATATATATACCAAAGATAATAGTAAAGAAGTTTATAGAAGACTTTTATAAAGGAATAACTTAGGGATATAATAGAGCTATAGGCTTAATGTTAAGACTTTAAAAAGAGTATATTATTTAAGGAATCTAGGGATTAGTAAGATAAGTTATAAAGAAATATCTAGATTATTAAAGAAATAAACCAATAAAATATAAGCCGTATAAAGGGCTATAACCTATTAAAATACCAGAGAGACCATAGGAGGCTATATTATTATTATTATTTATTGCTTAACGTCCGATTTGGATCCCTGTTGGGCCCACGCGGACTACTCCTTATATACATATGGGGAGAAAACTCTATTTAAGAAAACCCCATAATCTATCTCCCTGCCTTTTAGGGCTCGCTTACAAGTCGCCTATAAGTTACCAGTGGTACTCTACTACCTTACTTTTTGACCTTCTTAGGAACTACTACTGCCGTAACAAACCTACAGACGCGCTAGTATTATACACTGTACTCTACTCCTATAGAGTTATTAGGGGGCGCCTATTACTCGCCCCTTTGCCTTCTATTGCTATTTCCTTTGCAACCTAGAACTGGTCTAGCACATTTTAGCTAATAAGCCACCGGGTAGCCGCCTTAAGGCCTTTCTATATTAAGAGCAGTGTATTATAGTTTTCTATGCTAGCTGCTAAGAGCATTGCTTCTCGGCCGGTGCATAAGGGGCATAATAGTATTACGTGTTTTAGTATCTGTCTTAGCCAGCTATATTCGCACCTTAGGCTACTTACTAGGATACCCACCCAGTAAAGCTAATCTTTTAGTCCTATTATTTCTATCCTTAAGAGTATTGCTATTATATTTTCCGCCTTTGTTAGGCCCTCTTGGAGCCCTTAGGTATTTACCCCCTATAGTATTACCTATACTACGGCTTAGGTTCCCCTTGCCTAAGTCTGCCTCTATACCTTTAACTCCTATTTATCTCTCCAGCGTCGGTCTAACCAGTATTATATTGCGGTAGATAGTTTTCCAGTACTCTTTTATACTCTACTTTAGCTCCTTTCTCTCCCTTACTATTATCTTTGCTAGCCTCTTGCGCGTCTCCCTTCCTCCTCTATATAGGCCTGGGCCCTAGCGCTATACCATTTTTCTTCTACTTTCTCCACCTGTTTTCCTAATATATCTTCCCTACTTTAGGGTTGTTAGTTCCTTCTCCTATAGGGCACCCTAGGGTCCCTCTATAGTTTATTTAGGCGTGTCTTAATATACTTTATAACGTTAGAGTTGCATTCCTTTTATACCCTTTACATTGCATCGGCTTCAATATATAGTTATAGGGGGGGAATATTAGCTTCCTTCTTAAGCAGTGCTGTGGCCGTTCGCTTATACCCGCCTGTTATACTCCTAAGGCAGGCTATTTGGACCTTTTAGAGTAGTTTAAGGAGTGATTTAGGGGGGCCTTTCTTGGTTTCTCTAGTGGCCCAAATGCTAGATCTATACGTCATAGTTAGCCGGACAACTACTATATATAGTAGGCGTGACCTCTGGAAGCATAAACCCTATATAAAATTAACAATCCTGGACATGGCGATATACTATACTTGGCCCTTACGGGCCGCTTACGCCGCATATGCGCTCTACTGGAGCTTACTGTCTACCTATACTCCTAATACCCTTAGGCCTTAAACCAGTTAACCCCCAAAGCCTTAGATATGGATTATATGCTAAAGATCTGCAGATTAGTTACGTTTTCTTATAAAATAGATTAGCTGGTATTTCTCTGGTAAGAATTAAACTCCATATCGTCTTGCCTATTCTATATAGGTGTCGTAGGCTTTCTCTAGTGTCCTACAAATCTCTGCGGCTGTTGGCCCATATATAATTAGGTTTATGTTATTAACAAAGCCTATCCCCTAGGTCGCCCCTTCCTTAAAGGTATTAAGCAGGTTGCTTACAAAGAAGAGGAAGAGTATAGGTAACAGAGGTAATCCTTATAGTATTCCTGTTGTGACTGTAATAGGGGGGCTCTAGTATCCGCTAAAGACTAGTAATATTTCTTTCTGGCCTGTAAATCCTTAAATAAATTAAATAATCTATTCTGGGAAGCCCTTTGCCCTAAGGATATATAGGAGACGCTTATAGGGTACATTGTTGTAGGCGCCGCTGATATCTAGGCTAAGTATTAATACTATAAAGTCCTTTCGCATAGCCCATGCAGTTTTAATAGTAGTAGCGAGTAGTATAAGTACTAATAGCGTTAAGCGATTCTTTCTTGCCCCTATTTGGCTTTGTGGTAGTAGGGCATGTTCCTCTGCCATATCTGCTATACGGTCCGCTATAACCTTTTCTAAGATCTTGCTTAGGGTGTTTTCTAAGGCAATAGGGCGGTAGCTTCCTGGGATTAAGTAGTCTGCTTTACCTTCTTTTTATAAGACGACTGTCGTCATAGATCTTCCAAGTCGCGGATAGTAGCCTATTACAAAGCATGCTCTGGCTACATCTGCAAGCTAAGGTGCTATAAGTGGTCCACAGGTCTTTAGGGCTTTATTTGGGATCCCATCTAGTCCTAGTGCTGTTTTGTTTAAGAGGCGGCTAATAGTTCTAGCCATTTCTTTAGTTGTTATATCGCTGTCGACCCTTAGGCAAGTCACCGGTGTTTTACTAGTGATGTCGCTAAGGTCTACTAGAGCCGGTTAAGGGAAAAATCTTTCTATAAGGATCTTTGCCTTCTTATCATTATTGCTTGTAGCCTATGGTTCGCCTGCTCTTCGTAGGGGTGGTAGGTGTGGATCTTCTACTAGGCGTCCCGCCTTTTTCTTTACCTATTTTGCTATGGTCCAAAGGCCCTTGTTATAGGGGAGACTCGGGTTAGTAGTGTGTTCGTTTATAAACTATCTCCAGTTATTCCTTACTTCTTTTCTTAGGGTATTCTTTAGCTGGTTTCTTGTGTCTTTATATTATCTCTCGTCCTCAGAATCGTGGCTGCTTATGTATTTCCTCCTTGCTCGTCGTTGGCCGGCTACAAGGGCCGCGCACTATGCGGACCATGCGTGTCGCGCGTAGGGGCCTGGTTTTGAAACCGGGGAGGCTATATTATAGGACTTTATTATAAAGCTACTAAAGTTAAAAAATTCTATTACTAGATGAGATTATAACGCAATCTTAGTAATAGTAGATAAGTTAACTAAGTAGAGCTACTTTATAGCATGTATAGAAGAGATATTAGTAGAAGATATAGCTAGAATCTATATTAAAGAAGTGTTTATAAGATATAGAGCACTAATAAAGATTATATTAGATAGAGATTTAAGATTTATAGTAGTATTCTAGGAGGTATTCTTAGCAGAATAAGGGGTTTAAGTGGTAATATTAACCGTATATTACCTATAAACAGATAGATAAATAGAGAGACTAAACTAAACGTTAAAGCAGTATTTAAGATATTATATTAATTATACGCAGAATAATTAGTTATTGTTTTTACCAGTTATATAGTTTATATATAATATAATACTATAAAAAGGGATTGGTATATTACCTTTTAAGGCAAATTACGGATATAAGCTAAAGACATTATTATCGCCATAATAAGTAAAGAAAATGAGTAGTATAGCTAAAGAAAGAATAGACATTTTAATAAATCTTTATAATTACCTTAAAGAAACAGCTAAACTAGTATAAGAAAAAATAAAAAAGTATTATAATACTAGGAGATCTAAGGGACCAGATCTTAAGAAGGGAGATAAAGTATAGCTACTATATAAAAATTTTAAGAGTTAATAACTAAGTAAAAAGTTAAACTATATTAGACTAGGACTATTCGCAATTAAAGTAAAAATCTTAGAAGTTATGTATAGACTTAACTTACCAGAAAAGATAAAGATCTACCTTATATAGTATATTATAATGCTAGAGCTAGTATATGGGAATGTTAAGCCACTAGTTTACAAGGCAGATATATATAGAGGTTAGGAAGAAAATAAATAAAAGGTTTTAAAGATTATTAGTTATAAGGACATTAACAATAAAATATAGTATAAAGTAAAGTAAATAGGCTATAAAGAGACTACTTAAAAACTATTAAATAATTTAAAGAACGCTATAAGAAAGGTATAGAAGTATTAAAAAAAATAGATTAGGTAGCATTAATAAAGAAGAATTATTAAAGAATAAGTTACTTAAGGAGGACCTAAGAGAAGTAGCCACTAAGTTACTTTAGGCTATTTCCCCTTCTGTTAAAAAAGGATCTATTTTTTTATACCACGGAACTCGACCGTAGGGGCCTCCATAGGAGAACCCCGTGCTCTTATATACACCTCGCGTACAGCTTATGTCAGCTACGCGAGGGTATATCACCTCCTTACGCCCTCGACCCTTACGATTGATCGCGCAACGTCTTGTAGACTCCCCGAATACATACGCTTTGTAGCCACTGCCCCCGTCCCATGACATTACGTTGCGCCTTTTTCTTTATTAATACTTAGCCTACAACCAATTCTATATCTCTATGATACCGTAGACGCTATTAGAAGCAGCATGTCTATAAGTTACCTTACTTTATACTCCTAAAGAATTAATAATAGTAAGATAAAATTCCTTTACTAGCTACTATATTAAACTTAAAGAACAACCTAATACCTATATTAAAACTACAACACTAATTAGTCCTAAAAGGATTTAATTTATTAGCCCTAGCCTTAATCTCTAAAGGGAAGCCTAGTGGCTTAAAAGACTACAATAACTATAAGGGGGACATTAATAATATCTTATCCTTTATTAACTATATAACCACAGATAAATAAGTCGAAGAGCTACTACCTATTAAGATTAAGATATGAGATGCTAAGATATTTATAAAAATAGTAGTATAAGAACCTAATAAATACTACTGCCTTTTATAGAACTACCATCTAAAGCTTATATAAGCTGAGATATATACTGCCTAAAATTATAATATTATCCAAGACCTATAAGCTTGTAAGGCGCTTACTAATAATATATGCTAAGAGATTAAAGACGACCTCCACGCGTTTAAACGCAACGTCTAATAATTAAAGAAGGCTAAGATTACACTTATTGCTACAGTTACTAAAAGAGAGGGTATAATTAAATATCTACAATCTTAGCTTAATAAGCATATTTATAACAATATTAGATACCTCTTTACTATATATAATGCCACCTAAGTCTCTATACCCCTAGCAACCTTACCTACTTAACACTTAATAAAAGGTTAGTGCTAAGTAGCTTTACCTAATAGGAACCCCTATTATAGCAGCGGCAACAATAAAAGCTATAATAATTAAACCTAAACTACTACTATAGGGTCTAATATACGCTACCCTAATCCCCTAATCTTTAAGGGTAACTATAAGAAATATAGCTACTAAAAGATGTAAATCTATAAAAAACTAACCTAGAGCCCCTGCCTTTTTCCTATAGAAGATACTAAGATTAGCTATATTATTAGACAAATAAAGGGCATCCTATTTAATAGGCTTTTCGCTTAATAAAAGACTAACAGTCCCTAGAAGTGGTAGTCCTACTAAAAAGTCCTTAATAACCTTAACTAAATATATTGCGACTATAACCTAGTGGCCACTAGTTAAGCTAAACTACGCGCTCTAAAAATAAGTCCTACTAAATTATTTAATAAGTTCTATGTTAAATTCCAGGAATATACTAGAGTCCTTACCTAAGACGACGCTAAAGACTAGGAAGATCTTCTTAAAAAAGTCACTTATTGCCTTAGTTACGCAGCTGCTAGCCATAACTATAATAACGTTTATAATATAGTAGCAGCCCTATAGAAGATTAAACAACAGCTAAACTAAATTACTACTGTAAACCCCTACCTAAAGACCTCCCTATAGAAGCCCTCTAGACCTACTAAACTACTAACGCCTACTACTCTAAGCAACACCACTGGTCCTAATATTAACCTCTTTATACTAACCTTCTTAAAGAAGCTACTAGATAGAGAGCGCAAGCTACTCTAGAAGCTAAGGTATTGCTATAGATGCTGTTAAGAAGGCTATTATAGCTATAGCCTAAACTGCCTAATAGCTAGGTTTAGCAGCCGCTGTTAAACACCTAACCCTATACCCTAGATATTAAATACGTTACTATATACCGCTACCGCATAAGACAAAGATGCAGTAATGGTAGTAGAATTAGACGCGGAAGTAGAAAATGCAAAGTCCTAGCCCTAAGTTGTAGGTTAGGATACTCTGACAATAGAGGGATCTATATATTAGCTTGCTTAATAGATAGCTTAATAAAAATAGAAGGATAGAAGCAAATAGTCTTACCTATAGAGGGAACTACCGCTAAGAAATAATATAAAACCTATTCTATAATTGACTATAGAGCTACTAATAAATTTATAGATACCTAATTTGTATATATTTATAACCTACTTACCTTACCCCTTACTAAAGCCCACGCCCTATAACTTGCTAATAGTAGTTATACTACATAAAAGGTTACCTATATAGTATAACTTTACCTAAATATAAACGGACACTAGGAGGAGCTTTAGGCCTATATTACACCACTTATAAACTACCCTATTATCCTTAAAATAAACTAGCTTAAATAACACAACCCCGCTATTAACTGGCAAAAGAGAGAAATAACCTTTAACTCTAAATACTACAAAGAGACTTGCCTAGGGCATGGCCTAGCCGCCTTTATCTACTCCCTAGGATATTAACCTAAGAAAACCCTTATTACCCTATCTATGACCAACTACTACTATATAAGCGCCGCGGCCTTCTACTGCATAGCATATAGAAAAGGCTGGACCGTTGCTATAGCCTCTTAATTACAACTATATAAGCTTAATAAAGATTAGGACTATGTCCTCTATAGTAATAGGATAGATATAGTTAACCTCCTAGAAAATAATGCCCCTATAGAACTTTATGGACTTTTACCCTTAGACTTTAAGAAGTTTATAAAGCTTAAAAAAGGACTCACTAATAAGGAACTCCGCAAGCTCCTCCCTAAGAGATACCATAACTTTATTAATGTATGTTTATAAAAGAGCGTAGATATACTCCCCCTATATTAACCTAACAACTATACCATTAATATTAAATAAGGAAAAACGCTGCCCTATAAGAGACCCTACCTAATATTAAAAAACGAACTCTTAGTTGTTAAAAAGTATATTAATAAGCACCTTAATAAAGGGTTTATTTATCCCAGTATATCCCTAGTAGCCACCCCTATCCTCCTTACTAAAAAGCCAAAAGGAGGTATTTAATTCTATATTAACTATAGAGGACTTAACGCTATTATAATTAAGAACTAATACCCTGTACTACTTATACGTAAGACCCTTAAACGGCTTAGCTAAGCCAAAATCTATAACGTGTTTGACCACTCCCTGGGCCACACCAGTCCTTAGGCCACTCCAAAAACCACCAAAAATCGGGAAAATCGCATTTTGATATCTCAACATCGGCTTTATAATAAATTCTAAAATTCCATAGCTAACCTTTTATGCCTATTCTAAGACTCTACTCTAACTTTGGAAGTAATTCATTAAGTAGTTCTAGAGGAATAGCAATTTGGCTTAAAAATTGGGGGCCAAAACTTAATAAAACTCAATATCTTGATAATGGCTAGGCTTATTATTCTAGAACTTTAACAGGAGTCTTAGAATAGGCATGAAAGGCTAGCTATAAAATTTTAGAATTTATTATAAAGCCGTTATTGATATATCAAAATGCGATTTTCCTGATTTTTGGTGGTTTTTGGAGTGGCCCGAGGACTGGTATGGCCTGGGAAGTGGTCAAACACATTACTAAGCTTAATATTATCGCCGCCTTTAACCGCCTCTAAATATGGGAAGGTAATAAATAGAAAACCATATTCACATCACGCTTTAGCCAATTTAAATATACTATTATGCCTTTTGGTATATGCAATAACCTAGGCAGCCTTTAAAGCTATATTAATAACGCCTTATAGGACTACCTTAATAACTTCTACTTTACATACCTGGACAATATACTTATTTATAGCAATAACCCTTCTAAGTATACTGAGTACGTTTAAAAGGTCCTATAGTGCCTTAGAGATATAGGACTTTATATTAATTTAAAGAAGTGCAAATTCTTAGTTATAGAAGTAAAATACCTTAAACTAATTATTACTACTAAGGGTGTCTGTATAGACCCCAAAAAAGTATATATAATCACTAGATAGCAAACCCCTACCTATATTAAGGATATATAAGCCTTCCTTAGTTTCGCCAACTTCTATTAGAAATTTATATACAACTTTTTAGGTATTATAGCACTACTTATAGCAATAATGCGAACAAAGGGTCTTTCTGTAAAAGGAAGAAAAATATATTTATATTTTATCTGGACGCCTAAATATAAAAAGGCGTTTTAAGACTTAAAAAATATATTTACCAAAGTACCTATCCTAGCTTACTTTATACCAGGACAATAACTCTATCTTAAAACTAACTCCTTAGACCATGTTAACGTAGGCGTCCTCTCTTAAATAGGCAATAACAGTCTCCTCTACCTAGTTATATTCTACTTGTCTAAGCTTACACTATAAGAATATAACTATAAGATCTATAATAAGGAACTCCTTGTAATTATATAAACGTTTAAGGAATTCTAACTAGAACTCTCCTTAGTAGAACATAACTAGCTAACTAATGTCCTTATAGATCATTACAATCTTAAGTACTTTATAACTATAAAACAACTAAACTAACGCCAAGTACGTTAGAACAAGTTCCTCTCTAGTTTTAACTTTAAAATTATATACAGGCTAGGAATATAAGACACTAAGCCTAATAGCCTAACACGCCACTTATAAGACCTTCCTTAGTCTAAAAATAACCCCTATAATTAGTTCTAACAATAGACAATCTTAAAAGTATAGAACTTGGCCCTAGGTATGCTACCTATAATAGAGCTAACTATATCTTAGCTTTATACTATAGAACTAAAGTTAACCCCAGAAATTAATAAGCTTATTACCGCAGCATATAACACCTCTGTTAACTTATTACTGCATTAACTAATTGCTGCAAAGATTGCTAGTACCTATATAATGCCTACTAACCTCTAAAGCTTAGGCTAGATTAATATAGCAGCCTTAGAAGTAAAAGAGAATAGGCTCTATTATAGAGGCCGTCTATTTATCCCCAACTTAGAAGACCTATAATGGCAACTAATCTAAATAGCCTATAACCTCTAGTTAAGCGGCTACCTAGGCAAAAGAGGGACCTATAAGCTCTTAAGCCAATACTACTTCTAGCCCAAAATAATAGACTTAGTTGAACGCTTTATAGGCGCCTGCTAGGGTTATAAGCGTGTTAAAGCATTTTATATAAAGTACCAAGGACTATTATACCCTCTACTAGTACCTATACGCCAATAGGCAGATATTGTTATAGATTTCATTATTAACCTACCGCCTTGTAAATAATATAGCCGAACCTATAAAAACATCCTTATAATAATATGTCGACTTATAAAAGAACGCCACTACGTCCTAACTAAAGGCGTAGCTATTAGCAATATTACTAATGCCTTCCTCCGCAAAATCTACTAACTATATAGATTACCTAACTCTATTACGTCTAACTAAGGTATGTAATTTAACTCTAATATATAGAGGCGGATCTACTAATGCCTTAGTATCTCCGTTAAGATATCTATATCCTTCTACTATAAAACTGCTGGATAACTGGAAAACGCTAGTGCTAGTATAAAGGCGTACTTATGACAAGTAGTCGACTATAGTTAAAATAACTGGGTAGACTACCTTCTACTAGATAAATTCACAGCAAATAACTACGTCTTAGCTACTATAGGACTTACCCCATTCTTTACAAATAAAGGTTATTACCTATAATCTAGTATAGAGCCACCAGAGCCTATTAATAAGAAACTACCATATAGAAAACACCTTAAGATGCTACTTGCCAATTAGCATACAGACTATATAAAAGATCTACTTAACTACTGTAAAGGAGAGATGGCCTAGGCCTAAGCAAAGCAGGCTTACTTTGCTAACCGTTACAGAATACCACCACCTAAAATGTGTGTTGGCGACTAGGTATAGTTAGATATGCGTAATATCTCCATATAGAGGCCTATAAAGTCACTTAACTATAAGAACCTCGGCCCCTACTAGATTAAATAAGTTATTAACAGAGGAGCTGTATATAAACTAAAGCTTCTGCCTGCCTTAGCTACCTGTAGGATATGGCCCGTGTTTTACCTATAGCTACTACACCTTTACTAGCCTAACCCTCTACTAGGATAAATATAGCCTAAACCCCTACTAGTACTAATCTAAAATAAGAACAAGAATAAGAACCACAAGGAGTAGACTATGAAATAAATTATTAACTCTAAATACTTTAGCAAAGGTAGAAGACGGCGGCTCTACTATAAAGCTACCTATATAGGATTTGATATAGATTAGCCAGAATAGTAACTATAGTAAGACTTTAAGAATGCAAAAGATCTAATTAGCGATTTCCACCATATAAACCCACAGAAACTAGGCCTAAGTAGAGATTTTATACCTAATCCCCTATAGGAGCCGTCACAGCTAAATTGTTATACATTACCATTACGTAACTACTTTAATAAAATGTTAAGGAACTTCAACTACTAGTCGAAGTTGTCTAATTAGTCAGATTCTAGACGCTAAGGAGAAGCCAGCTAATTAGGATTTTCTATCCCCGGGATAGAAAATCCCTATTAGCTTACTTACTACTAGCGCCTTAGCAACACCCTCGCACCTTACTAAGTCTCCTTCCCCTAATATAGCCCAGTACCTTCGCATAGTAGTAACCTATAAGCTTTAAGTTAGAAGCACCTATACAAACCCATTACACCTGTAACGATATTTCTCCTTCTAGATACCCTAAGCATTTCCCCCTATATATATATAGTAACCACAGTGTTGCTAGAGCTCTGCCTTAATAGGAGGGGGGGTAGTATCACGGAACCCAACCGCAGGGGCCTCTATAGGAGAACCCCGTGCTCTTGTGTACACCTTGCGTACAGCTTATATCAGCTACGCGAGGGTATATTACCTCCTTACGCCCTCGACCCTTACGATCGATTGCGCAACGTCTTGTAAACTCCCTGAATATAGAGTATTTGAGGGGGTATTTGAATTGGCTCGTGCATACGTAAGCGAGGAACATTAAAAATGACGGAAAATGCCGTTTGTGAGGAAAATTGTATATAAATAGCATTCTACTACATGCACTTGATTTTTATTGCCGTATATTAATTACATTCACTTAAATTATACCCTCTATATACTCATTGAACTCTGCTTTCTTGTTATATTCCTTATTATCCAGCTCGTCCTTATTAACGTTAATTACCTCCTGTATAGGCTGAGAGAGTGAAGCTATAAGAATGTATATATCCTCCTACTTGTTAATAGCGTTATTAACTACGTCCTTCTTTTGTGTGAACTTAACAGAAGCCTTAGCTAAGGCGTTTTTAAGCTCTTTAATTTCCTGGTTTAACGCCGTAGTATGATTTCGCTGGTACTTCCTAATAGTTGTATTAAGCTTCTTCTCTGTAGCTTTATAGGCCCGTTTAGATACACGCATTTCTCTGACAAATTTATCCTTTGCCTTTTAGAGTTGAGCCCTACTACTACGGGCGGCCTTCCTCTGTTTAAGGGCCTCCCTCTTAGCCTTATTAACCTCTTGTTTAATCTCCCTCTGGGCTATATAAAGCTCCTTAGCCTCTTGTTTCTTGTGTTCTATTAAGGCCTTTGTATCTAGAATTCTCTGGATCTCAGCGGTAGAAATATGGTGTGATTTTATAAGTACCGAGTTCCGTACTACCCTCTTCTTCTTAGCCTCTATAGAGGCAGTAGCAAGCTCCTTGTTATGCTGTTGAAGAAGCCTAATTTCCTCTGATTGGACCTGTATAGTAGCTAGGAGCTTCCTAGTAGCTAACTCTTAAATTTCTGGTGTTGCAGAGGGGTAAGAAATGGTCGCTCGGTACCATAATCTGTTGCTTATAGTAAAGGGTGTTCTAGGGTGCATTGGCGACGAAAGGAGCTATGGAGGCTCTGCTGGATTTGGCGTAGGAGTAGCAGGTCTCCTAGCAACCTGAGTACTGCGCAGCTTGTATAGTATTCTCTCAGCATCTAGGGGGTAAATTCCGGCAGCTTTAAACGACTTTTTAATATACTCTGGAGTATATACTCTCTCTTAGATCTGCCCATACATTTCTAGGAAGTAGGCACGTGTAATTCCGGTAATTCCCTTTGAAATATATTCATCAACCTTATCAGAATAGGCCTTTTTAAGAATGCTGAAGAGGCACCGATCTAAAGGCTGAAGATGATATGTAGAATGCGGAGGTAGGCAGAAAGGGACTATCTTTACATTCTTATAGTATTGAATAAAGTCCAAGGAGAGGTGCGATATATGGCCATCTATTAAGAGAAGCCTCCAGCCGTATAGCTTACCGGCAGCCTTTTGTTCTTCACGGATATCCGCCCAATAGTCTTCTCGGCGGGTATATATATCAAAATGCCTTATCCAATTAGATGCATGGCTTTAGTCGCTCTAGCTATTATTAGAGACTGCTATTTGACAGTCTGGCACCGATCTAAGAGCTTCTTGGGCTATATAGGTTGTAATAACCTTCCCTTTAAAAATAAAATAGGAAGGAATTGATTCGCCAGTAGCATTAATAGAGGCAATCTTGCTCGTCCACTCTTGATTACCTGGCGTAACAGGTTATATAGAGGAACTACGTAGAACGACTTTCTTAGAGGCATGCGCGTACCCCATTTAATATCCAGTTTCATCCATATTCCAGCAATTAGGTGCCTTAATATAAAATTCTATACAGGTGGCCTCTAACTCATTAAAGAACCTTTTATATGCTAGGAAATCGTTATCTGCCGTAGCTCTCTCTATTTTAAGATAGCGAGTGTATTGAACTTGAAAGGATTAATGGCGTTTTAAGTACGAATCTACCCATCGGACACCAAGGAATGCCTGGCTAGTATCCTGGCCAGCATCTTGGAGCTGCTTTTTGTATACATCTAGGGCAATCTTACGGATCTGGCTCTTCTTAAGAGGAAAGTGATGCTTTATAAGAATTGTACAGTATTTTTTAACAGCTGCTTTGAATTCCGGGCTTAACTTTTGCTGGAATTGATGTGCTTCCTTATAGGATTAACGTGTTCCGTTAATGCGCTTGAGAATGGTGTTAGGATGGATCCCATGCGATATTGCAGCCCTTGTAAGGGTTCCATAGTGCCCAGTTCGGTGCGCAGTGATAGCTTCCTGTATAGTAGTCTCCTTGGAAGGCCTATGACGTATAGAAGGCATGGGGTGTGTGTAAATTGAGGCTATACAGAGAGGTGGAAGCATTAAGGTGGAAGCATTGAGTTGAATTTTGATGTTCCTGTTTGTGGCAGAATCGCTATTCTGACCAATTAGAGCTCGGCGGTGAGCCTATGCACGAGCCAATTTAAATACCCCCTCAGATTCAAATACCCCCTTAAATACTCTATACACTTTATAGCCATTGCCCCCATCCTAACATTTATTACTAAGTTCCTAAAGGCCTTATTTTACAAGTTTCTACTCCTTAGAATAAACCTTTTTATATACCTTTTTAAGATAAAGTAACTAAGTAGATATAGCAATATAAGCCTCTAGGGCCCTCTGATTAGCGTTATAAGAGCATTCTAAATTAGCCAGAGCTTAAGTTAGCTTACCATTAAGCTTTATAGTAGTAGATTAAACCTAGGACCTTAGTAATAATTAATAAGGATACTTAAAGGCTATTAAGAGTAATAGGACGCGTATATTTAGCATTAAAAATTAAGCGAACATTATAGGATAACCAAATATTTGCTTTAGTGCACTCTAAATATAAAGAGGGTTACTAAGATAAAGGATTTACTAGCGTAATATAAACTAACCCCTTTTTCGCACAATAAGAATATAGAGATGGTATTATCTTACTAAGAGATAATATTAAAGCAATAGTGTGAGCATAATGTTGTACTTATAAAGAAGAAGGAGCTTTAGGTATAATAAGCAATAATATTAACTAAATTAATTAAATGGACATTATACCTCTAGTAAACAACTTAGAAATATTAGGAATCTTTAAGGACAAAGATAAAAAGAAGGGAGATAGTATTATAGACGCTTTAAGTATAATATTATAACTACTAGAAGAGGAGTTAGAAGAAGCTAGTTAGTTAATAAAAGTATAGTCTAAAATAGATCTAGTAGAACTATATAACAAAGAATAGTAACTAAGGTTATATAATATTATACGCAGTATACGCGGTATATAAACGGGACGTATATATAATACGTATATAACGTACTTTATATATAAAGAGGATTTCTTAGGAGTACGGTTATGTATTTAAAGGACTATAGTCCCTACCTAGATAGTTCTTTCCTTATAGTAAATTTTAGAATATAATTAGAGTTAATCTGTTAGGTAACCACTCTACCAGTTATTTCTACTATTTATTGTTAACTTTCTGTTTACCTATATACCTAGCCTATTAATAAGTCCACCGTGGTATTTCCTATAAGGCTTTATTACACTATAGGGATACTATAAAAAGACAAAAGATGCTTTAAGCCTATGGTCCCTTAAAAGCGGACTATTAAAGCATAAGAAACGGCTAGTAGTAGCTAAGAAATAGAACTTATGGACTTAGCTTATTACTAAAGCGTATACTTAGATCTTTACGGCCTGCTCTAAAAAAATAAGACCTATAAGATTATCGGCAACTGTTACTATTAGCTTAAAATAGTTATAGATATTAATCGCTATATATAAAACTATAACGACTACCGTAGATTTATAATTCTATAAGATAAGATTTTAGGACTGTTAAAACTACTTTTAATACCAGAGTGCCCCAAGTAATATATCTTTATAGACTTCTACGAGCTACCTATAGACCGTAACAGATACGATATAGCTATAGTTATAGTTAACTACTTTAGTAAGCGTCTATTTTTAATCTCTTGTTATAAGAATATTAATACTAAAGAGGCGGCTTAACTATATATTTACTACGTCTACCGAATTTACGGATTACTATATACTATTATATCTAACTACGGACTATAGTTTATATTAGCTTTCTAGAATAAGTTTACTAGAATCCTAGATATTAAGCTAAACCTTTTTATAGTATACTACCTCTAAACAGATAGCTAGACGGAGATTATAAACTAGTATTTAGACTAGAGACTCTAACCTTTTATTAACTATTTTTAGAATAATTAGACCGAACTACTACCCCTAATAGACTACGCCTAGGCTACCTTACCTTATAACTTTCGTTAGGAAAACGGGAAGTGGCGCAGGAAATTTGGTTTTGCTAAATGTGTTTTTAGGGCCCAGGGCTAGCTTTGCGCTATATTAGCCAACCCCCTAGGGCCTGGGGCTAGCTTTCTGCCATATTAGCTAACCCCTTAGAGCTTAGGGCTAGCTTTCTGCCATATTAGCTAACCCCCTAGAGCTATACGCTAGCTTATAGCTATAAAATAAATATTGTTACTATTATTGCATTTATTGCCATTAGGGTATTAAAATCCTAAAGGCCTCCTAGTAGGCTCTAAGTAGGCTCTAAGCAGGCTCTAAGCAGACTCTTAGTAGAACTTTAATTTTCCTAATTATCTAAATCGTCCTAAGTACCGTCGGGTCCCCGCTATATTCCCTAGGCCAATATCCTCTATACGTGCCTTTACATACCCCTTATACACCTAAATGCTACCTTTGCCCTTCCTTCCTTACACCCTTCCTATTTAGGGAGGCACTAGAACGGTAGCCAGCAGAGAACTATAACTAGAACTAGATAACCATTGCCAGAACTAGATAACCATAGAACCAGACAACAACCATTTAAATAACCAGCTAGCGAACACCACAAATAATTTAATTAATCAATTAATTGACTTAAATTAGAGCCTTAATATAGCTCATTACCAAATTAAATCGGATTAAGGCCTCCTAGGGAGACACCCTAGATAACTACTATTTAAACCAACCCCTCCACTAAATTAAATCAGACACTGACATAGGCAGGCTAGCTAGCTGGCACTAGGCCTAGTTAGGAAATTAGTATATAACCAGTAGATTATCGGGAACACCGCCAATTAACGATTTGGAGCCTCTATATAAGGTTCCCCCCTTTACCTCAATTGATCGCTTGAAGCCTAAGCAGTAGTCTCCCTAAAAAGACGTAGAGCTCCTATAATAGATATAGGCAGGTAGGTAGGTAGGTAGGTATATAGGTATATAGGTAGGTACATAGGCAGGTACATAGGGAGGTATATAGGTACGCAGATACGCAGATACGCAGGTACGCAGGTACGCAGGTATATAGGTAGGTACATAGGCAGGTATATAGGCAGGTACGTAGGCAGATACATAGGCAGGTACGTAGGTAGATACACAGGGAGGTACGTAGGTAGGTATATAGGTAGGTACGCAGGTAGGTACGCAGGTATACAGGCAGGTATATAGGCAGGTACATAGGCAAGTACGCAGGGAGGCACGTAGGTAGGTACGCAGGGAGGTACGTAGGTAGGTACGCAGGGAGGTATATAGGTAGGTACGCAGGTAAGTATATAGGCACGTAGGCAGGTACGTAGGTAGGTAGATAGGCACTAAACCTAGTTAGGAAATTAGTATATGGGTAGCGGATTATTTAGACTAGCCAATTAACAATTTTAAGCCTCTACATAAGGCTCTCCCATTCTGCTATATATATACTCCTTTACCTACTATTAATTAAATATTTTAAATTTTAAATGTTTTATAAATATTGCAGTTATAGGAAATATTGTAAATATTATAGCTATTAGATATAAAGTGGCTAAAGTAGCTAAAGTAGCTAAAGTAACTAAAGTAGCTAAAGTGGCTAAAGTGGCCCTGGGCTAGCGTAAATAAGTATATATAAGCAGATTAGCGGATCTAGCTAAAATGACCCTAGGCTAGCCCTTATAACAAAGCCTTATGGGAAATACCATGGTGGACTTATTAATAGGCTAGGTGTGTAGGTAAATAGGAAGTTAATAACAAACAGTAGAAATAATTAGTAGAGTAGTTGCCTAACAAATTAACTCTAATTATATTCTAAGATTTACTATAAAGAAAGAACTATCTAGGTAGGGACTATGGTCCTTTAAATACATAACCATATCCCTAAGAAAGTCCTTACTCCACCTACTCTGTATACTCTGTTTGCTCTGTTATAGATCTTATAGATTATATAGATTATATAGATTATATTATATAATCTTAGTTACTATTCCTTATTATATAGTTCTACCAAATCTATCTTAAACTGTGCCCTTATTAACTAACTAGCTTTTTCTAACTCCTCTCCTAGTAGTTATAACATTGTACTTAAAGCGTCTGTAATACTATCTCACTCCTTTCTATCTTTGTCCTTAAAGATTCCTAATATCTCTAAGTTGTTTACTAAAGGTATAATGTCCATCTAATTAATTTAGTTAATATTATTACTTATTATACCTAAAGCTCCTACTTCTTCTTCTGCGGCTTGTTAGTCTTATACTATTGCGTCCATACTATCTCTAGGTAAGATAATACTATCTCTATATTCTTATTATATAAAAGAGGGGTTAGTTTATATTGCGCTAGTAAACCCTTTATCTTAGTAACCCTCTTTTTACTTAGAGTGCACTAAAGCAAATATTTAGTTAACTTATAACGTTTACTCTATCTCTAGTGTTAAATATACGCGTTCTATTACTCTTAATAGTCTTTAAATACCCTTATTAATTGCTACTAGGGTTCTAGGCTTAATCTACTGCTATAAAGCTTAATAATAAACTCTTAGTAGCACTAGCTAAACTTCGCCGCTCCCATAATGCTAAGTAAGAGGCTGCTACCGCCTAATAATATGCTCTTAAGTCCCGTCTTAAAAAGGTGCGTAAGAAGATTCGTTTTAAGAAGTGGAAACTTATAGAATAGGGCCTTTAGGAACTAGGTAATAAAAGAACAAAGTTCCTCTAATAGAGAGGGAAATAACTTTAAGTACCTTAGTAGCTGCTCCTCTTAGGTCCCCCTTAGGTAACTTATTCTTTAGTAACTTGTCTTTATTAATACTTTCTATCCCTTTTTCTTCTAATACTTCTATACCTTTTTTATAGCGTTCTTTAAATTGCCTAGTGGCTCCTAAGTAGTCTCTTTATAGCCTACCCACTTTACTTTATACTATATTTTATTATTAATGTCCTTATAACTAACGATCTTTAAAACCTCCTATTCGTCTTCTTCTTATCCTCTATATATGTCTACTTTGTAGACTAGTGGCTTAATATTCTTATATACTAGCTCTAGCATTGTAATATACTATATAGGGTAGATCTTTATCTTCTCTAGTAAGTTAAGTCTATATATAACTTCTAAGATTTTTACTTTAATTATAAATAGTCCTAATCTAACGTAGTCTAACTTTTTACTTAATCGTTAACTCTTAAAATTTTTATATAGTAGCTATACTTTATCTCCCTTCTTAAGATCTGGTCCCTTAGATCTCTTAGCATTATAGTATTTTTTTATTCTCTTTTATACTAGTTTAGCTATTTCTTTAAGGTAACTATAAAGATTTATTAAAATTTCCATTCTTTCTTTAGCTATGCTACTCATTTTCTTTACTTATTATAGTAACAACGATATTCTTAGTTTATACCCATATTTTGCCTTAAAAGGTAATATGCCTATCCCTTCCTATAGTATTGCGTTATATACAAACTATATAACTGGTAATAATAATACCCAATTATTCTACGTATAATTAATATAGTGCCTTAGATACTGTTTCAACGTTTAATTTAGTCTCTCTATTTATCTATCTATTTGCAGGTAATATGTAGTTAATGTTACTACTTAAACCCCTTGTTCTGCTAAGAATACCTCCTAAAATGCTGCTATAAATCTTAAATCCCTATCTAATATAATCTTTATTAGTGCTTTATATCTTACAAACACTTTTTTAACATAGATTCTAGCTATATCTTCTACTAATATTTCTTTTATGTATGCTATAAAGTAACCCTACTTAGTTAACTTGTCTACTATTACTAAGATCGCGTTATAATCTTATCCGGTAATAGGATCTCTTAACTTTAGTAGCTTTATAATAAAGTCCTATAATATAACTTTCCATAGTCTTTTTGGTGCTTTAATAGGTTATAGCCCTCTATACAGCTTATACCTTATTAGTTTATTCCTTTAGCAGTTTAGATATTCCTTTATAACTTATCTTGCTAATCCCTATATTTTTTTAAATAATATACTCTTCTTAAAGTCTTAATACTAAGCCTATAGCTCCGTTGTGTCCTTAAGTTATTCCTTTATAAAAGTCTTCTATAAACTCCTTTGCTATTGTTCTTAGTATATACGTAGCTTCTCGGTTTTCGTACTGCTCTAAGTCTAAATCCTTGCCTTATACTTTTTAAATTCTTTATATCTATATACTCTCTAGTGCTTTATAACTCTAACTAATTTCTTTTATTACTATAATTCTTGGATACTTATACCTAATTAATCTATCTTTGTTTCTGCGTAATATTGCTTCTAATAGCTTATCTTTATTTTACAACTCTACTTTCCTACTAAGTGCGTCAGCTCTTACGTTCTTAGTGCCTTTGGTATACTATATTTTAAAATAATATTCTATAAGCATTTCTGCCTATCTAACTTATCTTTGGTTTAGTTCCTTTATTATTAGAAACCCTATTAGATTCCTATAATCCATCTTAACTATAAATAGCTTTTCTATACCTTGTAAGAATGCTCTTTATTCTTTAAGTGCTGTAACTATTCCTAACAACTCCTTATTATATATATTATAATTTAGTTCCGCTAGTATTATCTTCTAACTATAGTATACTACTAGATGCCATATATTTCTATACTTTTATAGTAGGTATGCTCCTAGTGCAAAATCTAATATATTTATTTCCATAACTATATCTAACTATAGTTGGTAAATTTTAAGGACTAGTCCTTAGGTAAATAATTCTTTTAGTTCCTTAAATAACTTTTTTTACTTATTACCCTATATCTATAGTTCCTCTTTTTTTATAAGTCTTATAAATAGCTTAATGCTTTTTAACCACTATGTTATAAATCTCCGGTAATAGTTATAAAACCCTAGGAACGATTTTAACTATATAATATTTTTTAGTTCCTACCAACTAACTATTACTTTAACTTTCTTTAGATCTATACTAATCTTTCCTAGTTTAATAGTAAACCCTATAAAATTAGTCTTTTGTGTAAAGAACTCGCATTTCTTAATTGCTACTAGCATCTTTTCTTCCTATAGTCTCTTTAAAACCTACTTAATATATTCTCCATATTCTTATTTATTTATTAAGTAGATAATAATGTTGTTAAGGTATACTATAATAAACTTATTAAGGTGTTCTCCTAATATACTATTAATTCTCTTCTAAAATGTTACTAGTATATTTGTAAGTCTAAACTGCATTACTAATGGTTTATATAGTCCTTCTTTTAACCTAAAGGCTACTTTTTACTTATCGCCTTCTTTGATTCTAATTTAATAGTACGCCTACCTTAGATCTATCTTTATAAAGATTTACACATTACCTATCCTATTTTAGATTTTGCTAATTAAAGGTAAAAAATATCTATCCTTCTTAGTAATGCTGTTTAACTATCTATAGTTAATGCATATCCTAAGTTTTCTACTTTTCTTTAGGATAAATAGTACTGGATACCCCGCTAATAACTATAACGGTTAGATATATCCCTTTTATAAGTTTTCTTAGATAAACTCCTTAAGCGCCACTAATTTGGTTTTAGTGAGCTTATAAATTAGAAAGAACTTTAGACTTATTTCTAGTTCTAATTCTATTTTATAGTCCTATACTATATATTCTAACAGCTTTTCACTTTCTAGGCTCTATAGCCTTTTGCCGTACTTATGGTATCTCTTTAGTACGTAACTTAAGCCTCGCTTGGTCTCTTTATATATCGCTCTAACTTGATACTATACTATCTTAGTTTACTATCACATCTTACGTCGTTATATATTCTTAATATTGACCTAACCTATAACCTAATCGATCTTTAGATTGTATTTCTATAACTAAGGTATTCCTAATACTGCCTTATTCTTTTCTAATAGTAGGATATTAAAAGACATTTCGACTTGTTTCCCTATAATGGTTAACTAAATAGGTTCTATTTTAAGATTAATAATACCTTCTTTATAGGCTATTGGATCTCCTAAAATTGTTATTAAAGGGTATAGATACCTTTTCTATCTATATAGTAACCCTATTCTTTTAACTGCTGCTAGTAATATATAGTTTTATATTACTTTACTATCTACTAGCGCTTTAAACTTCTAATCTTACCAACTTACCCTTAGATTTAGGTGTTGACTTATAATTCCTTTAAGGGTTTAAGGCTCTACTACTAGCTCCCTCTAGTCCTATAGGCCTCCGCTTTTCCTAACTGCTGGCTATTAGATTTTAACTATACTTAGTCCCTCTATAGCTAATACTTAGTTCTTTTCTTTTCTTTAACGTACTATAGATAAGCATTTTCTAGGCACTTTTACTACTATTATCTATCTAGGTATTCTTTAGTAAGAAACCTTTTTAGTTAAAGTATAAGGTATCTTAACTCTTATTCTTTAATTGGGTGCTATCTATATATATATTTAGCATTTCTAAGTCCTTTCTTATCTAGTGCCTAATATATCCTTTTTAGGAACTTGTGATGTTTATCTTTAGTTGTCCTATATATATTATATATACTATCTATATATACTATCCACGCTAGCGTATAGTGTGTTGGGTGTCTTAGGTTAACTTATAGCTTATCTTTATCTATAAGTTTAACTCTTTTTTAACTTAACCAATATAACGCGGCTTTAGTTACTAGTATTAAAACTCTCCTTATCTCTTTCTAGTCTTCTACTTAGTTCTCTAGATCCCTTAAAGTTATAACTAAAGCTCCTTTAATATAGCTTATCTGCTTCTTAGATAGTGGTTAGTTTAGTATTACTTTCTTATTTAGCTATATATAAAAATCTTCCTATTTATTATTTCCTCTTTACTAATACTACTTTTAGTAAAGCTCTATAAGTATGTATAACTTATTTATAAGGAAGTATTTCTTTATTACTATATTACTATAGCCTTTAGTATATTATTTTATAAACCTAGTTAGAACTCCTAGGTCCTCTTTTTATTCTAAATTACTTAACTACTTAGCTTTTAGCGTTCCTATCCTTAGCCTATTAGTAACTTTCCGTACTAGTGCTCTGTCCTTTATATATCCTAGTATAGCTAATCTCTAGTCTAGCTTTTGCTCTTACTATATAATAATTTATTATCTAAACTTATCTATACTTTTAGTTTTATTGCGTCTTATAAACGGGTTTTTAATATTACTAAACTTTTTAACTATTGTGTTGTCTCTTTAACCTTTAGGCTAAATACTATATTCCTCTAGAATTACTATGGACCTTATTTATTCTTTAAAATCTTAGACCCCTAGGAATCTTTATTCTATACTTATTCTTTTATCTTTAAACTAAGCTGCTGCCCTTTCCTAGCAATTTTCGTCTGTTATAGGTTCTTAGGTAAGTCTTATCTTATCTTAAGAGTCTTAACTATCTCTTATCTCTTAAGAATCTTAAGTCTATGGCCTTTTACCTTTATTAAGTGGTAAGCTGGCATTAACAGTTATCTATTTACCTAATTGTCTTTAGATGTTGCTCCTTCTATCTTATAAAGTAATAGATGCCGTATCTAATGGTGTTGTAATACCTATTACTAATCCGCGTTTTATAGTAGTTTTAGTCTCTGCTTCTATTGCGTTATTAAGGTTTAAGCGCTTCTAGTTAGCCTTTTTTTCTTCCTTATCGCTGTTAATTAATAAGTACTCTAACTCTATTATTATTATTGCTAATCTTTATCTGTATATTACTATAATATTTTAATCTAGCTTATAGAGTCGATCTTACTCTTTATATAACTCTTTAGTTTCTTTAAGTCCTCTTAACTCTAGCTCTTACGGCTAATAGCTTACGCCGTACTTGGCGTCCTTATAAATTTAGTATACGTTGTTATAGTAAAACGCGAAGTGCTTAACTATACACTTATTAGTACCCTATAACCTTTTTGTTACTAGCCCTAGTCCTTCTTACTTAGATCATTTTACTATGTAATTACCCTAACTATCTCTATAGTCTCTGGCGTAATAACCCTATTTTCTATAATTTATATAAGCTCCTAATTTAAACTAATGTTCTTATTATAGAGTCTGCCTAAACGTCTTCTATTAATAAAATCTCTAGTTTAGCCTCTACTCCTTAGTTCTATAATTACTTAATCCTTAACCTTTAGGTTTTTATAGTTTCTTACTCTACCTTCTAGGTTCTTTAGTACCGCTTAGGTCTATTAGCTCTGGCCTACTATTTTATAATTTCTAACTCTGTGTCTATTAATGCGTGCTCTACGCCTTATATAACTATAGAACTCTATCTAGCCCTCTCTTAGCGTGTTCCCTTTAATAGATCTAATTATTAATCTTAATTGCTTAGTTTATTACCTTTTTTAAAGTATCCGCATCTTCTATTAGAATAATTACATCCTGGACATTAGCCTTAAGTCCCTATTTATACTGTGCTATAAGCGCCCTATTATTCCACTTAACCTATATTATAAGTGTTTAAAACTGCGTTATATACTTAATTACTAAGGTATGTTATACTAAGTTCTATAACTTCCTTTCTGCTGTGGTTATTACTTCTAGGTTTTTAAATATCTAAGTTAGTCTTTCTAAGAACCCTTCCTAGCTTATAAACATATACTATATATTTTAGTTAGTAGTTGTTATTCCATTAGCTTAAATTTTGGTAAGATAAGGTTTAAACCATTCCAACGCTTTTCCTATTAAGAATAATCCTGTATATACTACTTGGTCCATAGGTATTGCTAACTTTACCTCCTTTTATATAACCTTAAAGCGCATCTGTATAAGAAATCCCTTAAGCTTTAACCTTTCTCCTAAGAATCGTTTAATTAATAGTAGCTTAACCTTTACTACTTTAATTCCATTAATTCTTTCTTTAAGTATTTAATTATTATCTGTTAATTAATTAACCATTTCCTATAACTAACCTACTATAATAAGCTGTGAATCCGTGTCCCTTATACTAGTATCTCCGCCGGTACCTAAGGTAGTTGCTGCCGTTAACGGCGTTGTAACTAGTGCTTTTAGTGGCATGTTATTTAACTTTATTAATACCATAACTAGGTAGTAAATGTGTAACAAAGCCTTATAGGAAACACCACGGTAGACTTATTAATGGGCTAGGTGTGTAGGTAAATAAAAAGTTAATAATAAATAGTAGAAATAACTGGTAGAGTAGTTGCCTAATAGATTAACTCTAATTATACTCTAAGATTTACTACCAAGAAAGAATTATTTAGGTAGGGACTGTAGTCCTTTAAATATACAACCATACGCCTAAGAAAGTCCTTGCTCCGCCTACTCTATATACTCCATTCGCTCTGTTATTGTTGGTTACACAAGGGGATATCACGTAGCTACGGTTCGTAGATAGTATAATAGTTGTTCTTCTTGTTAATAGGAATGAGGAAAGGGGTAAGGAACTTAAGGTTCCTCACCACGCTAGGGCCATATCAACACGTAATAGCAACATGCCTCATTCCCAATACTAGCAACTCTTCTTTTTATAGTTGCCATCTACATATATACAAATAGACAGGATGCGACAATACTAGACAGTGTACAACAATACCAAACAATATGCGATAATATGCGACAATGCGGCAGTTAGCAGAATTTGGCGGATAACGCAAAGACAGGTAGGCCGCCAAGGCGCTAGTAGTAAGCGAGCCAATAGCGATTTTCTATCCTGGGGATGGAAAATCCTAATTAGCTAGTTTAAGTTAGGGTTTATAAAATGTTATACTTCTACTCCCTTTTAACCCAACCTTTAACTCGTATATATAGAGTATTTGTGTTAACAAACGTCTCTAGTGCCTTGTTTGGGTTTGCCTTTGTTATTACATCTACTAGGTTATCTTAGCCATTAATCTATTAAATCTTAAAGAGTTCTTAACGCTTATAGGATTACTAAAGTGCCATAATATTAATTATAAGGCGCTTCTCCTTTATAGTACCAAGCTTAACTAAACACTTATAGAGGGAATATAAGTCAGTGCATACAATTATAGGGATAACGGGAAGTTTGAGTTAATCTATAATTATCTTTAGGGTAGTTCCAATTGCAATTACTATATTAACTCCACTAACTATTCCATATATCTCTAACGCTAAAACACTTTAGGTAATGCGCTTGCTCTTAGTTAAGCTCTAATAGATAAGGTTGCTATAGATTATAAAGTCATTCTCTCTAGTAAACTTATTTGTGATAATAATCTTATATCCTAGCTAGGAGCTAAAATCTTTATTATTTACAAACGATCCATTAATAAATACAAAGAGCTTAGTGGTGGGAAGATTAATAGGCATATAGTATAGGCCCCGGTCAAGATAGTTCATTTACTAGGAAAGGCGTTTATTTAGGGCAAGAATGTTATCCTTAGTTAGTTTCTGGTGTTAGGCGGCAATAGAGAGATCGAATAAAGCCTTAGGTTGACAGATAGAAGCAATATAAGCTCCGCGAGCGCGTTGCTCCACATATCCTTACTTTAGAGAATTAGCGTTAATAACATCAATCTTCTTACCTTAACCCTTCTGGCGCAGAGCAATAGAATCCTCATTTAGGGAGAGGATGCATCTATTAAAGAGTAATAGTGTTATTAAACTAAGCTTTTCCTTTGGCTTTACTATAAGATTTGCCTTTACTAGCTCATCTTCTTTAAGAGCTAAGAATTGGTCATCTCCTAAGATAATTATATTATTAGTTTATATGCCAATAATTCTAAATAAAGTTCCTATAGTTATAATAAGGAAGTAGGGATTAAATATAGAAGTAGTTATTAAAAGCTTCTCTTTATAGTACTTGCTATAGGTAGCCCACTAGTAAGTTCCTGCCTCTATAATCCTATATAATAGCTTAAGCACAACCATAATCGTATCTTTAGGATACTGGTGGCGAATTTGCTCTAGAAGGTATGCCAATATTAAGCGCTAAAGGTGCGTCTCTAATTAGGTATAGGCTTAAGTAATATCTTATAAATAAACTACCATTCTATTCTTTATTAAGGAGGGAGCTAGCGCAATAATAACTCGCTAACTAGCTCGTTAAATTATAAGAGACTACATAAGAATTACCTCCTTGCCATTATTGTTATAGCCTTAGATAACAAGCCTTAATTTCTTAAATAGGGCGTTAGTAGCTTTGCCCTTAATTTTATTAACTATTCTTAACTTAAAGATGCAAACTCTATTAAACTTAGTAGGGTTATACTTTTTAAATTTAAAAACTTCTCTTATAATAAGACCCTCGATCTCCTGCTTATTAAATACTTAGAAAGAAGCTCCTAGAGTTATAATATAACCTCCCTTTTAGAGCTGTTTTATAAGTTTAAAGTCATCCTTCTCCTTAGCTGTTATAAAGGCCATTAATAACTTAACTCTATTTTTAATGGCGGTAATAAATTACTCTTTAAAATCAATAAGATATTAGCAATTTTATAATCCCTTTAGGTAACCTCTACCGCGTTATGGTTGTGGCGCATCTACTAATATTATATTAGGATCGTAGTCGCCTTCTAGAGCATGTTAATTATAGTTCTCCTCTAAGGCATCTTTTAAGGCATCCTATAAAGGCTCAGAACTATTATCTTTATAGTAAGACTTAATAACAGTTAAACAGAATTAAGTGGGTCTATAAGGCATCTAAATAGTATAAGTCTGGCCATTAATTGTAATAAGTTAATATGGGCCTAACCATCCTCCCTTTTCACGCCATACGCGTACCTTAGACTGGAGTGGCAGATCGAGCGTAGTTAAGGTATTTAGGCCATTTCTCATTCCTAGTACGTCGTTAACTTGGCGTATAGCGTAGAGACGTTATACCTCCTTTATTACCTTGCAAATAGCCTCAGCTTATTACACAATAGAGGGAGATAGTAGAGAATCGTCAGTTATTTAAGGGTAGGCGTTAAAGACTAGCAATATGGGTACAAGTCCATTTAGGCCAGCAGAATCGTTAATAGCTTTAATAGCTATTTATAAGATAAGTTTTTTGCTAGTATCCTCTAGTTCTAAAGAGATAATCTTATATACGCGGCGTAATGGCGCGTAATATCACTCCACTTTTCTAACACTATTATATACCTTAATAGGGACTTCCTTAACCTTAATTGCCATTGCCTTTATCTATTATTAAAACTCTATAAATAAGAAGTTCTTTCCTATGTTATAAACGATTTAATTAGGGGGTCCTAGGTAGATATTAATCTAGTATAACTAAAGGGTATCTTATGCGTTCCTAGCTAATATATCCTTTAAGAATTATGCGGCTTAGAAGAAGGTTAAAAAGTCAACAACTTAAAGTACTAGCTTGCCGCTAAGATACATAACGTCGACAATAATATAGAAGTTAAAGTCGTAGTTATCTTTAAGGGTGAACTTAAATCGGCCAGGGGACTTCTGGTTCATTTAGCAGTAATAGTAGTACTTTATAAAATGCTTAATTGCCTTAACCTTAACTTTATAGCTTGCTTGCTAAAGAACCCTAAGCAATTAATAAATAGATAGATAGCCAAAATAATAGTGCAGTTGGCGTAATTCTAACTTAGTTAAGTGGCTTTAAGCAACACTCTTTTCTAGTTAATAAAGGAGCAACTAGGGGTAACCCCACTTGCGCATAACGGGTACCCAATTATCTCCCTAAATAAGTATATTCTTAAGGTTGTTAAGCCTAACGCCTAACTTATCTATATCTTTAATGCAAAATAGAAACAGAGTGTTTGTAGAAATAATATAGAAAGTAATATATCCTAAAGGGGTTTAAACCCTAATTATGCCAAGAGAGATCGCAGTACCTTTACCAAAGCAAATTATATGTTGGCCTGCCGTTAATTAGTCGATCTAAATAGAGCTATTAAGCTACTAAAGAGCTCAAACTTAAGGTTCTCCTACTATAGATACTCCTGCGGCTCCTATATCCGGCATAATACTATAGAAAACGTACGCCAAGTATCTATTGTTAAAGGAAAACGCAGAACTCTCCTTTAGCTCATTAAAGATATCTAATTTCATAATAGAATAGAGCGTAGATTAATTATTAAAAATAGTAACGATTTATATACCATCTACCTCACCATACTTAGTAAAGTATTAGTTAGGGGAGTAGTCCTCAATTTCTATATCTATAAGGAGCTATTTAACCTTATTAACCTCACCCTTAAGATCTTCTACGCCTTCATATTAAACCAGGAAGCTTTAGAAGTAGGCCATAGTAACCTTATAATTTCTAATATTTCTTACACTCTAACGGAACTTGTTATATACCTCTTTTCACTTATTAAGGGAGTGTCTAGTTAACTAGTAATTTGGCTTCTTACAAACATAGCACTTCTTCTAGCAATTACTTCGAAATAAACCTCTACTGGGACCTCCACAGTTGCCTTATAGTTAACATTAATTGTACCCTCTTCCGTATTCCCTACCACGGCCACCATATATTTGATCAGTCCAGTTATAATTATATTAGTCGGGAATACTTAGTTAGGTAGGGTTTTCAGTATAGAACTATTAAGATTCTTATATTCGCATTATAGTACCTATAGCGGAGCGTAGCTCAGCACATACTCCTTCAAACGTATCCATAGGTTTGTATAGCGCCAAGTTATACTCAGGAACGCCACAGCATGCTAAAATAACCTAGTCCCTTAGGCTATTCTTATTTTAGTAAATTTTGGTAAGGCCACATTAGATTTTCTAGAGTTTATTAAAGAGTAATTAAAGGCACTCTAAACGAGTCTTTATTGGGTTAGAAGTAATAACTCTCTAAAATATGGTCTCCCGCCATTTAGATATATAAAGTTGGCGATTCTTATTGGTCTTAAAGTAAGCTCTAGTAAGCTAAAGCATTATATTAAAGCTATAGTTTTTACCCATAATATAGTCGTAATAGAATGTCGCTGCCCGTCCCTTTAATATAATGGAGAAAGCGTAGTGGTACTAGTGGCATTAAATTCTAACCTTATTGCAACAGTTATAGAAGACCTGTAGTTTTACTTTAAGTATATTATATAGTTCTCCTCCAAACTTCTTTTCTTTGTCCAAATATACCTTTATCAGATTCATGACTTCTCGTAGTAAAGGCTCACCGGTTAGCTGGAGTGGAGGAGGTAGAGGCAGAGCAACTCTAAGTAGGAGGGCACCTCTAGGTGGGAGAGTAGCTTTAGGTAGGGGGTTAGCGTTCTAGGGGTTTTAATACGAATTAAAGTTGCCTTCTAAAGAATATAGGTTATTTTTAGGTTTCTGTAATTAACATATAATCTCAGCTTCCGTCCATATTGGTTCTTCTATACTAGTAATAACGGCCTAAATATTACTAGCAATTGGGTTACCGTTCTCAGCAACGTATACCCTATTCCTATAAAGGAAGTCTCAAAAATCCTAAACAATATTAACGTTGCCAAGTGCCTAGGTATTAGCAGTCCATCCCATAAAATCCTCCCTAAAATACTCCCATAGTTGTAAATCGGCGTAGCATTTATTTCGGTAGAATATAATATAGTGTAGGAGAAAGCCATTAACTTATTTTACAGTATAAGTTGTTATATTAAAGGCGAATTCGTCCCAATCTTCATTAATAAGTTTTGCGTACTCAGCTACCCCTAGTGGTAAGGAGTCTTTCCAGTTATTTAAAGTAGGCGTAGCCATGTTTTTAGAGGGAGGGAAGTATTATTAGTATAGGGATTATCGTTTGGTACGCGTTCGTGACGTATATTTACGGTTATAGGGCTCAGGACCAGTTCTGGCCTTAAATCGCGAAGACTCGTAAAGCGTATTATTCTATATAATAGACGCAAGAATCTATAATCTTAGAAAGGCTTAGGACTAGTTCTAGCCTTTAAATCCTTAGATTCGTGGAAGAGTTCTATTTAAGGTTTAGGACCAGTTCTGACCTCAAAAGACAGCTTCCTCTAGCACAAGTAGCACTGGTACAGTGGATCGTCTCTTCTTAGTAATACCTAGCTGTTCTATAGTATAACAGTAAAGTTAACCACTAATCAGTGTTGGTTACATAAGGGGATATCACATAGCTACGGTTCGTAGATAGTATAATAGTTGTTCTTCTTGTTAATAGGAATAAGGAAAGGGGTAAGGAACTTAAGGTTCCTCATCACGCTAGGGCCACATCAACACGTAATAGCAACATGCCTCGTTCCCAACAGTTATAGATCTTACAGATTATATAGATTATATAGATTACATTACGTGATCTCAGTTACCATTCCTTATTACATAGTTCTACTAAATCTATCCTAGACCGTGCCCTTATTAACCAACTAGCTTCTTCCAACTCCCCTCCTAGTAGTTATAACATCGTACTTAAAGCGTCCGTAATAGCCCTAGGCTAGCCCCTACCACTTTCCCGTTTTCCTAATATTATAGAATTTGCACCTATCTAGTTAGAGATAGAGTATTTACTCTATATAAGCTTTAACTAGGAAAGAATAGAAGGGCTACAGACTATACGCGAAAAACTATCCTATAAGGAAGCCTAGTAGTACGCTAAACGCTTAGAAGAAGCTTAGAAAATAGCCTATATAAACTTAAAAAAGGCCCAGAAATTAATAAAACAGTATATAAATAAGTATAGATAAGAGCCTAACTTTACTATAGGCGATAAGGTCTAGATTATAATAAAAAAACTAAAAGCTAAAATAGCCTAACTATACGCTAAACTATTAAATAGTAGGACTATATCGGCAAAATATAGTACCCTTTTAATGGCCTCAATGGTTGGTGGTTAACGCAATTAGCGCGCAGTTGAGGTTATTTAGCAACTCGACCAACTAGCCTATGTCGTGTTTTTTTGACACGCAGCCTGCGCATAGCCTGCGCGCAACCTGCTAGTAATCTACGCATTTGGCAACCATAATTATATTTACCTCTTTTATATTAATAACATATTTTAAATAAATAAAAGCTACTTTAAAGCTATTTATAAGGCTAGTAAAATAAATATTATTATTTTAGATAATTTAATATAATATAGCGATGGTTCTTTTCTACCTATCTACCTATTAACTTACCTACCTACCTACATCGCCTACTTGTCTGCATTGCCTACCTATCTGCATCGCCTACCTATCTATATTGCCTACCTGTTTGTATCTGCTTACCTATCTATATCTGCCTACCTGTTAGTATCTGCCTACCTATCTACATCTGCTTGCCTGTCTGTATTTACTTACCTGTCTATATCTGCCTACCCGTCAGCATCTCCCTATTTGTGCCTACCTGTCTGTACTACCTTAATTTGATCAATTGATTGAATCATTTATAGTGCTCGCTGGCTAGTCGTTATTGTCTAGCTCTAGCGACGGTTGTCTAGTTCTAGCGACGGTTGTCTAGCTCTAGCGATAGTTATCTAGTTCTGGCGACAGTTATCTAGTTCTGGTAACGGTCGTCTAGTTCTAGCGACAGTCGTCTAGTTCTAGCGACGGTTGTCTAGTTCTAGCAACGGTCATCTAGCTCTGGCGACGGTCGTCTAGTTCTAGCGACGGTTATCTAGCTTTGGCGACAGTCATCTAGTTCTGGCGACGGTTGTCTAGCTCTGGCAACAGTTGTCTGGTTTTAGCAACAGTTGTCTAACTCTAGAGATGGTCGTCTGGTTCTGGCGATGGTTATCTAGCTCTAGCAACAGTTGTCTGGTTCTAGCAACGGTTATCTAGTTCTAGCAATAGTTATCTGGCTCTAGCGATAGTTATCTAGCTCTGGCGACGGTTGTCTAGTTCTAGCAACAGTTATCTAGTTCTAGTAATAGTTATCTAGTTCTAGCAACGGTCCTCTACTAGCTACTGTTCTAGTGCCTCCCTAAGTAGGGAGGATGTAAGGAAGGAAAGAAGGGTAAAAAATAAGGCGGCTACATAGGCAGAGACACATATAGACGCTATTGGGAATATAGCGGGGACCCGATGCAGAGCTTCATATAGAGCCTCCGTACGCAGAGCTTTGCGTAGAGCCTTGTGCAGAGCCTCTATACATAGAGCTTCGTATAGAGCTTCGTGTAGAGCTTCGTGCAGAGCTTTATGCAGAGCTTCGTGTAGAGCTTTATGCAGAGCCTCCGTACGCAGAGCCTCGCGCAGAGCCTCGTGCAGAGCCTCTATACGTAGAGCTTTGTGCAGAGCTTCGTGCAGAGCTTCATGCAGAGCGTTATGCAGAGCCTCTATACGTAGAGCTTCGTGCAGAGCCTCTGTACGTAGAGCTTCGTGTAGAGCTTCGTGTAGAGCTTCGTATAGAGCTTCGTATAGAGCTTCGTATAGAGCTTCGTGTAGAGCTTCGTGTAGAGCTTCGTGTAGAGCTTCGTGTAGAGCTTCGTGTAGAGCTTCGTGTAGAGCTTCGTGTAGAGCTTCGTGTAGAGCCTCGTGCAGAGCCTTATGCAGAGCCTCTAAGTAATAAAACTATATAAGATTGTATAAGATTATATTAGATAATA
>Ga0307507_10000988_pt1 | contig 63113 bp, 11 predicted proteins | sample 7_EM_MG_FD_207223 | JGI IMG/M metagenome (GOLD analysis project Ga0307507, IMG submission 207223) | Populus trichocarpa ectomycorrhiza microbial communities from riparian zone in the Pacific Northwest, United States - 7_EM | ecosystem: Host-associated > Plants > Roots > Unclassified | place...
TAGGGGAAGTAAAAGGGGCCTAACTTAGCTTAATAAACCCCTTATAGAGGTTATTAATTAAGTACTACTTAGTTGCTTTTAGTTCCTCTATAGTTTGCTAGTAAAGGGGGCTATAGCCTAGAGAGTTATCAGTCTCTAGTTAAATCTTATAATTATAGGTTTAGTGGGGGGGTAGTATATCTAAGGCTGCTTTTAAGAACGCGTTTCTGTGGTCTAAGAGGTATATAGGGAGGAGGCGCTTAACTAACTCCTTATTAGTTTCCTCTACTGGCCCTTCTTCCTTCTTGTTAATAATCCGGTTGATTTTATATAAGCTAGTTATAAAGACCTTATTGTCCTTCCGATATATATTAAAGTGGAAACCTATAGCGCTAATTGCCGCGATATCTACTATAGGGGGGTTGTATAGTAGTAGGGGTGTCCGCGGCCTTAGGGGCTTTTAGTATATTAGCGTTATCTTTACTCCTTTTAGCTCTTATTATATCTTCTAAAGGTTATCCTCTAAGTCCTATTAGTATGTCCTCTTCCCTATTAGCCGGATCTCTGCAATTTAGAAGTTATCTATATTACTATCCGTTTTACTTCCGTAAGTAGAGTCCTCCTTAACTGTAGTCCTTTGGGGGAGTATCCTTATTAGTACGGATTTCTTACCAGCCTTATAACAGGCATCTTTTTAAGCAAAAGCTAGGTCGCGGTCCCTAATATCCTACTAGTAGGTAGGATCGGCCTTCGCGGCTAATGTCTTACGGTTAGTACGGATTTATTTAATAAAGAAGGGTAACTTTAGTCTACTCTCCGGCTAAACAAACTATCTTTATTAAACGTTTAGCTAAATATCAAAGTAGGACATCTATTTTTGGCTAAGGATTATGTTATGGGACCCTAGGTCTAGGATACAAAAGGGGATACCAAACTAGCGTTATCCATTAATAGTAATATATAGCTTTAAGACATAGGTAACCAGCTTACCAGCTTAGCTATTATAGCCTTTTACTTAAACAGGCTTCTCTAGTTAGGTAGCATTTATATTTAAGAACTTAGCAACGTTATTTATATAAGCAGTGTTTATAAAGGCAAAACTATTTGCTCCAGTGTTAATAAGGGCAGTTATATTAACTCTATATCCATTTTAAGATACTATACATGGAACCGTAAAGTGTTTTCCACCTATTAGCTAACTTAGATTAATCTCTTTAAAATCAATAGGATACCCTAGGGGGGAGTCTTTCCCTAGGGTTCTTCTTTTCCTGACTTATTAGGCGTTTCTTCTTCCTCTATCTCCTTAATATCACCTGTATCCTTTAGCTCTGGGTAGGATGTAGTAAAGTAACCATCCTTTCTATAATTAAAGCACGTGACCGTGGTAGGGTTAATTAGGGTGTTGCAACAAGCATTAGTTAAAGGTATAGTACATAGCGGGTTGGGCGAGGTTCGCTAGTAGGCAGTTATAACCGCTTTTAGTATAAGGGCGGTTGTGGTTTGTCTTCCAACGCTAGCTCCCGTTAGTGTAGCGGATAGGTTGCAGTCGCTATAGGACCTCTTTAGTTAATTAGAATGAGTATTAATTTGTTTTAGTTCTAAATCCAGTAATAAATATTGGGCTGCAAGTCTTTGGTAGGTTAGTAGGTTATCTAAAGCTACCGCAATCTTCTCTTATAGTTGGACTATTAGCTTGTCGTATAGGTCTAAATAATAGTTCTTAGGGGGGACCTAGCCTTTGCCTACTAGGTATAAGAATTAAGTCTAGAACTCAGTAAAGAATTAGTTCGATTTTATTATTAGGCGATTATAGTTATAATAGGCATCCTGTACTTTATTTAGATTAACATAGATAGTAGCCAGGTGCTATATTATCTCGTTAATAGATATAAACCGAACAGGTAACTCGTCCTCAAACTTGGCCTAAAGGTGTCGCTAGGTGTCCCCAATGGTTTAACTAAAGAGATAGAGCATTTTAGCTTCTTTAGAGGGGAAATAGTTATAGTTAATATAAAGCTTTCCTCGCACCTGGATTCTCCAGTTCTTAAAGGTCAGGTCTACGCCATCTAACAATAGTAGGGGGTTAGGGAGCTTAACGGACTTTAATTACTTCATTATTATATCCGTACTCTCTGGTGTATCGCATTTGGTAGAGCGAATGGGTTAACTAAGGCTTCATAAAGGGGAGGCTAGGCTATTTTATAAGGTAGCAAGGCTTTCTAGGATCTCCTTTAGAGTCTCTTATATGCTTTAGGCTTAAAGACAATTAACCTTCTAATTAGCTGCAAGGGCACAAATCTGCTTATATACACCTGTAACGTTGTCATTGTCTTTAATTTCTAATCCTAACTGGACCTCGTGTTCCTCTTGGGTAAAGGCAGGTCTTTTAAATAAGCTCACTTTAGGTGCCATTATCGGCTTCCTAAGGTTTATCAGAATTATATAATTTAGTTTTAATTCCGGGGTTCTTTTATAGGTGCAGGTTAAGTACAGTCTGGCCTATAAAGTGGGATATTGTTAGGGCCTTCTTAGGCATAGTAGTGTGGGTTTTTTAATATCTGAGTATAACGCGTTAACGCGTCGTTGCAGACGAAGGTCTTTTTAGGGTGGGATATTATTAAGGCCTTCCCAGGCAATATAGGGAGAGCTTAGTATAATGTAATGGGCTTATACAAATGCTTCTAAACCGAAGCTTGTAGATTGCTACCATACAAGAATACTAAGCTAAGGAGAAGAAGAAGTTTGTCAGAGACTAGCAAGATACAAAGGGGTCGCCAAGGCGCTAGTAGTAAGCAAGCCAATAGCGATTTTCCATCCCGGGGATGGAAAATCCTGATTGGTTGGCAGGACTCAGGGTCCACTAAGTATGGCAGGTGGCGTTGCCCCAGCACCGTTATAGCAAGTATAAAAGAAGCCTATAACCCTTATATTTATATACTGTCCGTTTTGCCTTTAATATAAGCTTCTTTACCTACTTCCATCTATATATTTAGTACATTAGTAAGCCCTTATAGCCCTTTATCTTTATATAGCCTTTAATATAGCGGTAAGTTTACGTTTTATACTGTTAAATTATAGGTAGTAGGGTTTTAGTAGTAATATAGGTTATTACGGTACTGGCATATTGCCGCAAAGTGCCGTCACGTGACTGGGGGATTGTATATAACTTCGAGCGGTGCTTCCATTCTTCCCCTTTCCTTTCTCTAGCTTTAGATCCTCGTTTATAGACAATCCAATTATACAGGCTTACGCGTCCCTCTTACCATACTCGTGCCTCGTTTAACTAAGTCGCTAATATTATCTAAAGCTTGTTTATCCTTTCTTTCTAAAAAGGAATTTAAATATATTTACGGACTAAGAATAGGATAAGGACATAGAAACGGACCTAAAGGACATTATTAGAACAGAACTAGACCTTAAGGACAGGATAGAACCAAAAGGACATATATAATATAACCCAAATAATACATATGGACTAGAACCCCTATAGAAACCTATTAGAAATTATTTAACCACTATACTAAGAAATGTAGTAGCTAGTAAAGCCGCTATAGGACCTGTAAATACCTCTAATAGTAAAACAGTTGCTATCTTAACTCCCTAAGAAGAACTTATAGCAGCTAATGCCGAAATTAAACGGCTTTAAGAGCTGCCTAAAACTAGAGATACCCTATACCTAATAAGGAGTTATTAAACATCTAGAGACTTGCTATAGTCCTTAAGGCCCTAATATAATATACATTATTAGTATTATTATGGTCCGTAAAGGTTGTAGACTCCCTATTGCTTACAAATAGAACTAACCCTATATTTAATAATTAGAAGCTTTAACTATAAAATAAGCTTAAAGTTAATGCGAACCACTTCCCTACTACTTAAGCTAAGATGGCCTATATTTTTGGCTATACCAGTAGGGATATATAGACGCACCTATGTCTATAATACGCCTAGGATTTAGTAGACCCCTTCCTCTCTAAAAAAGAGATAATTAACTACCTATCTTCTATTTATAAGGACCCCTTTAAGATATAAAACGCCCGCCTTAATTATAAAGCCCTTAATATAAAAATAATAGAGACCTTTTTAGCTTTTTAGACCCGCTTTTTGCACCTAGCTAGTTAAGTCTATATCCCTTATAAAGACCTAATACTAGACCTCTTTAATAAGCTTACCCTAGACCTACAGCACGCCGTACTACTAGTTTTTACTACTATATAAACGCTAAAGGTACTTATAGACTACTACTTAGCTATTAATTAAGGTCTCTATTAAATTAAGGTATAAGCTAAATAGTATAAAGCTAGAAACTCTTTAAACTAGACTATAAGCACTATAAGAACGGCCTATAGTGTCCTAGCGTAATTAGCAACTTCTATAGCACTAGCTGTATAGCCTACTATTAATTTAGCAGCTAGCCACGTAGCTAGTCCTACCGTAGGTCTGGTGTATACTTAGCCTATATATAGCAACCCCTATAGATAGGCCCTTAGTAATTAAGGAGCTTACTTCTTATATAGCTAAAAGGACTACTTTACTAAAAACTACCTAATAAAGGCAAAAAAGAATAAGGTTTTATTAATATAGAAGAATAGTATAAAGTTAGAAAAAAAGGAACCCTAGAGGAAGACTCCTCTCTAGGGTTAAAAGGGATTAATATATTATACGTTAATCTAGGCTAGCTAGTTAGCAAAAAAAGCTGCACTATCCCTTATACTTTATTCTATAATAAATATTAAGTTTTAACCTCTGCTTTAGCTAACTCTAAAATAAATATATTTACCTTAATAAACACCTAGTACACTATAAAGCTGGCTAACCTTTTAAATATACCCCTTAAAGAACTGCCTAAACCAATTCCTATTTATAGATATAATGGATAAATAGGGCTACCTATTATAACTATCTTATAAATTTATCTTCGCTTACATGGATAAAGGTAGTATAATATCCCTTTTTTTTTTATAGACCTAAGAAGCTATAATATAATCTTAAGAAGAAAATAGCTAGCCTATTTAGGCTTATAGCTTAATATATAGAACTAACAGCTTATCTAGCCCGAAACCCTACCCCCAATACCTTCTTTTATAAAGGAAATTAGCATTATAATAGAAAACCTTATGCGGCTATAGGTAGACACTATTTATTAGGCTAATTCTATATATAGGGACTAGGCCTTTAAGAAAGATATACAGCTTAATCCGCAACGGGTCCGTATACTACGCCGCCCCTAAACTACTAATATCGCGCTACCGGCACTAAAAACCTAGGAAGTTAGTAGTAAGCTAGCTAGCTTAGGCCCTATATAGCTATAAAGAATAGTAAGGAATATTGAATACTATACTAAGTATATAGATTGGAAAGATAACTTATGGAAGATGGAATAGAAGCTAAGGAGGGTTATAAGCCCCTAATTGTAAAATACGGTCTATAAAATATCCGTAAAGATACCTATAAACCTCCTACTAGTTAATATCTACTATATTAGCGCTATAGGGTTCTACCAGAACTTAAAATGGCCTAATACCGTCGCCTTTACAACTAGCTTATTTAAAATTAACTAGATAATTAAAAATAAGGAAGCCCTAGCCTATAACTAGCTTAGTAGGGAAAGTAGGCTTATAGATAAGGAGCTAGTAAAATAGAAACTACTCCGCCAATATTGAGAATTTAAGGATATATTCTCTAAGGCAGTATTTAATATGCTCCCGCCTTACTAACTATATAACTATAAGATTAAGATTAAGCTAAATAAAGAAAATACCCTTAGCTTATAGCCCCCTCCGCTAGTAATCTACTAATAAGCTATAGGCTACTAAGTAGTACCTTATTAATAACCTTAATAAGGGCTTTATTAAGCCTAGCTAAGTCCCCTTTACCTTACCTATTCTCTTTATAAAAAAGCCTAATAGCGAACTCCGTTTTTGTATTAACTACTATAAACTAAATTATATAACCTGTAAAAACTAATATTCACTACCTTTACTTAAGGAAACACTAGTCTATATAAGTAAGGCTAAGATCTTTATAAAGCTTAATATCCGCTAGGATTTTTACTAAATTAGAATAAACCCTAAATCTAAAAATCTTACTATATTTTAGACCTGCTATAGATTATATAAATATAAAGTACTACATTTTGGACTAACTAACGGACTGGCTATATGCCAGTGGTATATAAATAATGTACTCTTTAACTACCTTAATGACTTCTATACAGCCTACCTAGATAATATTATAATTTACTTTAAGGATAAACTAGAATATAAGGAATATATCTATAAAGTCCTATAACGGCTCTACGAAGCTAGTCTCTAGGCTAATATTAGAAAGTTAAAATTTAGTATTAAGCGCACTAAGTACCTAGGGTTTATTATTAATATAGATGGAATTAATGCAGACCTAAAAAAACGGCCGTAATTAATTAATAGGAACCCCTAAAAACTATAAAGGGGGTATAGTTATTTCTAGGTTTCTATAACTTCTACTAATACTATTACGGAACCCTATCGCAGGGGCCTCCATAGGAGAGCCCCGTGCTCTTGCATACACCTCGCGTATAGCTTACGTCAGCTACGCGTAGGTATATTACCTCCTTACGCCCTTAACCCTTACAATCAATTATATAACGTCTTGTATACTCCTTAAATATATATGCTCTATAGCCACTACCCTCGTCCTATAACATTATATTGCGCCTTTTTACCACTAACGCTTAGCCTACGACTAATTCTACGTCTTTATAATACTGCAGGCACTGCCAGAAGCAGCGTGTCTATAAGTTACCTTTATACTTCCAAAGAACCTATAATAGTAAGATAATATTCCTTACTAGCTACTATATTAAACCTAAAGAATAACCTAATACCTATATTTAACCTATAACGCTAATTAATCCTAAGAGAATTTAATTTATTAGCCCTAGCCTTAATCCCTAAAGAGGTAGACACTAATAATATTTTATCTTTTATCAACTATATAACTATAGATAAGTAAGTAGAAGGGCTACTACCTATTAAAATTAAAATATAAGACGCTAAGGCGTTTATAAAAATAGTAGTATAAGAACCTAATAAATACTACCGCCTTTTATAAAACTACTACTTAAAGCTTATACAAGCCAAGATGCGTACTGCCTAAGACTATGATATTATTTAAGACCTATAAGCTTATAAGGCGCTTGCCGATAATATGCGCTAAGAAACTAAAGATAACCTCTATGTATCTAAACGCGATATTTAACGGTTAAAGAAAGCTAAGATTATACTTATTACTACAGTTACTAAAAAAGAAGGCATAATTAAATACCTATAATCCTAGCTTAATAAGTATATCCGTAATAATGCCAGACACCTCTTTACTATATATAACGCCACCTAAGCCTTTACGCCCCTAGCAACCTTACCCACTTAACGCTTAATAGAGGGTTAACACTAAGTAGCTTTACCTAATGGGAACCCCTACTAAAGCAGTGATAATAAAAGCCATAATAATTAAACCTAAGCTGCCACCGTAGGGTCTAATGTATATTACCCTAATCCCTTAGTCTTTTAGGGGGACTATAAGGAATATAGCTCCTAGAAGATATAAATCCGCAAAAAACTAACTTAGAGCGCCTGCCTTTTTTCTATAGAAGATACTAAGATTGGCTATATTATTAGGTAAATAAAGGGTATACTATTTAATAGACTCTTGGCCTAGTAGAAGACTAATAGCCCCTAAAAGTAGCAGTCCTATTAAGAAGTCCTTAATAATCTTAACTTAATGTACCGTAACTATAACCTACTAGCCACCAACTAAGCTAAACTACATACCCTAAAGATAGGCCCTACTAAATTATTTAATAAGTTCTATATTAAATTCTAGGAATATACCGGAGCCCTTACCTAAGATAATATTAAAAACTAGAAAGATCTCCTTAAAAAGATTACTTATTACCTTAGTTACGCAGCCACTAGCTATAGCTATAATAATATTTATAATATAGTAGTAGCCCTATAAAAGATTAAACGATAACTAAATTAGATTGCTACTACTAACTTTTACCTAAAGACCTCCCTATAAAAGCCCCCTGGGCCTACTAAACCTATATATACTAAGCTACTAATACCTACTACCTTAAATACTACTGGAGCTAATATTAACCTCTCTATACTATAAAAACTTTTAAATGGAGAGCATAAGCTACTTTAGAAACTAGGATGCTGCTATAAATACCGTTAAGAAGGCTGTTATTATAATAACCTAAACTGCCTAATAGCTAGGTTTAGTAGCTACCGCCTAATACCTAACCTAATACCCTAAATACTAAATATGTTACTATATGCCGCTATTATATAAGTTAAAGACGCAGTAATAGCGGTAGAGTTAGATATGGAAGTAGAAAACGCCAAGTCCTAGTTCTAAGTTGCGGGTTAGAATACCCTAAGGATAAAGGGATCTATATATTAGCCTACTTAATAGATAACTTAGTAAAGATAAATAGACGGAAATATATAGTTTTACCTATAATAGGAACTACTACCAAACAATAATATAAAAGCTGTTCTATAATTAACTATGGAGCTATTAATAAAATTACAGATATCTAATTTATATGTATTTATAACCTACCTACCTTACCCCTTACTAAAGCCTACGCCCTATAACTTGCTAATAATAGTTATATTATATAGAAGGTTACCTATATAGTATAACTCTACCTAGATATAAACGGGCACCAGGAAGAGCTCTAGGCCTATATTATACTACTTACCAATTACCCTATTATCCTTAAAATAAACTAGCTTAAATAATATAACCCTACTATTAACTAGAAAAAGAAAGAAGTAACCTTTAACTCTAAATACTATAGAGAGACTTACCTAGGGTGTTACGGACGCTTTAAGTACAATATTACAACTACTTGGAGAAGAGTTAGAAGAAGCTAATTAGTTAATAAGGGCACGGTCTAAGATAGATCCGGTAGAACCGTATAACGAGGAATAGTAACCAAGGTTATATAATGTTGTACGCAGTATACGTAAAGTACGGACGGGATATGCGTATAACCTATATAGTGCATATCTTATATACAAGAAGGATTTCCTAGGAGTATGGATGTGTATTTAAGGACCCACAGTCCCTACCTAGATAGTTCTCTTCTTATAGTAAATCTTAGAATATAATTAGAGTTAATCTATTAGGCAACCACTCTACCAGTTATTATTTGTACTTGTTATATTATTAACTTCCTGTTTACCTACACACCTAGCCTATTAGTAAGTCTACCATGGTATTTCCCACAAGGCTTTATTACACATTCACTACCTAGTTATAGTATTAATAAAGTTAAACAATATGCTACTGAAAGCACTAGTTACGATGCTATCTACGGCAGCTACGACCTTAGGGTCCAGAGGAGACACCAGTATAAGAGATACTGATTTATAGCTAGTCACGGTAGGTTAGTTATAGAAAATAGTTAATTGGTCAATAGATAATAATTAAATACTTAAAGATAGAATTAATAGAATTAGAGTAGCTAAGGTTAAGTTACTATCTATTAAACAATTCTTAGGAGAAAGGTTAAAACTTAAAGGGTTCCTTATGCAAATGCACTTTAAGGTTATACAAGAGGGGGCAAAGCTAGCAACACCTATGGACCAAGTGGCATATATAGGATTGTTCTTAACTAGAAGAGTACTTAAGTGGTTTAAATCTTACCTTACCAAAATCTAAATAAATGAAATAATAACCACTAACTAAGAAGTACGGTTTATATTTACTAACTAGAACGGGTTCATGGAGAGACTAATATAAATATTTGGCGACCTAGAGGTAATAACTATAGCGGAACAAAAGCTTTAAAACTTAGTATAACGCTCTTTAGCAATTAAGTACACAATATAATTTTAGATACTTGTAATGTAGGTTAAGTAGAATAATAAGGCGCTTATGGCACAGTATAAATAGGGACTTAAGGCTAAAGTCTAGGACGCAATTATCCTAATGGAAGATGCGGAAACTCTATAAGAGTTAATAGATTAGTTAATTAAGATCAATAATAGGATCTATTAAAGGGAATAAGCTAAGAAAGGGCAAGATAGAGTTCTATAGTTGTATAAGGCGCAGAGTACGTAATAATAGACGTAGAATTATAAACTATAAAATAGTGGGCTAGAGATAATAGACTTAAGCGGCACTAAAGAATCTAGAAGATAGAGTAAGAAATGATAGAAACCTAGAGGTTAAGGATTAAGTAATTATAGGACTAAGGAGTAGAGGCTAAACTAGGGATCTTAGTAGTAGAAGATGTTTAGGCGGACTCTATAGCAAGAAGAATAGTTTAAAAAAGGAGCTTATATAAATTGCAGAAAACAGAGTTATTTTACTAGAGACTGCAGAGGTAGTTAGAACAATTACGTGGTAAAGGGCATTAGGTTATTAGAGTACAATAACGCGGATATAAGGATGTTGCGCAGGACCAAGAAGTATTTAGTTAGGCACTTCGCGTTTTGTTATAATAACGCATGCTAAATTTATAAGGACGCTAAGTATAGCGCAAGCTATTGGCCATAAGAACTAGAGTTAAGAGGACTTAAAGGAACTAGAGAGTTAGATAAAGAATAAGATTAACTCTATAAGATAGATTAAGATGTCACAGTAAAATATAGATAAAGATTAGTAGTAATAACAATAGAGTTGGAGTACTTATTAATTAATAGCGATAAGAAAAAAGAAGAGGCTAGCTGGGGGTGCTTAAACCTTAATAATGTAATAGAAGTAGAGACTGAGACCACTATAGAATATGGTTTAGTAACAGGTATTATAATACTGTTAGATATGGCATCTATTACTTTATAAGACAGAAGGAGCAATATTTAAAGATAATTAAGCAAGCAGACAACTGCTAGTGCTAGCTTACCACTTAATAAAGATAAAAGGCCACAGGCTTAAGATTCTTAAGACAAGATAAGGTATACCTAAGAACCCATAATAGATAAAAACTAATAGAAATGGGCAGCAGCTTATTTTAAAGATAAACAAATAAGTATAGGATAAAGATTCCTAGGGAGCCAAGATTTTAAGAAATAAATAAGATCTATAATAGTTCTAGGAGAATACAGTGTTTAGCCTAAAGGTTAAAAAGTTAATATAGCAATTAAGAAGCAAGAAGACTTTAAGAATCCTTTTACAGTGCCTGGACATTAGTCTGTGTACACACCCCAAAACCCCACTAAAATTGGCCAAAAGTTACCCTTTTTATCTTTAATTTTCTCCACTACTATATTATAATAAATGGCCGTCGAAATCGGACTCTGCACCTGTACGTGGTGACGGCTACGAACCTGGTCTTTGAAGTTCAGATCTAGAGCCAACGCAGAGACGTCGTATAGCGTGCGGATAGGACCTGGTGGTGGTTGTAGGCGTTAAGGGCGGTAGTGAAAAATTTTTGGATGGTAAGATCTTGAAAACCACTACTGTTGGCCCTCTATAATACGACGACTACTATACTGTTCTCCTATCTAGGGCACCTATACGATCTAACATAGATGCGCAGTTTTCGATAACATCCCTAAAAACCCTAATGGAAAGCATTAACGACCTTATATTAACGAACGGACAAGCGTGAGCGAGCGAACAAATAAGCAAATATACGGCCCCTCCTAACCCCTAGGGCGATTGCCCGCGGAGCATGCGGTCACTTGCCGTACTACCATAATACTACTAAAAGGCAGCTGGATAACCCCGTACGGTTTTCCTTGTCTTTTCTTAACAGAGTAGTGCCCTTAAAGAGGGCCTAGTGACTAGGGCCTAGGCATAAAAGATACCTAGATACATATATATATATCCCGCTTTTATCTTTTAGTATTAGGATAGTAGAACGGATAAATCCCCCTTACGCCTTTAATAGGCCTTAGGGGGGGGAGGTAAGGTGTATATGGTAATGGTTAATAAGAGATAGTATATAGAGGGTGGTTAAGATACGGGACACAACTATAAGTATACGGTAATTAATTAGCAAGGCCTAGCCGGGACGTAGTGAACCCTAGCTCTGGATAAGCTAGAGAAGGAAGCAGTGGTTCCTAAAGAGTTTAAAACATCCAAGGAGGAGGACGTAGCTATAGGCCTATAGGGCCGCGGCTACGTGCAGGTATGGCAATTCAGGTTTTTTTATCCTACTAAGGTGGCTCATAGGGTTTTTCCTTCCCTAACTGCAGGGTTTTCTTTCTGTAAATTATAAGTTTTCCCCCTATGACGGAGTAGTCTGCGTGGGCCAGATAGGATCTATATTAGACGTTAATTAAAGAGTTACTACTATATTATAATAAATTATAAAATTTAATTTATACATAAATAAATACTATCTTTAAAATTATTTAAAATTATTTTAAAATTAACTTAAGAAATTAAAAAGTTATTTAAGCTAGAAGTTAAAAGACTTTAATTTTTTTAGTCTTGCTAAGAAATTTCTTAGCAAGAGAGTAAATTTATTAAAAGTTTAACTTCTAGCTTATATAGCTTTTTAATTTCTTAAATTGTTTTTAAAACAATTCTAAATAATTTTAAAAATAGTATTTATTTATATATAAATTAAATTATATAATTTATTATAATATAGTAGTGGAGAAAATTAAAGATGAAAAGGGTAACTTTTGGCTAATTTTGGTAGGGTTTTAGGGTATATGCATAGACTAATATCCAGGCACTATAACTAGTCTTCTTTTAATAGTTAACTTAATAGGTCTTGTTTTAAGATTAATAATACCTCCTCTATAGGCTATTAGATCTCCTAAAATTGTTATTAATAGGTAGGGGTACTCTTTCTATCTGTGTGGTAATCCTATTCTTTTAACTATAGCTAGTAATATATAGTTCCTTATCGCTCTACTGTCTACTAGCGCTTTAAACTTCTAATCTTGCCAACTAACTCCTAGGTTTAGGTGTCTTTCTATAATTCCTTTAAGGGTCTAAGGCTCTACTACTAGCTCCCTCTGGTTCTATAGGCCTCTGCTTTTCCTAACTGTTAACTGTTATTCTTTAACTATACTTAGTCCTTCTATAGCCAATACTTAGTTTATTTCTTGTCCTCTATATACCATAGGCAAGTATTCTCTAAATACTCCTACTACTATTATTTATCTAGACACTCTTCTATAAGGAACCTTCCTGGTTAAAGTATTAAGTCCCCTAGTTCTTAAACTTCTACTAGGTGCTAACTATATATATACTTAGCGTTCCTATATTACTTTTTGTCTATTACCTAATACATTCTTATTAAATACTTGAAATGTTGATCTTTAAGTGGCCTATATATATTGCATATATTATCCATATATACGATCTACACTAATGTATAATATACTGGATGCTTTAGGTTAACTCTTAGCTTGTCTTCGCTTTTAAGTTTAAACCTTTCCTATATTAATCTGAACATTACTATGTTGTTTGCTGGTACTAATACCTACATTATCTCTCTCTAGTCTATAGCTTATTCTTCTAGGTTCTTTAATATTATAACTAACGCCCCTTTTATATAGCTCATCTGCCTTTTAAATATCACTTAGTCTAGTATAACTTTCTTATCTAGCTATATGTAGAAATCTTTCTACTTATTGTTTCCTCTTTACTTATACTACTTCTAATATAGCTCTGTAAGTATATATAATCTATTTATAAGAAAGTATCTCTTTATTACTACATTATTATAACCTTTAGTATGTCTTTTTATAAACCTAGTTAGAATTCCTAGATCCTCTTCTTATTCTAGGTTTCTTAACTACTTAGCTCTTAGCGTTTCTACCCTTGGCCTATTTATAACTTTCTATATAGGTGCTTTGTCCCTTATATATCCTAGTATAGCTAATCTCTAGTCTAGCTTTTATTCTTACCATATAATAATTTATTGCCTAAACTTATCTATACTTTCTTTTAGTTTTCTTCTTCTACAGTGCCTAGATATTAGTCTATGCACACACCCTAAAACCCCACCAAAATTGGCCAAAAGTCACCCTTTTCATCTTTAATTTTCTCCACTACTATATCATAATAAATTATAAAATTTAATTTATATATAAACAAATACTATCTTTAAAATTATTTAGAATTATTTTAAAAACAATTTAAGAAATTAAAAAGTTATATAAGCTAGAAGTTAAACTTTTAATAAATTTACTCTCTTACTAAGAAATTTCTTAGTAAGACTAAAAAAATCAAAGTCTTTTAACTTCTAGCTTAAATAACTTTTTAATTTCTTAAGTTAATTTTAAAATAATTTTAAATAATTTTAAAGATAGTATTTATTTATGTATAAATTAAATTATATAATTTATTATAATATAGTAGTGGAGAAAATTAAAGATAAAAGGGTGACTTTTGGCCAATTTTGGTGGGGTTTTAGGGTGTGTGCACAGACTAATGTCCAGGCACTGTAAGATGCCTTTTAATATCCTACTATTAGGAAAGGACAAGGCAATACCAGGAATGCCTTAGTTATAGGAGTACAATCTAAAGATTAATTAGATTATAGGTTAGGTTAATATTAGAGATATATAATAACGCAAGATATAACAATAAACTAAAATAGTATAGTACTAAGTTGGAGCAACTTATAAGGAGACTAAGCAAGGCTTAAGTTACATACTAAAAAGATACTATAAGTATGGTAAAAGGTTATAGAGCCTAGAAAGTAAAAAGCTGTTAGAGTATATAGCGTGGGACTATAAAATAGAGTTAGAACTAGAAATAAGTCCAAAGTTCTTTCTAATCTATAAGCTTACTAAAACCGAGTTAGTAGCACTTAAGGAGTTTGTTTAAGAAAACTTATAAAAGGGATATATTAGACCATTACAGTTATTAATAGGATATTTAATGTTGTTTATCCCAAAGAAAAACGGAAAACTTAGAATATATATGAACTATAGACAGTTGAACAGTATTACTAGGAAGGATAGGTATCCTTTACCCTTAATTAGCAAAATCTAAGACAGAATAGGCAACGCGCAAATCTTTATAAAGATAGATCTAAGGTGGGCATACTATTGTGGGAGGGAAGGTCTCTCTCCAGACGAGAAGTCAGTGTACTGTTGGTCTATCAGTCGGTCGTAATCAGTCAGTAGAAATCAGTAGGAAAGCAGTTAGTAAGAAGAAAAGAAAAGAGTGTATTGTGTCCCCCAAACTGTCCGTTAAGCCTGTCTGAGTTGTTAAAGACTTTAAGGCCGTAGGCCAATTTATATACCCATAGGAGGCCTATGCTCTCCCAAAACCATACCCAAATTGGATGCTAAATGTAGTGGGCCAACTTACCCCACCACATACCTCCCCTGCCTAAGTCGTTGTCCCCTAACAACCTCTAAAACTCTAAAACTCCCTATCTTTGAAACGAAGGCGTAGTAGGTAACCGCATGCGCTCCTTACCCTTGCTATAAACCCGAGATAGTAAGCGAGGAGACTCTATTCTGGTTAAACGAGACCGCTCTTATCCGCCTGGTTGGATAGTACAAGCGACATTAGATAGGCGGCTTTTAGATAACCTCGCTCTTTTACGTCTTTCCATTTACTTAGTTCTGTCCCATAACTCTTTAAGCAACTCCGTATAACTCTGTCCTTCTGTAACAACAAGGGGCACTCTACTTAAATCTACCGTAACAGTTAAAGGGTTAATTCCATTATTAACGTAGTAGAAGTACAAGCGGCTGTTAAAGCGCTCTATCTTAGCTATATATATAATCTAAAACGCATCCTTATAGTTTTTAACAGCTTTAAGACGGTAGGAATGAATTTATTTTGCAACTTTGTTCCAATTACTAGTTAGAAGAAGATTACGATCTTAAATTACTGCTAAAGAGTCCTATTGTTGTCTACCTAGAAGGGCGTTAGATAAGGCGCTAGCAGCTATAAGTTTAACTGCCATAGGGAAGCGATATGGGATTGCGCTATAAAGGTTAGCATGTCTAGATGGTGTATAGGGCGGCGCTTTTAAGTCTTAGTAAGTATCTGCTAGCTCTGCCTAGGTTCCTCCTTCTATAACCTTAAGGTTATTATAATTGTCTTAAATGCCAATAAACCATAGTAGTATTATTCGCTGGGTCCCAGTTAAAGGTCCTTTCGCCCTATAAGGAAGGTGTAGCATAGTTATACGCATATCTTCTTTTTTATATAGCTAAGCCACCCAGTTGGTTGCGTATTTTTTTATATCTTTAGTAGTCTAGTCCTAATCTAAGATCTTATATATAAATCCATCGCCTTTAGTTAATCCTCGCGCTTTAAGATCTATCCACTATAACTCTAAGTAATAATGTATACTAGGTAGGATAACCGTGCAATTATCCTTAGTCTTATTATCTAGAGAAACGCTTCCTTAAACCATATTAGTACCGCGCCCGCTCTCTATAAGAGAAGGAATATTTACATTAATATAACGGAAAGCTGTGGAGTCTCCCTTAACTGTAAACTTTGTATAATAGGGATAGGAGATAAGTTACTACTAGCTATTAGGCCTAAGAGCGTAATAGAGATAGTAGTACTTAGGATCTTGTCTTATTAGCTGCTAGTAGAGACTATAAACCATTATTTTTAACTATCTATAATTTGGCTATCTATTAATTAGACGCTGGTAATAATGGTATATATACATTTCTTTATTAATTATTGCTAAAATACTAGAATCCTACTACTATTTAAACACATTTAAAAATACAGATCTATCTTGCTGCTATATACCTTAGTTATTTAGTAATAGTATCTAATTAAGCAAAGCCCCTCTATTGTAGGAAAACCTTAGTGCTGAATTGTAAATAAACTTATATAGTTCTAAGGAGTTGGATAGAACTAGAGGTTTGTAAGCTTTTCTAAACTAGAAGTACGTAGTAGGATCTGTCTTTATAGTGCCAAGATAATTATAAGCGTGGTATATTAAATAGAGTCTATGGCATAGTACAGTATAGTTTAGACCCTTTATTGCTAAACCTATACATCCTTTTATAGCTTGCGTATGCATCTAGTAGACCTTGCATATCTCTAGGTTAGAACTAGCCGCCCTATACTAACTACGCAAGAGCTTTATAACCTTAGTTAGTTTAATTTTGGTAGTTCGGTTTAGGGACGCTTTAAGATAAGCTAGCATATTATCTTTGCAGTTATACCCTTATTTTAAATAGAGTATCGCCATAACATCTACGGTCTCCTTAATATACTCCTTATTATCTCCAGGCTCAATAATATTTTTATTAAATATTAATTCTACTCCTAGCCCTCCTACTTCTAGGTAAGCAACCATTAGCCCTCTCCTTGGATTCCTTTTTAAAGAGGATACTAATAGCCGCAGGGGCGAGCTAATATGCGTTCTAGCTGCAAGAATACTTTCGTTTATAGAAGACAAAGGCAAGTTAACTAACATAGGTGATCCTTATTAAGACGGGCTTAGTATAATACTAACGCCTCCTCCTTAAATAGGTATTAACAGCTAAAAAGCTAATAGATTCATTACGTTGGAAGTATATTATAAATATATTTGCAGTGTAAAAGCTAAGCTCTCTCCTACTTGTTTAATTCTAACATTAATAACTTCTAGTCCCACTATAGTTAATCTCCCACTTCTTAGCGGCAGGTCCTTATTTAAAACAAGGAAGCTAGTTAAGTGTCTCCCTAAACTATACTTATTCACCACCTGGTCTAATATTGCCCTTCCTAACTTTATAGGCGCGAGCGTAAAATCGGCTGGCTACAGTTAAGTAGTAGTCTTAATGCCGCGTCCTAGATAATTAAGCCTCTTAACTAGCGCTTCATTAACTCTTGCTGTGACTTTAGGAAGTAGATAGACTGCGAGCTTTTAGATGGCGGAGAGGAAGTTATAGGAGACTGCGTATTTAAGCGGTCTGTTAAGGACATTTTATTCCTAGGCCTTTTAGATGGTTTCTCTAGCTTTATTGCACTGGTTTCTCTAATCTTTAGCCATCTTGCTAACGTCAAAGATATCCCTAAAGATTAATATAAACGTGTCCTTTCCTAGAGATGCCTGCAGCCTACTATTATTATTAATAAAATTAACTACTACACTAGCAGCATCTGCGTAGTTTTTCTAAGAGAGCAAAATTTCGTTATAGATTTAGACGAGTACTACGCAACACTAATTAACTGCAAAGCCTCTAACTTCTGCAAGGATGTTACTAATCTGGCGCTTAGCTCCTTTATATAGTACCAACGGTCTGCTTAATAAAGATATAATAAACGTGCTATTATTAATTCTATTTGGTTTACGCTTTAGCTAATTATAACTATCTTTAAGATTTAAGGATAAGAAGGCGGATTTCTAAATAGGGTTCCTAATTATAATGGTCTACTAAATCTAGGTAGTGGTATAGAGTTCTACTAGTTCTAACTGCTAAATAGACCAATTATAATTTTCTATGCCCGGTATAAAAAATTGCTATTAGCTTAGTAAAGGCGGTGAGCGGAACTAATATCTTTATAGTAAATAAATCTAGGTATTTATACGCAAACATTCTTCTACCCTTACCTTACTATTAACACATATTAGATTCCTATAGCTAAAAGGCAAATAAGAAATAGAAAGAGCTTTAGGAAATATAGCGAATAAATAGATAGACTGCGCAGTTATTATTAACATCCCCTCCCCCACTTTAGAACTTAACTATCCCCTAGTTAAACGTTTCGTACTTAGTTCTATTAAACAATCTTTCTAGAATATATACTTCTTAAACTACACGGCGTTGCGATATAGGTGGATTTTTATATTATATCTTCCTTAAACTCTGGCTCTACTGTTATTTCTTATAGCATAGTCCCGCCTAACTGGTTAAGCCAGTCTTCCTAGCGGACTTTAGATACCTATTGCTAGTAGAACTTCTTTAATCTATTCCCTAGAGTTTAGTTGCGGAATGGCGTGCTGTTAAGATCCTTAATTAAATACCATCCTTTATATAGGTGACTCTTATATATATAGAACGGGCCCAGCTATTTCGGATTTAACTTGAAACTACTAGAATAATCTTGCTTAAGCTACATATTATAGAGCATAACTATATCTCTAACCTTAAATCCGTCCTAGCAAATGCGATAGGTGTTATTAAAGTACTCCTTATTTATTACCCTTAGTCGTCTTATACGCGTAATAGCCTCTTTTATATCTATGTTTTTTTGGTTAAACTGCTTTGCACGGAGTACTAGTAGCTCTACAGTGGTTTAAACTATTTGCTAAGGCAGTATTTGCCAAGTGGGTATATAGAGTTTAATAGGAAGAACATGCTTATATCCGCATATAACTCTTGCTGGCGTTATTTCTATAGGCCGCTTAATAGTTATTCTATCTGCCCACAAAACGGTATAGAGATTGTCTAGCTATAAGCCATCCATCTTTGCCAAAGCATCTACTATAGGCTTATGCCCTCACTCTATTAAGCCTTATCCCTATAGGTAATATGCGGAAGCTATAACCCTTTTAATGTTATAGAGCTCCGCAAGCGTAGCGGTTATATTAGCATTTTCTCCGCCACTATCTATAGAAAGCTGTCCGAATACTCCCTATCTATAGATAACGTCTTTATAAAGAAACTTTGTTATGCTTTTTGCATCCTTTTTCTAAAGGGCTTAGGCTTCCATTTATCCAGACACGTATTCTTAAGTAGTAGCTAGGTATTAAAATCTAAGATAGGTTATTGGCATGAACGTAATGTCTACTGTTACTTATTGCCATAAAGTAGACTCCTATATAGGGTGTATTACTTTTTCTTCCTGTCCTAACTACCACCCTTAGCATTGCAGATATAACTTAATATGCTACAATATCTAATCCTATAGCCCTAGCCACTAATATTAATTTAAGACTCTCTAATACGTCCCTTCTTATCTATAATGTCTACTCTAATTATAAAGGCTCTTAATGATCTCTTGCTAAGTATTCTTATTATTAATTACCCTCCACATTGGCACATTTTTTAACTATTAGCGGAAGAGCTGTTAATTACGTACTAGGAACTTTAGCACTTGCCGTTTAAATCTTTTAAATTTCTTAGTATTTATTTCTTCTGGACGTTATAAGGTTACTAGCCATTTTATAATCTTTTAAGATTCCTCTAAATATAAGTTCTCCAGTGGCAGATCTACCTCCATTTTAACTGGGCTAGCTATATATTCTAAAGTACTTAGCTTATAGTTAATAAATTCTTTAATATCCTCAGTTGGTTTGTTAGGCCATTTGCTATCTAGTAGCCGTTATAATAGCCCGTCAGCTAGGCTATTCTTCTTCCCTAGCATATATCTAACATTAAAGTCCTATAACTGGATCTATGCTAGCTATTAAGTTATTAAGGCTCCTGGTAAATCGGTAGCAGTATAATTTAGTTATATAACTAAGGTATTCATATTTGTCTTAACCGTAAAGCGGACGCTGTATAGGTATACTCAACACTTCTTTAATATATATAGTAATGCCTAATACTTAAGCTTTCCTGAATTATATTTCTGCTCCGCTTAAGACCAGATGCCGCTCTCATATTAACATAGACGGCGACAACCTTATATATCTAGTTATATAAGACCGCACCCCCATTTATTCTTGTATCCGTTAACGGCAAGAATAATTAGCCTAGCCCCCTTACTAAAATCCAGTTAAACCAACGCAGGTGTGGTAGTAATTGCATACTTTAGAGTCTTTATAGCGGCTATCTGCTCTATGCCCTATACAAATAGAACGTTTACTTGTAGCAATTAGAAAATTAGCTCTGCCTTTATTGCAAAGTCTTCTACCTATATTCGGTAATATACAATAACTCCTAGGAATGCTTGGGCAGATATAACATCTTTGCAATCTCTCTAGTAAATAATCTTTACGACTTTTAACTCTTTTAGATATCGTCCCTTTCTATTACAGTAGTAGCCAACCACTATAATCTTATCTTTATAGAAATAAGACTTTGCGCCTAAGATTATATACCTAGCTTGTTCTAAATCCGCAAGCACTCCGTCTAGCTATATAATGTATTCTAGAATGTATCTACGTACGCCTAAAAGGCTCTCTTCTCTATTATATATTGTCTGTAGTCCTTTTACTATAATATTATCCAGAAATGGCAAGGCATAGTATAGGATATGTCGCTCTAGAATCTTAGTAATTGTCCTTATAAACTAGGCTACTAAATTCATGCCTTCTATAGGTACTATTATTTATTATAAAAGTCCTAAAGGTGTTATAAAGGCTGTTAGGTTTCTACTTTCTATATCTAGCTCTAATTAGTTATAGCTAGAAAAGAAGTCCATTAAAGATATAACCTTATACTCTATAAACTCCTTAGAGAACTTATCAGTATATAGTAGCAGATTTGCATCCCTAATAGTTACTTAGTTGATATTTATCGCCGCATTAATTAGTTAGTACTTCTTATACTCCTTTTTACTTATAAGAAACTATAGATTCCTATATAAGCTTTAATAATATTCTAGAGTCCCTTAAGCTAGTCGTTTTTATAATATATTAATCACCTCTTCTTATAGGGCCCTTAGTACAGGAAAGTTTGGTACTTGCTATACTTTATACGGCACAGTCTTAATCTTTAATAGTGGAGTTATATCCCTGCTAATATAACCCATTTTAGAGAACTTTTATACTAGAGCCTCTTCTTAGTTAAATAACATGGCCTTAAAGATTTCTTATTCTCTTAGCTAAATATCTCCTATAATTATACGCTCTAATTGTTCTGGCTTTAGTCATGCGCCATAGGCCAGCGTAGTGTATTACGGCTTAAGGAAATAATTATATGGACTAAGAGGTAATCCTTAAATAGACGCCTTTTGCCAACGCAGGGCTACTTCTCGCTACTCTATTATGCCTCCTATAACTATTCTATCTGGTGCTGACGAGTTAACCAGATGGACTTTATCCGCTTTTTATTTATACACAGTTGCTACACTTATAGTGTTCTGTTAGGCCTTACTCCTATAACTTTCTATTTACATTATAAATAGATCTGTTATCTTTAATATTTAATATATATAGGATCTAGCCTTTGCTTTAAACACTAGCTTCTACTTTCCTCCTATATACTTTTTTAGGACTTCCTTTAACGTTTTACTATTAAGCTCTCTCTATCCAGTATTATATTCTTCTTTCCATTAATGGCTATATCCGGCGGATATCTAAAATAGCAAATGTCCTTATTAAAATCGCACCCTATTTCCCTCCTCTCCGTCCTTGGCGCCCTCCTTATCCTAATATACTGGGTTATAAGTAACCCCAGATACAATCCTAGCGGTCACACCAGTTATATATTTTCTAAACTACTACCTATACTAATTCCTTTATCTAGTCTAAAGAGTATTACATTCTTATAGGATGTTAAGAACCTTATTTTAACCCCGCCATCTTTTAATTAAATAATATAAGATACCTGGCCTATTACGGTTTAATTTATTACTAGTCTAGCCCTTACTAACTACGGCTTACTAAGTATTACTTTATGTAACATCTCTCCTACAGTAATAAACGTTGTGGATATTAAGACGCTACCTATTACTATAGGGGCCACATGCACCAACCTAATGAACTCTAACTAAGTCCCATTGGTAGACGTTAGACGTACGCCTTATAACTATAGGGGTAGACTTAATATCAGCAGTCTGTGTTATAGAGCCATACTTTCCTTAATAAGGTTAAGTTCCACTCTAGAGTTAATTAAGCATTTAACCTTTCTGTCTCCTATTTACGCTTCTACTTTTAGATATTATCTTTAAAACTAGATAAACCCAGCTTTCTATTTAATCTAGTCTACCTCAGCAGTCGTTAGGCCAGTTTAATTAGCGTAAAACATTAGGCGCGCTAACAATATAGATGCTTTAACTTCCTCTTGCTTTTATTAGTAGGGCTTTATAAGGGGTAGCAGGAGAGGTTTAAAGAATAACTTTATAACTTTAGGCATATATACAAGGCAGTTACTAATAGTAACCTTAATAGTTTTTAACAAGATCTTGTCTGCCATTACAGTTAGGCTTAGGACATTTCCTTTTAGTATATCTATTATCCTGACTGGCTTTAGTTGCAGTGCTTTAGTAGTTATCATCACGTCCATCTCTTATTCTGTTTGTCTTCTTGGCTATTTGGTATAGTTTATTTTATTAATCTTATTATTATTTAACGGCGGTTGAGGAGCCTACTGTTGTAATTATAGTGCGATTTGGACATGTCCTCCTAGTTATATATTTTAAACTATTGCTGGTTGTGGACCAGACGGTCTTAGGGGCGGCTTTGTTACTTTAATATCCCCTCACGGTTTCCTAAGATCGTATAACCGTGTCATAGGCTGTGACTGAGTTACTGCTCCTGCTAAGTCAACGTACACTAACTCCACTTAGTATATATCTTCCTAGGACTTACCAAGCTCTTTTTTGCTTTTAGCGCCATTACTTTCTATAAACTCTACTAAGGCTGCCGCTAGCTAGACGCCTATTGTTATTACTATTGCTGTTATATTAGGATTAATATTCGCATTCTGCCTTAGCTAGTCCTTAAGAAACTAAATCCTATTATTACTTAGCAAATACGGAATTGGATTTCCTGGGCGCTTACGTGTTCTAGTATAGATTTAGTTATACTTATTTATATATAGGAACCCACGGTTAACTAGTTCTTAGAGTATTAGGTATTAGTTAATAAAACAATAAGAACCCCTATATTTATAATACGTCTTAGCTTATACCTAGTACACACTAAGATTTCCTAGTCCTCTTTACCTTCCTAGGTTAGGCTTATATTACTCTTATAGCACCCCCCTATATAGTGGCAGTAGCCTGTTGTTATTTATTATTGGTTGTAGACCCGTTTATTCTTAACGCACTAACGCTTAGTTTAGGAGCTGCGTGTACTATATTAGATTTTAGTAAATCTTGTTAAGGAACGGCATTAAAAACGCAACACCTGCCAATTTAACTGTCCTAAGATTAAGCCTCTAGAGTTAACTAGTAAGTTTCTCCAGCTTAGGGTCTGTCTCTTATATTGTTTAACGGGTACTTACTAACTTATTTAGCTAAGAGACTATAGGCGGCCGAAGAGCAGCCTCTCTTTAGTTTAACATAACCGGTTGCTAATTATGGAATTGTCTAACTAGCTAACAAAGACCTTATTCCTTAGGGTTTATTATTAATAGGCGGTCTGCGCCTTTATATAAATTAAGCCTATCTTCTACAGCCTTCCTTAGCAGGTGGAAGTTAAAAGACTCTTATCTATCCAGGTTAGCTCCTGTCTTAGTTATAGTATATCTTTAATATTTAAATAGGAGTCCTTTTACAAACCAGTATCCTTATTTACAGTTTTCTAAATTGCCAGCCTTAGTAGCCTTCTGGGAAATTAGTGTGAATTATCTATAGTATTTGTGTATACTACTGGGTAGGTTATTCCTGTACTATAGTATATAAGCTTCTAAGAATTCTACCGTCTTAACTTATTAAAAGTAGTTACTTCCTTAGTAGTCTATTTAAAGCTTTTTTACAAGTTCCGTCCATCTGCTAATAATAAACTTAGGCAGGCTTTAGATTCAGGTCCCTATCCAATAGTTATAATATTCCAAAAGTCTATAATGTTTCTTATTGTCTGTAATACGGTGTTAGATACACAGTTACTTATACTGTTTAATAAATTGTAATATGTTTTATCCCGTAAAGTAAGGGGTCCCTAAAGTCCCTAGAGCTGGCATAGGTTGGGCCATAACATATACCTTATCTTGTTCTATTAGTGGTTTATTATAAGACAACAGACTTATAGTTTTTCCTAGGATAGGTAAGTTAACCTCCTAGTTCTTGTCCTCTTTTTACTAAAGGTTATTAGTTCTAGATATTATAGGAGTTAGGTCTAGTACCGCATCCTCTAGGTTAGGAAAACTTTATAGGTTAACAGGCTGCCTGCTTCCTTCTCCGCTGTTATTATAGAATAGACCTAGCATCCCTAGTATTCCCTTTATTGGTCCTATTACTATTGCTCTTATAAATTTAAGGGAGGCTTATATAAATGCAAGAAGAATTATATAGACTATTGCAAATATAGTAAATAAAAAATTAAAGACTTCTTTCTACTAGTCCTAATGCATTATAACCCTCTCTTTTATCCTCTGTCCTGCTATACCCTATGCTTGCATTCCCACTCCTAGTTGTCTATTCCATCTACCATAGGTCTTAAATAGTAATCTCTAAAAGTATTGTTAACTCATCTTAATTTCTGTGCTTAATTTCCGTACCTATTGGTGGCTTAACAGCTTTCGGTAGAAGTAACTTAACAGTTTTTGGTCCTTCCGTGGCTACAGCACGTTCCTACGTGTCTCCTATATATAGAGTGCTAGACTTCTAATCTAAAGAGCTTGCCGTCGTCCCCACATGGAATGCCATAAAGTATGTGAGGGGGAAGGTCTCTCTCCAGACGAGAAGTTAGTGTACTATCGGTCTGTCAGTCAGTCGTAGTCAGTCAGTAGAAATCAGTAGGAAAGCAGTTAGTAAGAAGAAGAGAAAAGAGTATATTATGTCCCCTAAATTGTCCATTAAGCCTGTCTGAGTTATTAAAGACTCTAAGGCCGCGGGCCAATCTATATACCTATAGGAGGCCTATGCTCTCCCAAAACCATACCCAAATTGGATACTAAATGTAGTGGGCCAACTTACCCCACCACACTATTAGATTAGGATTAAGGAAGGAGATAAGTAGAAGGCAGCCTTTAGGTTAAAGGAAGAACTATACAAGCTATTAGTTATATAGTTTAGACTTATAAATACATCAGCAATATTTTAGAAAAGGATTAATAGTATATTAGGAGAACACCTTAATAAGTTTATTATAGTATACCTTAACAATATTATTATCTACTTAATAAGCAAGGAAAAACACAGAAAATATATTAAGTAGGTCTTAAAAAGACTATAGGAGGAAAAGATGCCAGTAATAATTAAGAAATGCAAGTTCTTTACCTAGAAGACTAATTTTATAGGATTTATTATTAAACTAGGCAAGATCAGTATGGACCTAAAGAAGGTAGAGACTATAGTAAGTTAGCAAGAACTAGAGAATATTATATAGTTAAGATTATTCCTAGGGTTTTGCAACTACTATAGGAGGTTTATAGCACAGTGGTTAAAGAACATAGAGCCGTTTATAAGGCTTATAAAAAAGGAGAAACTATAGACATGGGGAAGCAAATAAAAGAAACTATTTTAAAAACTTAAGGAACTATTTACCTAGGATCTAATCCTTAAGATCTACTAACCATAGTTAGACACGGTTATAGAAACGGATATATTAGACTTTATAATAGGAGTATGCTTACTACAGAAGTACTAAGACGCGTGGCATCTAGTAGCGTACTATAGTTAAAAGATGACACTAGCAGAACTAAACTACAACATTTACAATAAGGAGTTGTTAGGAATAGTTATAGTACTTAAGGAATAGAGAGCATTCTTATAAGGCATAGAGAAACCATTTATGGTTAAAATAGATTATAAAAACCTAATAGGGTTCCTAACAACAAAGGAACTTAATTATAGATAAGTTAGATAGGCGGAAATGCTTGCAGAATATTATTTTGAAATTTAGTATACTAAAGGTACTAAAAACGCTAGAGCAGATACACTTAGTAGAAAGGCAGAATTGCAGAATAGTAAAAAGCTATTAGGGGCAATGTTACGCCAAGATAAAGATGGGTTAATTAGGTATAATTATCCCAAGATTATAGCAATAAGAGAAGAAAAGACCTATAAGACACTAGAAAGTGTGTAGTTATATATAAGAGGCCAGCCTAACCGGAACGTATGATTATCTAATTAACAGTGTCACAAGTAAGTAGAAGGTGAGTCGAAGGTAAGTTAAAGGTAGAATAAGTTTCACGTATTAACGGACAAATGCTTCTAACCACTTCCATTTAGAGACTAATCGCTGGTTCTTCTTTAGAGGAGAACTAGCTTCCTATATAAACCTTCTAAGACACTAGTAAAACCTTTCGCCCCTATCTATCTAACTATATCTCTTCTGGAACATATATAGGACGTAGGCAGGACATTAATGAAACCTCCTACTATCTCATCTAATATGTACCTCCTGGGGGATTCCGTTATAATTGCCTCCCCTTTAAGGGTCTTAGTCCTCCAAGACTTCGCCTCTTAATAATCTCTCATAGAGTTCCGGCTAAAACCACTAGGGAAATTCTTTAGTGGAAAGGTACTCTATAATGCGGCTCATTACCAGTTCTTTACTAGCGTGGAACCTTACTTTATCTTTCTATTCCTCCGCTCTTCTTCCACTATAGCTCTTATAGTGCCTTTATAATAGAACTTTAATAATAATAATAAAAATTAGATGGGATTTACCTTCCTTATTATAAGAATTTATTATAAGCTGATCTGGGGGTTGTCCTATATAACGCGTTAACTAGCCACTATCCCTATTTACCTAAAATGGGTCTTAATAATGACGTCTTAATATTAATTTCTTTTAGTTTATAAGCTGTTGTCTCTTACGCGTCTTTCTATTAACAATACCATTTGTCTCGCCTTTTAGCAGACCGTTTTTTATTATATTTAGCTTTTAGCTTTTGCATCTCTAGCTATTCTTTCTTCTACTGCTCTGTTCTCTTCTTATAACGCGTCTATAGGTAATAGGATCCCTATTTTATCTCCTTAATAATACTGACTTCCCATAGTGTTCTCTCGTAATAGCTTGTGATCGTGCTGCGCGTCCCCAGACTGGCGGCGGCGTTGTCCCTGCTCCGTTGGCATTACAGACCACTTCTATTACTCCTACAGTGGTTTCTTTAAAGTGCTGCCGTTGTTGCGTTTATGTGCTTACATTAGACCTGTCCCACGCCTATAAGATACCGCGCTCTAGTAAGAACAGATCTAAGTGTTCCTACTATTGCAGCCAGAAAAAGACCTATGTTTTAGTATTTCCCATTCCATCCTATTCTAGACTTCACTAACTATATTAGATCCCCGCTATTTACGCACATAAGGCTTACCAGCTCTAACACACCATTAGGGATTTCCGTCTGCATTAGAACAGTAATAGATAGGGACAAAAGGTGTCTTCTATTGCTTACAGCCTTTTTAATTTAATAAGGGTTTCTACTACTATAAAGACACAGCAATCTCAGACATATAGTGTCTAGGAGCGTATATATAAGCAGCTCGTTTTTATAAATAATAACATTTGCACTCTTATACGGGCCTTTCTAGCCAGGTAAGTCTCTTTAGTAATATATTTAGGAACTATGCTAACTCTTTAGTTGTTAACTTTCTGATCCTAGCCTAGATGCCGATTTGGAGCCTGGGGATAATACTAAGGATAGTAATAAAGATAAACGTTCTCCCCGCTAGTCCCCCAGTCATGGTGGTCCGTCTAGTTCTTGCCACTTTAAGAAGAATGTTAGTAAGAATACTAATGCTTCTAGGGATAGGAGTGTTAATAATACTACTAATAATAATGTTAAGATAGAGGAGGAGGCTCCCGTTACTACTTTTAGTATTTAAGTTGTTATCTTATTCTTTCTTTCTTCTTATAGGATAGCTTTATAGGGTGCCTCTCTAGTGCCTCTAGGATGCCCTAGTACTGGGAATTGACTTTATACTTCGGGAATACCTCTATTCTTATTTTTGGTAACAGTCTATATAAAAGCAGCATACCGCCATAATCTCCATATGTGATAAACGGGTGGTGTTCTTATAAGTGCTTTACAATTTCTCAAAATTTCTAAATCTTCACTCTATATCTTTTTGGTCCTCTTCGTATTATTAACTCTACTGCGTATCTCCAGTGTCAGACCGGATACTCTTCTTTTATCCCTAGGGAATCCTTTTAAGTCCCTAGGGCCCCTTCTTCTAGTACTACTGCTTATTCTTAAACAGCGTCTTCTTTAGACAGCATCCCTAGTAGTTCTCATATAGATCCCTATGGCTTTCTCTTACAGGATTCTAGGATCCCTATTATAATGGCGAAACGTTCCCGTTTCTAATACCTATGCTTAACCTTATAGTTTCGATTTGCGGGGTCTTCCCCATTATTTTGCTTGTGGTATATCTAGAACCATTACTAAATCCTAATTTGTGGTCTTTAGGAAAGTTTTAATTGCTATGTTATATCCTGGCCAAAGGTGCTCCTTAGGTTCCCAACTGTTATACACCTAGGAGTATCCTTCCTAATAAACCAAAAATTCGCGTTTCTTCTAACGCCATCTTTAATTAAGAATGTCTTCTATATTCCATTTTAGTTCCCCATTAATTTCGCTAGGTGGGGGTGGTTCTACACTATCTCTTCTCTAGTATAACTCCAATAAGGAAACATGAAATGTGGGATATATTAGATATAATTTTAGTAATTCTAATTTATAGGCTTAATTTCCTTTAGTTTTCCTAACTACCTTAAAGGGTCCGAGCTACCTGTGGTCCAGCTTCTTCTTAATACGTTTTGTCCAGATATTTTTTATAGACAGTAAGACTTCGTCTCCTATTTCAAATTCTTTAGGCATATATCCCTTATTATAGTACCTTTTTTGTGTAGCCTAGGCGTCTAGTAAGTGCTTTTTAAGTTCTTCTCTGCGAATTCTCATTTGCTTAATTCTCTTAGACGCCACCAGTGCCTCTCTTTTAGAAACGATGTCCTTAACGTTCTAGGGGTTATTTACTTTTACCCCAAACAGTACTTTATAAGGGGTCATTTTTGTGCTGCTATAGATGCTTATATTATATATATATTGTGCTAGAGCTAACCACAATAGCTAATTATCCTGTTAATAATTAATATAGCAGCGGAGGTAGTGTTCTAATAACGCATTTAGACGCTCTGTTTGCCCATCTATTTATAGGTAAAATGCAGTGCTTATCCTTCACCGTATCTTTAATAAGAGACAGAATAAAGACTAAAATGCGCTGTTAAATACGGTACCTCTATTAGACACGATTCCCCTTAGCATGCTGAACAGGAGCCACTGCTCCAAAAATAGGTCTGCCAGTTCTACTGCTGTGATTGTTATTGAAACAGTAAAGTACCCTAAAAACTTTATATATCTATTAACGATTACTAGGATAGCGTTAGCAACCTCTCTAGTTCTTATTTTAGTAGGGGGTAAGCCTATTATAAAATCTATTATTAACTCTAATATAGGTCCCTGCGGAATAGGAAGCACTAATAACTCACTATATAGGCGATGCCTAGGTATCTATACCCTTTGGCATATATCACATCTTAATATATAGTCCTTAACTTCTTTAGACATTCCATCCTAAAAGTATTTCCTTTAAACGGCCTTAAGGGTCCTGTTGGCACCGTAGTAACCCCTAAAAGGGTTATTATAGAAGACCTTTAGAATTTTATCTTAAACCGTTTAGTCCTTTAGGACATATGCAGCACCCTTAAAGCGTAATAGACCCTTTTAGTCTTATTGCCATAGCTTCTTAGTAACTCCGGCCAAGTTAGTCTCTACTATATCTTTCCACCTCTCCCTAGAAACGAAGGCGTCCCTTTATTATGCTTAAAGAAGAAGATCCGGAAAGGTTTTATATAGATTACTTATTTCCATTTCGCCCGCCGCCATTACGGACTCTAAGCGTGGTATAAGACGTTTCAAACTATTAGTGCCAGCAGATTCTCCTGCCGTTATGCAGTGTACCACGCTGTAGATAGGCATCTTGCCTATCCCCTCTGGATCCGGAAACTCGCAGCTAGTGCACTATTAAGTTAAAGATGCCGCGACACCCCTAGCACATCCTATAGAATTCTCGCTAATTCTAGGGTACGCCAACTTTATAATATCTGCTTGGTCTATAACCTGGTCCGTAACTATATCCTACGGCTCTATTATTATAGTGCTTTGTAGCTGCATTGCCAGGACCTCTACCCTACTATAAAATTCTATAGTTTTAGGGAAAGACTCTTCTTTCTTCCTAAGTAAATTTTGCAATATAGGAATCATTTCCTCTATGCTATCCTAGATTCTCCTAGTCTTATAATCCGGATGTCTTAATAACCCATTAGCGGGATTTGTCTTTCCTAGGCGGTATATAATTTTAAAGTTGTACTATAATAGTGCCTCCGCCTATCTGGCTTGTTGACCGCTTAACACCTTTATAGTTATAAAGTATTCTAGGTTGTTGTGGTCTGTAAGAACTTTAATAGAATAATTGCTTTCTATATAATAATATTACTAGTGCTTTATTGCTGCGACTATTACAAGCAGCTCCTGGTTGTGTGTTATATAACGCTGCTCTATAGGGGTCATTTTCCTTAACTAAAACGCCACAGGATGCCATTCTCCGTCTTTTAATTAAGATATAATTGCCCCTAGGGCGAAGCCGGATGTATCCGTTTTAAGGTGTATATATAGCTCCTAACAGAAGTGTATTAGAATAGGCGCCGACATAAACAAATCCTTTAACCGGTCCATAGCCTGCTTAGCAGCTTCCCTAAATATAAAGGGTCCTAACTTCTTGCCATCCTTAGATCCCTTTAGCAGATTAATAATTAGGAGTATTACTTACAAGTAATAAATAATAAACCTTCAGTAGAAGTTCGCCATGCCTATAAAAACCTATACTTCCCTAAATATCGTGGGGTATGGCTATTCCCTAATAGCATCTACCCGGCTTTTCTCTATTAACACTCCATTAACGCTAACAATAAAGCCTAGAAAATTAATGCTAGTAATATAGAACAAGCATTTTTTTAGGTTTATATAGAGCTTATATTTCCGCAGTCTTTCTAGTACCATTTGTATATAGTGTGTATATGCTTCGTAGTTATTAGAGTAGACTATAATATTATTAAGGTAGACTATATATATTATATCCAACAGGCCTGATAATGCCTTATTAATATAGGCCTAAAATGTCGCTGGTGCGTTAGTAAGCCTAAATGGCATCACTAGGTACTTAAAGTGGCCGTACCATGTTTAGAACGCCGTTTTCTATTTATTACTGGCTTTAATCCGGATTTAATGGTATACATCTTTTAAATCCAATTTCGTGAATATCTTTACGCCTAATAGCCTATTGATAAGCTCCCCTATTAAGGGTAGCAGGTAGCGATTCTTTATAGTAATCTTATTTAGCGCCTAATAGTTAATATAAAGGCAAAGGGTCTTGTCCTTCTTAGGTATAAATATAATTAGTGCCCCTATCTAGTTTATAGAAGGCCGAATCCATCCTCTCTAAAGATTGTCCACTATATACTAATGTAATACTGCCAGCTTGTTTTCTGATAGGTTGTATAGTAATCTAAAAGAAGGTTCCTTGTCTCCTATATCTATCTCATGCTCCACCAATATAGGGTCAGGTAAGGTATGCGCAGCTTCCTTATTAGTAACATCCTTTAGGTCCATATATTCCTATAAAATCTCTAGTTCCTTAACTATATATAGCCGGATATCCAAAAATAAATACTCTATATTCCCATTCTTAGTGTTAAGAGTAGCATATATGGCATACGCCCACCCTTCCTCTTGTATATAGTTTAAGAAAGTCTTTTAATCTTTGACTATAATGCGCGGTTAAGACTTCTAGTGTTGATATAAGGCTGAAGGCCAATTAATATCTAGATTAACCTATTAAAGCTATAGGTATCCTAAAACAAGGTTATACCCCTTAATTTCTATAGCGTAGAAGCACATCTCCTATATATTCCATAAACCATCGCGGTCCTAGCTGGCCATAGAAAAAGTTTATTCCCCATAGCACGGAATCCAGTGGCCTTTAATGCTTCAAATGGTGCGCACCTATAAGCTACTAAGGTCCAAATCCAATTCCTTTACTAGTAATTAAGAAATGAACCCCATAGTCACGCTACTGTCCATAAGGCAGTCTCGCGTTACCTATTTGTTATTAACTTAAATAGAGACAGGAATAACTATGCGGTAGCTTACTCCCTCCTTCTCTTACTAGCCTAGTGTAAGGGAGTAAAGATCTACTAGGCTCTCTCTTTTCCCAATTAAGCATCCTCTTGCTTCTTCTGTCGGTAGAAGCGCTATATATAGCCTTTCTTACCACAGTTATAATAGCTACGTAACTCTTGGTTCTACGGTTTCTGCCCATTATCATTTTAGGGTTGACCAGCGTTGCTCTAGGGTTGCAAAGCCTGCTCGCGTTATCCTTCTATAGAGTGGTTAGGTTGGGATCTACCCCTTTTATTAAAGCTAGGTCTAGTTCTACGCTCTTTATCATTAGCGTCTCATTCCTTTCGCTTCCTTAGATAGTCTCTTTTAGCGTTCTTAATCCAAGTAGCTTTAGAGATAAGCTTTTCTTAAGAGGTAGGAATTTCCCCCTTCTCCTGTATGGCCTGTTAAATCTTAGGTTATAACTTGGCAAGTAGCTAATAGAGTTATATAGCGTCGTCCTATAAGTCTAAGTAAGGTATATTGTCTTCTAGCTCTTCTAAGTAGTTTATAAACTAGACTACACTCTAGCTTTCTTACTATTTTGTATTATAGTATCGCTGGTTGTAATCCATCCCTTAATTAGTAGGGTCTTGGACCTAATTAACCAACCAAAACTTAAGTTCGCTAAATTTAAGGGATGTAGTAAGTTTCTTCTCATAGCGTATCCATAAACTCTTAACGGTGCCACGTAGGAAGGTAGAAGCAATCAGTGTCTGATTATACTCGTTAGAGTAACATTTTGGATCCAGCCAAAACTTGGTTTCGCATTAATGGATAAAACAATTACAGTTCCTAAGACTATCACTATTATACTTATTAGGTTCCTTTATACGGAATTTAGGTTTATCTAATATTATAGCATAGTATAGCGTTGCCCCTCTAAGTCCGCTTTGTGTCTGGGGTGTCTATACTTCTCCTAATTGTTTTTGCAATTGTCCTTAGTAGTCTTAATATACTTGTCTTAATCGTATCTCTAACTCCTTTGTCTTTTATAGGGTCTTGCGTAGTGACCGCTCTAATAACTCCCTAGCAGTGATCGTTCCTAAGGGTCTTAGAAGGTTAGACGGACTAGCCGTGGCTTCCTAGTCTACTCCTTTATAAGTAAAGGGAATGCGCTCCTCTGGAGAGACTCTCTGAGCCTCTTAAGGTAAGGGCGTTGCTTTATGGGGTAAAGGAGTATAGCCCATTATTAATAATTAATAGCCGTACGTTCCTAACGGATTGTAAGCAATTAAAATGATAAGAGGCCAGCCTAACCAGAACGTATAATTATCTAATCAACAGTGTTACAAGTAAGTAGAAGGTAAGTTAAAGGTAAGTTAAAGGTAGAATAAGTTTTATATATTAAAGGACAAATGCTTCTAACCACTTCCATTTAGAGACTAATCGCTAGTTCTTCTCTAGAGGAGAACCAGCTTCCTATATAAACCTTCTAAGACACTAGTAAAACCTTTCACCCCTATCTATCTAACTATGTCTCTTCTGGAACATATATGGGACATAGGCAGGACATTAATAAAACCTCCTACTGTCTCATCTAATATGTACCTCCTGGGGAATTCCGTTACATTATAGAGGATTTAAGAAGCATAGAATAAGGATCTAGAGTTAGAGCAATATAAGCACTAGGAAGCTATATATATGCCAAAAATAGTAGTAAAGGAGTTTGTGGAAGACTTTTATAAGAAAATAATTTAAGGATATAATGGGGCTATAGGCTTAGTGTTAAGACTTTAAAAGGAATATATTGTTTAAGGAATCTAGGGACTGGCGAGATAAGTTACTAAAGAGTGTCTAGATTGCTAAAGAAATAAACCAATAAGGCATAAGCCGTATGGAGGGCTATAACCTATTAAAGTACTAGAAAGACTATAGGAGGTTATATTATAGGACTTTGTTATAAAGTTACTAAAGTTAAAAGACCCTATTACTGGATAAGATTATAATATAATCTTAGTAATAGTAGACAAGTTAACTAAGTAGGGCTACTTTATAGTGTGTATAAAAGAAATCTTAGCAGAGAATATAGTTAAAATCTATATTAAAGAAGTGTTTGTAAGATATAGAGTACTAATTAAAATTATATTAAACAGAGATCTAAGATTCGTAGTAGCATTTTAGGAAGTATTCTTAGCTAAATAAGGAGTATAAGTAGTAACATTAATAGCGTATTACCTATAAACAGATAGACAAATAGAGAGACTAAACTAAATATTAGAACAGTATTTAAGGCATTATGTTAACCACGCATAAAATAATTAGGTATTATTACTACTAGTTACACAGTTTGTATATAATGCTACACCATAGGAAGGGATAGGTATATTACCTTTTAAGGCGAACTATGGATATAAGCCAAGGATATTATTATTGCCATAATAAGTAAAGAAAATAAATAGCACAGCTAAAGAAAGAATAGAGAACTTAATAAATCTTTATAATTACCTTAAAAAGATAGTAGAACTAGTATAAGCTAGAATAAAAAGGTACTACAACTCTAAGAGATCTAAGGGACTAGATCTTAAGGAGGGGGATAAAGTGTGGCTACTATATAAAAATTTTAAAAGTTAATAACTAAGTAAAAAGTTAGACTATGTTAGACTAGAACTATTTATAGTAAAAGTAAAGATCTTAGAAGTTATGTATAGACTTAACTTATTAGAGAAAATAAAGATCTACCCTATATAGTATATTGTGATGCTAGAACCAGTATATAGAAATATTAAGCCACTAGTTTATAAGGCAGATATATATAGAGGTTAAGAAAAAGACAAATAGAAAGTTTTAAAGATTATTAGTTACAAGGACATTAATAATAAAATGTGGTATAAAGTAAAGTGGATAGGCTATAGTAAGACTACCTAGAAACTACTAGATAACTTAAAGAACGCTATAAAAAAGGTATAGAAGTATTAGAAGAAAAAGGATTAGGTATTATTAATAAAGAAGGATCGCTAAAGAATAAGTTACCTAAGGGGGACCTAAGAGGAGTAACTACTAAGGTACTTAAAGTTGTTTCCCTCTCTGTTGAAAGAGAATCTATTCTTTTTTATTACTAAGTTCCTAAAGATCTTATTCTATAAGTTTCCACTCCTTAAAACGCACCTTCTTATAAACTTTCTCTAAATAAAGCAGCTGAGTAGACGCAGCAATGCGAGCCTTAAAGGCCCTCTGCTTAGCGTCGCGGGAATATTTTAGGTTAGCCAGAGCTTAAGTCAGCTTACTATTAAGCTTTGCAGTAGTAGATTAAACCTAGGACTCTAGCAGCCATTAATAAGGGTACTTAAAGACTGTTAAGAGTAATAAGATGCATATACTTAGCGTTAGAAATTAAGCGAACGTCATAGAACAACTAAATGTTTGCTTTAGTGCACTCTAAATATAAGGAGGGTTGCTAAGATAAGGGACTTGCCAGCGTAATATAAACTAACTCCTCTTTCGCATAATAAGAATATAGAGATAGTATAGAAGCAATAGTATAAGCATAGCGTTATGCTTGTAAGGAAGAAGGAGCTTTAGGTATAATAAGTAAAGATATTAACTAAGTTAATTAAACGGACATTATACCTCTAGTAGACGACTTAGAGATATTAGGAATGTTTAAGAACAAAGATAAAGAGAAGGGAGATAGTGTTACTGTTACGGACAGCTTAAGTACGATGTTACGACTACTTGGAGAAGAGTCGGCGGAAGCTAGTTAGTTGATATAGGCACGGTCCAGAATGGATCCGGTGGAACCATGTAACAAGGAATGGTAGCCGAGGTTACGTGGTGTGATCTATATAATCTGTGTGATCTGTGTAATCCGTATAGAGCGTATAGAGTATACATACCTCACGGAGCAAAGGGATTTCTTAGGCGTAAGGTTGTGTATTTAAAGGACCACAGTCCCTACCCAGATAGTTCTCTCTTTGTAGTAAATCTTAGAATACAATTAGAGTTAATCTATTAGGTAACTACTCCACCAGTTATTATTATATTATTAATACCGTTTATACCTATATACCTAGCCTAATAATAGGACCCACCATAGTTACCACTACAAGGTTCCGTTACACATTTACTACTAAGGTTATAGTATTGGAACAAGGTTAAACAATATACCACCCAAAGTACTAGTCACGACGCCATTAACGGCAGCTACGACCTTAGGCACAGGAGGAGATACCAGTATAGCAGATATAGATTCTTAGATAGTTACATAAGGTTAGTTATAGGAAATAGTTAATTACTTACAGGATAATAATAGGATACTTAAAGTACGCATTAATAGAATTAGAGTAGTAAAGGTTAAGCTACCTTCAATTAAACAGTTCTTAGGAGAGAAGTTGAAGCTTAAAGGATTTCTTATACAAATGCACTTTAAAGTTATGCAAGAAGGAGCGAAGTTAGCAATGTTAGTGGATTAAGTGGCCTATACAGGGTTGTTTCTAATAGAAAGAGTACTTAAGTGGTTTAAACTATATCTTACGGAGATATAGGCTAATAGTATAACAACTACTAACTAGGATATACGGTATATATTTGCCAGTTAGAATAGGTTTGCGAAACGGCTAACGTAGATATTTAGAGACCTAGAGGTAATAACTACAGTAGAACAAAAGCTTTAGAACTTAGTACAACGTACTTTAGTAATAGAGTATACAACGCAGTTTTAAACACTAGTCATATAGGTTAAATAGAACGATAGGGCGCTTATAGCACAGTATAAACAAGGACTTAAGGCTAAAGTCTAGGACGTAATCATCCTAATAGAAGATACGGATACTCTAAGGGAGTTAATAGATTAGTTAATAAAGATTAATAATAGAATCTACTAAAGGAAACAGGCTAAAAAGGGTTAGGACAGAGTTATATAGTTATATAAGGCGCAGAGTACGCAATAACCAACATAGAGTTAAAAACTATAGCATAGCGCAAAGCTAGTAGACCTAAACGGTACTAAAGAAACCTAAAGGTAGAAAAAGAAACCATAGAAACCCAAAGGTTAAAAATCTAGTAATTAAAGGATTAAGAAGCAGAGGCCAAACCAAAGATCTTAACAGCAGAAGACATTTAGGCGGACTCTATAGCAAAGTTAATAGTTTAGAGATGGAGCTTATATAAATTGTGGGAAACAGGGTTATTTCGCCAGAGACTATAAAGGTGGTTAAAGTAACTATACAGTAAAGGAAACCAAACTAGTAGGAGACACATATATACCAAGGGACAATAGTGCACTATAAGGAACAAAAGAGTGTTCAATTAACAGCTTTGCATTTTATTACAATAATACATACCAAATTTATAAGGACGCTAAGTACGGCGCAAGCTATTAGCTATAAGAGCTATTATTATCTAAGTTTAAAGGAACTAACAAACCAGCTCGTAGATTGGACATTAAAGATAATAAGTTTAACATAGGCGAAGTATTTACCAATAATAAGGTAATAAAGGCAGCTTACTAGGAGTATATAGACCTTAAAGAAGTTAAAACAAAAGTAGAAACTAAGACCATTACAAAATAGGGTTTAGTAATGGGTATTATAACACTATTAGATACAATTTCCATCGCTTTATAAGATAAAAGGAGCAATATTTAAAAGAAACTAAGCAAGTAGATAACTGCTAGTACTAGCTTATTACTTAATAAAGGTAAAAGGCCACAGGTCCAAGACTCTTATAATAAGATAAGGAAGGCTCTAGACTTGCAAGGTATAATAATAACAGCTTAGGAACCCACAATAGAAGAAAACCAATAGGAAAGGGCAGCAACTTAATTTATAGACAAATGAATAAGTATAAGACGCAAGTTTAAGAACTATAAGTTTAGGGAACAAATAAAAACGTTAGCAATCCTAGGTAAACACGGTATTTAGCCTAAAGATTAAAAAGTTAATATAGGGATTAAGAAGCAAAACGACTTCTAGGACCTAGCTACAAGACACAGAAAACAAGAAACTATAGATAAGTTTAGGACAAGAATTATCACATAGCAAGAATAGAAACTAGACTAGAGATCTAGCATACCAAACCATAAAAGGGATAGAGCACCCATATAAAGAATTATTAATAGGCCAAGTGTAGGAACACCTAGGGCAAAGTAGTTAGATAAACTGGAATAAGAGGAGGATCTAAACATCCTAACTAGGTTTAAAGAAAGGCATACTAAAGGATATTATAATGCAGTAATAACAAGGTACTTTCTTATAGACAAACCATATACACTAAACCAGTTATATGGAAAGTGGTATAGGCAATAATATAATAATAAATAGGAAGACTTTTATATATAGCTAGATAAGAAGGTAGTCCAAGACTAACCCATTATAGAAAAACACATAAGTCACGTTAAAGAAGCATTAATTATAATATTAAGGAACCTAGAAGAAGGATCTAGGGACTAGAGAAGTGATTAACAAATCTTAGTACCCGCAGAAGAAAGACTAACGGTTAGATTAGCTAGATAGAGGTTTAAACTTAAGGATAAAGATAAAATAAGAGTTAACCTAAGTCACTTAGCGCATTATATACTATTATAGATAGCTTATATAAATAATACGTGTAATATATATAGAGCACTAAAAGATAAGAACCGGAAGTACCTAGTAAGGATATATTAGGCACTAGAAAAAAAACAGTTTAAAGACGCTAAGTATATACATAGATAGCACCCAGTAAAAGTATAAGGTTAAAGGGACTTAATACTTTAACCAGGAAGATTCCTTACGGAAGAATGCCTAGATAGATAACAGTGGTAGAAGTACCTAGAGAATACTTATTTATAGTATATAGAGGAAAAGAAACGAACTAAGTATTAGCCTAAGTTAGACTAAGTATAAGCAGGATCTAGTAGCTAATAGTTAGGAAAAGGGGAGGCGTATAGAACCAGAGGGAACTAGTGTTAAAGCCTTAAACCCTTAAAGGAGTTTAAGGACGACACCTAAGTTTATAAGTTAAGTGGCAAGATTAGCAGTTTAAAGTATTAGCAGATAGTAGAGTAATAAGAAACTACGTGTTACCAAAGGCAGTAAAAAGAATAGGGTTACTATACAGACAAAAGGAACACCTATATCTACTTATAATAATTTTAGGAGACTAGATAGCCTATAGAGGAGGCATTATTAATCTTAAAATAGGACCTATTCAGTTAACTATTAAGGGGAGACTAGTTAAGATATCTTTTAATATCCTACCGTTAGGATAAAACAAGGCGATACTAGGAATGCCTTAGTTATAGAAATATAATCCAAAGATTAATTGGGTTATAGGTTAGGTTAATATTAGGGATACTTAACAACGCAAAATGCGATAATAAACTAAGTTAGTATAGTACCAAGTTGGAGCGATATATAAAAAGACTAAGTAAGGCTTAAGTCACGTACCAAAGAGATACTATAAGTATAGAAAAAAGTTATAGTTACCAGAAAGTAAAAAGCTGTTAGAGTATACAGTATAGGACTATAAGATAGAATTAGAACTAGGAATAAGTCTAAGGTTTTTTCTAATCTACAAGCTTACTAAAACCAAGTTAGTAGCGCTTAAGGAGTTTATCTAGAAGAACTTAAGAAAGGGATATATCCGACTATTACAGTCGTTAGTAGGATATCCAGTATTATTTATCCTAAAGAGAAATAGAAAACTTAGGATGTGTATAAACTATAGACAGTTAAACAGCATTACTAGAAAGGATAGGTATCCTTTACCCTTAATTAGCAAAATCTAAGATAAAATAGGCAACGCACAAATCTTTATAAAGATAGATCTAAAATAGGCGTATCACCAGATTAGGATCAAAGAAGGCGATAAATAGAAGGCAGCCTTTAGGTTAAAGGAAGGACTGTATAAACCATTAGTTATGCAATTTAGGCTTATAAACGCACTAGTAACGTTCTAGAAGCGAATTAATAGTGTGTTAGAAGAACACCTTGATAAGTTTGTTATGGCATATTTAGATAATATTATTATCTACTTAATAAGTAAAGAAGAACATAGAGAACACGTTAAGTGGGTCTTAAAGAGACTATAAGAAGAACAGATGCTAGTAGTAATTAAGAAATGCGAGTTCTTTACAAGGAAGACCGATTTTATAGGATTTATTATTAAACTAGGAAAAATCAGTACAGACCCAAAGAAAGTTAAAGCTATAGTAAGTTGGCGAGAACTAGAGAACGTTATGTAGTTAAGGTCGTTTCTAGGGTTTTGCAACTACTATAGGAGGTTTATAGCACAGTGGTTAAAGAGCATTAAGCCGTTTACTTAATTAACAAAGAAAGAGGAACCGTGGGTATAGAACACTAAGTAAAGGAAGTTGTTTAAAGAACTTAAGGAGTTGTTTAAAGAACTTAAGGAGTTGTTTAAAGAACTTAAGGAGTTGTTTACCTAGGAGCCGGTCCTTAAGATCTATTAACTAAAGTTAGACATGGTTGTTAAGACAGATGCATTAGACTTTATAGTAGGAGTGTGTTTGCTATAGAGATACTAGGACATATAGTATCCAGTAGCATACTATAGTTAAAAGACAACACCACTAGAGTTAAATTATGATATCTATAACAAGGAGTTATTAAGTATAGTTACAGTATTAAAGGAATAGAGAGCATTCTTACAAGACATAGAGAAACCGTTTATAGTTAAAACGGATTATAAGAACCTTATAAGTTTCCTAATAACAAAGGAACTTAACCAAAGATAGGTTAGATGGGTGGAAATGCTTATAGAATACCATTTTAAGATTTAGTACACTAAGGGTACAGATAATGCACAAGCAGATGCTCTAAGTAGAAAGGCTGAACTATAAAATGATAAAAAGCCATTAGGGGCTTTATTGCGAAAGGATTAAGACGGATTAATTAGGTATAACCATCTAAAGATTATAGCAACTAAGGAAAGTCAAATCCACAAATTACTAGAGAGTGATTAGACATAAAAGATCTAAGAAGTATAGGTAGAGGATCTAGACTTAGAGTAGTATAAAAACTAAGAAGTAACGTATATGCCAAGGTCTATCACAAGGGAGTTTATTAAGTTGTTTTATAAGGGACTAACTTAAGAACATAACGGAGCTACAGGCTTAGTATTAAGACTTTAAGAAGAGTACATTATTTAAGGAATCTGGGGACTAGCTAGGCAAGTTATAAAAGAATGTTTAGATTGCTAAAGGAACAAACCAATAAGGCATAAGCCGTATAGAGGGCTATAACCTGTTAAAATACTAGGAAGACTATAGGAAGTTATATTATAGGACTTTATTATTAAGTTACTAAAGTTAAGAGATCCTATTATAGGATAAGATTATAATATGATTTTAGTAATAGTAGATAAGCTAATAAAGTGGGGATATTTTATAGCATACACAGAGGAAGTATTAGCAGAAGAAGTCGCTAGAATCTATATAAAAGAAGTGTTCGCAAGACACGGAGTACTAGATAAAATCATATTGGATAAAGATCCAAGATTTATAGCCGTATTTTAGGAAGTATTTCTGGCAGAATAAGGAGTTTGCGTAGTAACCTCTATAGCGTATTATCCGCAGACGGACGGATAAATAGAAAGATTAAACTAGACACTAGAACAGTATTTAAGGCACTATATTAATTACGCATAGAATAATTGGGTATTGTTATTACTAATTATATAGTTTACGTACAACACAATACCATAAGAAGGAATAGGGATATTACCATTTAAGGCGAATTACGGATATAAGCTAAGAACATCATTATCGCCACGTTAAGTAAAGAAAATAAGTAGCACAGCCAAGCAAAGGATAGAGACGTTAATGAATCTTTATGCAGACCTTAAAGAAACAGCTAAGCTAGTATAAGAACGAATAAAAAGGTACTATAATGCTAAGAGATCTAAGGGACCAGATCTTAAGGAGGGAGATAAAGTGTGGCTACTATATAAAAACTTCAAGAGTCGACAACTAAGTAAGAAGTTGGACTATGTTAGACTAGGACCTTTCAAAATTATATAGAGAATTTTAATGGTTATGTTTAAGTTAAACCTACCAGCTAAAATAAAGATCTACTCTATATAATACGTCGCAATGCTAAAGCCAGTATACGGGAATGTTGAGCCACTAGTCTATAAGGCAGACACGTATAGAGGATAGGAAGAAGATAAGTAGCAAGTTTTAAAGATTATTGGTTATAAGGACGTAGATAATAAAACATGGTATAAAGTAAAGTGGATAGGCTATAGTAAAACTACTTAGGAACTACTAAGCAACCTAGAAAACGCTATAGGAAAGGTACAGGAGTATTAGAAGAAAGCAGGTTAGGGAGTATTAAAAAGGATCGCCAAAGGACAAGTCACCTAAGGAGGACCCAGGAAGAGCAACTACTATATTACTTAGAGTTGTTTCCTTCTCTAGAAACTCTACTTGCTTATTACCTAGCTTAGCTAAACCTTATTAAATAAGTTTCTACTCCTTGGAACAAACCTTTTTACACACCCTCTTAAGATAAAGAAGACGCGCTAAGGCAGACAAGTACGCCTTATAAGCAGCGTGAGTACGCTAAAGCTTCGCAAGGGAGGCAGAAAGCTTATTATTAAGCTTTATAGCGGTAGATTAAACACAAGACCCTATAACAAGTTACTTAGGGAACTTAAAGACTATTAAGAGTTATAGGACGTATATACTTAGTATTAGAGACAGAGCGAACATCGCAGGGCAATTAAATGTTTGCTTTAGTGCACTCTAAATAAGAGGATAGTTATTGGGCTAAAGGACTCGCTAGCGTAACATAAACTAACCCCTCTTTCGCACACTAAGAACATGGAGATAGCATTATATCACTAAGAGACAATATTATAGCAATAGTATGAGACCGACGAGCTGTAGAAGAAGAAGAAGATACTTTAGGTATAATAAGTAAGGATATTAACCAGATTAATTAGATGGACATTATACCTCTAGTGGACGACTTGGAGATGTTAGGAATCTTTAAGGACAAAGATAAAGAGGAGGGAAATAGTGTTATGGACAGCTTAAGTACAATGTTACAACTACTTGGAGAAGAGTCGGCGGAAGCTAGTTGGTTAATATAGGCACGGTCCAGAATGGATCCGGTAGAACTATATAACGAGGAATGGTAGTTGAGGTCACGTAGTATAATCTATATAATCCGTATAGAGCGTATAGAGCACACATACCTTACGGAGCGAAGGGATTTCTTAGGCGTAAGGTTATGTATTTAAAGGACCACAGTCCCTACCCAGATAGTTCTCTCTTTATAGTAAATCTTAGAATACAATTAGAGTTAATCTATTAGGCAACCACTCTACTAGTTATTATTACGTTATTAACACTGTTTATACCTATATACCTAGCCCAATAACAGGACCCACTGTAGTTACTACTATAAGGTTCCGTTACAGTTACGGACGCTTTAAGTACAATATTATAACTACTTAGAGAAGAGTTGGAAGAAGCTAGTTAGTTAATAAGGGCATAGTCTAGGATGGATCTAGTAGAACTATATAATAAGGAATGGTAACTAAGGTTATATAATGTTGTATATAGTGTATATAAAGTATGGACGGGATATGCGTATAACCTATATAGTGCGTATCTTATATATAAGGAGGATTTCCTAGGAGTATAGATGTGTATTTAAGGACCCATAGTCCCTACTTAGATAGTTCTCTCCTTATAGTAAATCTTAGAATATAATTAGAGTTAATCTATTAGGCAACCACTCTACCAGTTATTATTTATACTTATTATATTATTGACTTCCTGTTTACCTATATACCTAGCCCATTAGCAAGTCTACCGTGGTATTTCCTATAAGGCTTTATTATATAGGGCATAGCCTAGCCACCTCTATTTACTCCCCAGGGTATTAACCTAAGAAACCCCTTATTACCCCACCTATAACTAACTGCTACTATATAAGTACTACGGCCTTCTACTATATAGCATATAAGAAAGGCTAAACCGTTACTATAGCTTCCTAATTATAACTATATAAGCTTAATAAAGAATAAAACTATGTTCTCTATAGTAATAGGATAGATATAGTTAACCTTTTAAAAGATAATGCCCTTATAAAACTCTGTAAACTTTTACCTTTAGACTTTAAAAAATTTATAAAGCTTAAAAAAGGATTTACTAATAAGGAACTCCGCAAGCTCCTCCCTAAGAGGTACTATAACTTTATTAATATATGCTTATAAAAGGGCGCAGATATACTCTACCTATATTAACCTAATAACTATACTATTAATATTAAATAAGGAAAAACGCTACCCTATAAGAGACCCTACCTAATATTAAAAAACAAACTTCTAGTTATTAAAAAGTATATTAACAAGCACCTTAATAAAGGATTTATTTATCCTAGTATATCCCTAGTTATAAGGGCGCGAAGAGGCTTTGGGGAAGATTCGAAGGAACAATATAAATTCTATCTAAATCTATGGGTATATAGCTCTTATAGAGTACAAGACGTTATATAAAGAAGAGAAAGGAACATAGGAAACTTGTAACTAAATATTTAGGGTCTTGGCAGCAGACGCATAGGCATAAGCCCACGCGGATTTTAATAGGTTTCGACCAAATTCCATTACATTAGTGAAATTTAGTAGAATTTAATTAAGTTAGCAGAATTTGGTGGAATTTAATTAACTTTAGCAGAATTTGGCAGAATTTAATTAACTTAGCAGAACTTGGCAGAATTTAATTAAAGCGTTAAAATTTATCTGTTAAGTGTTTCACCAAGACATTCCTACTATAACTAGGCTAGTCCCATTATAGTACCCCCCCTTTTAACTAAAGGTCTAAATAATATAATTTTAGTTAAGACTTATAACTTATCGCGTATTATATAATTGTATTATAAGTATTATAGTGCATTTTAAGTTCTTTTTAATTTCAAGTTTCCTACTATTATGTTTTGTGTATTCGTGTTAGGTAGCAATTATTTACCTTTATATTATGTCCATCTAGCTAAAGCAAGCCGCAAAGGATAGTCCTTATGGAATTTTTTTACTAGGAAAGACGCATTGGCCTTAATCTAGTTATAGGTTTCCTAAGTTTATGTTTTATATCCTTTCTACTTAATAAGAAGTTTAAATTATTTAAATTATATTTTTTATTGTATATTATTAATTAAGTTAATAAAGTAAGAACCGTTACTATTATTAATAATTATAGAAAGTAGTAGCGGGACTTTGCGAGTTATAGGATTATCTCTTAAAGGTTACAGCAAGCTTACATAGAACATTAGGTATATTTTTATATTAGTTGGCAGTTCGAGTTTATAGGCATATAGGCTCAGTTTCTTCTTAATTTAGTATAGGCCCGCGAACTTCCAATTAAGTTTCTTTAAGGGCCGTTAAGTCTTTAGATTTTATATATTTAGGTAAGCTATATTACCTTCCTTAAAGTCCTATACAGGAGCTCGTTCTTTATTTACATACTATTCCTATAATATTTAAGCATACGTTAATTTGCTTTATAATAGTTCTATTAACTGCTTTGTTTAATTAGCAAAGTTATATACGTTAATTAACTAGATCCGTTTAATTGTGGGTCCTATTATATTAATTTTAGGTTATAGTTTAAATCTAAGTTAAGGGTCTTATCTATAAGTCGTATAGAACAGCGTCACGCCTATTAATACATTTATTATATTATTCGCGGTAAATTTAGCTAAAGGTAGCCATTTTTCCCAGTTGTCTTATAGGTAGGAGTAGTATATTTATAAGTATTGTTCTATAATCGCGTTCGCAATTTTAGTTTAACCATCTATCTCTAGATAAAATGCAGTTAAGAGTTATATTTAAATACTTAATCTTTTATATAGAGCTTGCCAGAAGTCTAAGACGAACTGGCTTCTATAGTCGGATATTATTAAGTTAGGAAGTCTATATAGCTTAAAGACGTGCTTAACAAAACATTTAGCTACTAATATCGCATTAATTAAGTCCATAGGAATTATATATCGCATTTTTATAAGGCGGTTAACAACTACTATAATATTTATAAACCTATTACTGTTAAGCAAGTCAACTATAAAGTTAATTAAGATATCGCGCTATCTTTATATTGGAATTAGTAGTAGTTAAAGTACTCCTTGCTTCTTTATATAAGAGGTCTTTCCACGCACGCACATCCTATATACCTAAATGTATTTTTATATATAGTTATGCATTATAGGCCAGTAATATACTCATTAAAAAATCTTATAAGTTTTTATATAGCTAGGATGTCCTACTATAGGGGAGTTATATATAAATTTAAGTATTTTAAATCGTAAGGGTTTGGAATTTAGAACTACTATCTTCTATTTGTGACGGAGCTGAAGCGCGTTACCTGCTACATTGCCGTTTTCAGGGCAATTTGCCGCATTTCTGGGCAATCTGCCAGCACTACTCATAGAGCTAACCAATCAGGATTTTCCATGCCCGGCATAGAAAATCGCCATTGGCTCGCTTGCCACTAGCGCCTTGGCGACCCCTTATATCTCATTAGTCTCTAACAGTCTTCTTCTCCTTCTTCTCCTTAGCTTAGTATTCTTATATGGTAGCAATCTACAAGCTTCGGTTTAGAAGCATTTATACAAGCCCGTCACACTATTAATAGTATAATCGATTATTTTATATTTTATATTTAGCGAGTATAATATCCTTATACTATCATTTTCTAGTTTAGATTGCCTTTATTATATTTACTATCTATATATTATTCTTATATTCGTATTCCATTAGCTTATTAATTTCTATTTCCCATTTATTAACTTCTAATTCATTTCTATTAAGTTCTATATCTAAAAATATAGGATATAGTTTTTTAAAATGTTTAGGGGGCAGTAAAATCCATTATTAATTTATAATCCGTTTATTTAAAGCGTTTATAGGTAAGTCCTATAATTATTATATTAATATATTAGGCTTTTAATTAAGTTTTCCCGGTTAATATATAATCTTAAAGTTAAATTATAAAAGATATTCGGCCTAACAAATTTGGCGCTGCGTTAATTATTTTATAGTTATAAAGTATTGCAGGTTCTTATGGTTTATTAATATACATATTAGAAACAATAATCCTTTTAGCTTAGGACGCCATTATTTAAAGCATCTAACAATTATAAGTAGATCTTTATTATATATCTTATAGTTTAATTTAGTAGGGGCGAGTTTTTAGGAGAGAAAGGCTACTGGATATAGTTCGCCATTCTTATTATATTGCGACAATACTCCCCCTAGCGCATAATTTAACAAGTCCGTTTTAATAATATATTTAAGGTGAGGGTTAAAGTAGGCGAGAATTAAAGCAGTTATAAAGTAATGTTTTAAGTTATTAAAAGCTTGTTTATACCTAGCGGTCCATTTAAATTTTATATTCTTTCTTGTTAGGTTTACTAACGGCTAAGCGGTTTCTAAGAAGTGGTTAATAAATTATTAATAGAAATTTGCAAATCCTAGAAATCCTTAAATGTCTTATATATTATTAGGGCTTTCCTAGTTTATAATTATAGCGACTTTCTTAGGGTCTATTTTAATTCCATTGCGGGATATAATTAAGCCTAAGTATATAACCTTAGATGCATAAAACTTGTATTTCTTAATATCGCATTATAACCCTATATCTTATAAGCGTTTAAAGACCATTCTAATATATTTCTAATGTTTAGAAAGCAAGGACGAGTAGATTAAGATATTATTAATATATACGGTAATAAATACATTAAGGAATTCATAAAGCGTATTATTAACGTATTACTAAAACGTACTAGGACCGTTCTTAACGCTAAATAGCATTACTAGGTATTTAAAGAGTCCCCATTGTGTATGAAAAGCTATATACTTCTTATCACCTTTATATATACGGATTTTATTAAAGGCAGTAATTATATTAAGCTTTATAAAGTACCTGTAACAGGCTTATACAAATGCTTCTGAACCGAAGCTTGTAGATTGCTACTATACAAGAATACTAAGCTAAGGAGAAGAAGAAGACTAGTAGAGACTAGCAAGATACAAAGGGGTCGTTAAGGCGCTAGTAGTAAGCGAGCCCATAGCAACTTGGCAGAATTTGGCAGAATTTAGCAGATTGCCCAAAAACGGCAAGTTGCGGCAAATTGCCTAGGAAACGGCAATGTAGCAGGTAACGCGCTCTAGCACCATTACATTACCCCCCCCTCCTAAAAAAGCCTGCCCTTAGGCTTTATCTAAGTTCTTTATTATTATCTAAATCATTATAGTTATCTAACCCCTTTTCCTAATATTTAATCCAGCTGTCTAATTTGCGTGGTAGTCTAGGGAGGTCTAGGTAAGCTAGGTAGAACCCTTATAGCTTATAGGGAGAGTACTTAAAATTAGATGCGGGGTACTATTCTAGATCTTTGTTATAACCTACCTAGCTTATATGGTATTTTAAGGTACTACGGTCCTTCTTAACTGCTAAGATCTCTTTAACTTCCTATTCTTCGTCCTCTATAATCTAAATTGGCGGTAGGGGATTGTTATACTATCTAGGTAATAGGTCGTCCGCGGCCTTCCACAGTTAGTCTAGAGAGAAAACAGAGTGGATTTTCATTAACTCTAGTAGCTTAACCTTAAAAAAGTGCCCTACCTTCTTAGGGATCTTATAGGGGCCAGCTATTTAGTAGTTTAGCTTGCGGCTTAGCCTCTAGGTCTTCCAGTTCTTTATTAATACCTATACCTTATCTCCTACATAGAAGTCTACCTTATAACAATATTAATTCACATTAGACTCTTTCTTTTCTTATACTCTTTTTATAATTACTTAGGCGGTCTCCCAGGCTCTGTGTATTCTCTTAGTAAATATCTAGGCCTCTTTATAGCTAAGGCGTTCGCGGGCTATTATAGGTCCTATAGGTCTATCCCAATTAAAGAATATTCATAGTTTATATCCGTAGAGTAGCTTAAATAGTAACATTCCTATACTATTATAGGGGAGCGTAAGCTGTGTGTAGTCTATTATAGGCAGCAGTTCTAACCAGTTATCCTAGTAGTAGCTAATAAAGGGGCGGAGTTGCTAGTTAAGGTACTGGTTTATAATCTTGGTTTAGCTATTAGTCTAGGGGTAAAATATAGTAGAGAGCTTAATCTAAATTCTAAGGATACGGTAGAATTCGTCCTAGAAGTCTAATATAAATTAGGGTCTATAGTTAGAGATAATTAACTTAGGAGCGCTATAGATCTGGTAGATATTATTAACATATATATAGGTTATATCCTTTATAGTTATAGTCTTAAAGCAAGGGAGGGAAATAGCTTATTTACTTAGTTGGTCTACTACTATAAAGGCTATGTTATAGCCGTATTTGTCCTTTAGGAATAATTTAAAGTCCATTATAATATGTTACTAAGGGCATTTAGGAACTGGTAGTGGTTATAGCCATCTAGGAGTTCGGTCCCTAGGGGTATTCGCATATTTATAAGTATAATAATTTCTAATAAATCGTTCTATATTGGACAGGAGTCCTCGCTAATAGTAATAAGGCGATAGTAGTTAGTAGGTCTTGTCTTTACTAGGGTGCGCCATAGAGACTTAACAGTGGGCTTTACGGATTAGCTCTATTTATAGATTATTAATATCTAGAACTATAAGCCGTTCTTAATATAGAAGCAGTCCGTCTTCTATTTCTAAATTAGGGTTACCTCCTATAGCTTAATCGCGGAGGGCTTTTAGGGATTTAGCAGTGCGGTTTGCGGTTAGAATGCGATTAATTAGTCCTATTAGTTTATCTAGGTTCTTTCCTTCTATAGGTACTATCTTATTCTGTTTAGAGCTTAGTTCCTTAAAGATATATAGGTCAAGCTGTTCGGTATAGAGGAGGGCGCGTATCCAATACTAAGCCTTTAGCTTGTCTTATAGCCCCACATCTTATTCCCTCTAGGTTAGGGTATTAGCTTTAGTGTTTTACTTGCTAGGGCGGTATATAATTATAAAGAAGAATTGGGAGAGTATTTTAGCCTACTAGGCCTATTAACTGGTAAGTTGTTTTATTGTTATAAAATACTTAAGGGCTTTGTAATTAGTATAGACCTTAATTTAAGAGTCTATGCTTCTAAGCTCTGCGCGCCACTAGGATAATAATTATATAATAGCCAACATTTTCTTGTCGTGTACTTTGTAGTTATACTTAGCTAAGGCCATTATTTTTAAGAAGAACGTAATAGGGTACTATTTACCGTCTAAGTGTAGCTGTAAGAGGACTCCCACTACTACCCTATTAGAGGCGTCTGTTTCCAGCATTAATTTAAGGTCTAGGTAGTAGTATCGCAGGATTAGGGAGAAGATAAGTCGGTCCTTTAACTCCTTAAAGGCTTTTATATAGTTATCGTTAAAGATAAAAGATATATTATTCTTAGTTAGTTATATAAGAGGCTTAGCTATAACTCTATAGTCGCGGATAAACTAATAGTAGAAATTATAAAAGCTAAGAAAGGACTAGATACCCTTTATAGTGTAAGGGGGTTTCTAGTTATGGATTACCTTAACCTTCTCCAGGTTAACTTTAATCCCTTCTATACTAACAATAAACCTAAGGTACTTTATACGTTTTACTCTAAATTTGTATTTTTTAATATTAACTTATAGGCCTATATTTTGCAGTCTCTTTAAGACCTTCTTAATATAAACTTAGTACTTAAGTTTATTATCTAAGTATATAAGGATGTTATCTAGTTATACTATACAGAATTTGTTAAGGTAATTAAAAAAAACATCATTTATATACTATTAATAAGTAGCTAGCCTATTTATTAGTCTAAAAGAAAGGACTTTATATTTATAAGACCTATAACAGGTATATAATGTTATTAGATCTTCTAATACAGAGTCCATCCTAATTTGGTAAAAAGCTTAGCGGATATTAAGCTTAGTAAAGATTTTGGCTTAGCTTAGATATATAAGGGTCTTATTAATTAGGGGAAGAGGGTAGCAATCTTTTTAAGTAATAGCATTTAGTTTTTAATAGTTAATACAGAAATAAAGGCCTTTATTAGGTTTCTTTATAAATAGAATAGGGGAAGTAAAAGGGGCCTAACTTAGCTTAATAAACCCCTTATGGAGGTTATTAATTAAGTACTGCTTAGTTGCTTTTAGTTCCTCTATAGTTTACTAGTAAAGGGGGCTGTAGCCTAGAGAGTTATTGGCCTCTAGTTAAATCTTATAATTATAGGTTTAGTAGGGAGGCAGTATATCTAAGGCTGCTTTTAAGAACGCGTCTCTATGGTTTAAGAGGTATATAGGGAGGAGGCGCTTAACTAGCTCCTTATTAGTTTCCTCTATTAGCCCTTTTTCCTTCTTATTAATAATCTGGTTAATTTTATATAAGCTAGTTATAAAGACCTTATTATCCTTTTAATATATATTAAAGTAAAAACCTATAGCGCTAATTACCGTGATGTCTACTATAGGGGGGTTATATAATAGTAGGGGTGTCCGCGGCCTTGGGGGCCTTTGGCGTATTAGCGTTATCTTTACTCCTTTTAACTCTTATTACATCTTCTAAAGGTTATCCTCTATATCCTATTAGTATATCCTCTTCCCTATTAGCCGGATCTCCGTAATTTAGAAGTTGTCTATATTACTGTCCATTCCACTTTTATAAGTAGAGTCCTCCTTAACTGCAGTCCTTTAGGGGAGTATCTTTGTTGGTATAGAGTTCTTACCAGCCTTGTGGTAGGCATCTTTTTAAATAAAGGCTAGGTTATGGTCCCTACCATCCTACTAGTAAATAGGGTCGGCCTTTATAGCTAATATCTTATAGTTAGTACGGATTTCTCTAATAAAGGAGGGTAACTTTAGTCTATTCTCTAGTTAGACAAACTGTCTTTATTAAATGTTTAGCTAAATATTAAAGTAGGATATCTATTTTCGGCTAAGGATTATGTTATAGGAACCTAGGTCTAGAATATAGAAGGGGATGCTAAACTGGTATTATTTATTAATAGCAATATATAATTTTAAGATATGGGTAACCGGCTTACTAGCTTGGCCGTTATAGCCTTTTATATAAATAGGCTTCTCTAGTTAGGTAGTATTTATATTTATAAACTTAGCAATATTATTTATATAAGTAGTATTTATAAAGATAAAGCTATTTACTCTAGTATTAATAAGGGCAGTTATATTAACTCTATATCTATTTTAAGATACTATATATAGAACTATAAAGTGTTTTCCACCTATTAGCTAACTTAGATTAATCTCTTTAAGATTAATAGGATACCCTAGGGAGGAGTCTTTCCTTAGGGTTCTCTTTTTCCCAACTTATTGGATATTTCTTCTTCCTCTATCTCCTTAATATTACCTATATTCTTTAGCTCTAGGCAAGATATAGTAAAGTAACTATCCTTTCCGCAATTAAAGCACGTAACCATAGTTGGGTTAATTAGGGTATTATAGCGAGTATTGGCTAAAGGCATAGTACATAGCGATTTAGATAAGGCTTATGGGTAGGTAGTTGTAACCGCTTTTAGTATAAGGGTGGTTGTGGTTTATCTTCTAACGCTAGCTCCCATTAGTATAGCGGATAGATTCTAGTTGCTATAGGACTGCTTTAGTTAATTAGAATAAGCATTAATTTATTTTAGTTCTAAATCTAATAATAAACATTAGGCTATAAGTCTTTAGTAGGTTAGTAGGTTATTTAAGGCTACCGTAATCATTTCTTGTAGTTAGACCGTTAGCTTATTATATAGGTCTAAACGGTAGTTCTTAAGGGGAACCTAGCCTTCGCCTGCTAGGTATAAAAATTAGGTCTAGAACTTAGTAAAGGATTAGTTTAATTTTATTATTAGGCGGTTATAGTTATAACGGGCATCCTGTACTTTATTTAGGTTAATATAGATAGTAGCTAGATACTATATTACCTTATTAATAAATATAAACTAAATAGGCGACTCGTCCTTAAACTTAGCCTAGAGGTGTCGCTAGGCATCCCCAATAGTTTAACTAAAGAGGTAGAGTATTTTAGCTTCTTTAGAGGGGAAATGGTTATGGTTAACTTAAAGCTTTCCTTACACCTAGATTCTCTAGTTCTTAAAGGTTAGGTCTATGCCGTCTAATAATAGTAGGGGGTTAGGGAGCTTAACGGAGTTTAATTGCTTTATTATTGTATCCATACTCTCTAATATATCGTATTTAGTTAAGTAAATAGGTTAACTAAGGCTTTATAAAGGGAAGGCTAGGCTGTTTTATAAGGCAGTAAGGCTTTCTAGGATCTCCTTTAGAGTCTCTTATATACTTTAGGCTTAAAGACAATTAACCTTCTAATTGGCTATAAGGGCATAAATCTGCTTGTATATACCTGTAATGTCATTATTATCTTCAATTTCTAATCCTAACTAGATCTTATATTCCTCTTAGATAGAGGCAGGTCTTTTAAATAAGCTCGCTTTAGATACCATCGTTAGCTTCCTAAGGTTTGTTAGAATTATATAATTTGGTTTTAATTCCGGGGGTTCTTTTAAGGGTGCAGGTTAAGTACAATCTAGCCTATAAAGTGGGATATTGTTAGGGCCTTCTTAGGCGTAATAGTATAAATTTTTTTTAATGTCTGAGTATAACGCGTTAACGCGTCGTTGCAGATAAAGATCTTCTTTTAGGGTGGGATATTATTAAGGCCTTCCCAGGCAATATAGGAAGAGCTTAGTATAATATAACGGGCTTATATAAATGCTTCTGAACTGAAGCTTGTAGATTGCTACCATATAAGAATACTAAGCTAAGGAGAAGAAGAAGACTAGTAGAGACTGGCAAGATACAAAGGGGTCATTAAGGCGCTAGTGGTAAGCGAGCCAATAGCGACTTGGCAGAATTTGGTAGAATTTGGCAGATTGCCTAGGAAACGGCAATGTAGCAGGTGACGCGCTCCAGCACCATCACAGTACCGTGCCTTTACTAAATAGTTAAGCGTCTCTTAAATTAGGGGAATTGGATACTGGTTTTAAATCATAATTACGTTTAAAGCTTAATAATTAATATAGAATCTTAAGCTTCCTTCTAGCTTTTTAATAAATAGTACGGGTAAGGCAAATAGGGATTAACTAGAATAAATAAATCCTTTTTCCAAATGCTTGTTAAGGTATTATTATATTATAAGCAGTTCTTCTTATAATATACTATATAGCGGACAGAACTTTGGTGTTATACTAGGCTTAAGTTCTATCTTAAAATCATACTTCTTTTAGTACGGGGCTAGTTGGTCTACAAATCGTTTTTTAAACTTGTTAATTAGGTTATAGTACTCTTTAGGTATAAAAGGTTAAGGATTAGAATACTGTTTTAGTTCTAGTGCTTTCTTAATATCTTCTATAGTTATAGCAAAGATTTTATAATTTTGTCTTTTTACTAATAATATAAAAGGCGTGGCCTGTATTATACAAATTTTAAGAGGTTTTAACATAATATCTTTGCATTCTTTACTATAATTAGCAGTTATAGATTTATTATATTAGCTTAAGGTTTATAGTAAGGGCAATTTATACCATATTAAATTTAAATAGTTGTGTGCATGTTTATAGGGCAAATGGTTTTTTAAGTAATGACTTTGGCAGTAGGTTATATAGAACTTTAATATTTCTTTAACCCAGCTAATTAAGGGGTTATATCGTTTTAGCTATCCATATCTAAGTATAACTTTATATTATTTTAAGGGTATTACAAATAGGGAGACATATTTAAGGTATTCACCTATCCACATTTTTACTAGGGCGTAGTGTGTTATTTTACTATATATTAAGGGATTGCTGTTAAAGCCTTATAGGCCTTAAGGCTTATTAAGTTTCTTTAAATTTAGGCGTTAAGTTTTTACGTAGTTTATATTAATAAAGCCTATACTAGTAGCTCCGCTATCTATTAGGATTTATACCTTCTTTTATTTTCTAAGTATTTAAATTTTGCCAAGTATATTAAGGGAATTATGTTGTATATTAGCGCTAGAAGAGCCTAGACACTTATACTCTTCCACTTTTTATCCTAAGGCGCGACTTAGTCTTAGAACAATTCATTTTCTAAGTTAACTAAAGGCAAGATACTTTGTAGCATCTAAGTATAATTTATAGATTGGGTATAATTTAAGGAATAAGTACGACTTAAAGAACGGGTATAATTTGAGAATTGGGTACGGTTTAAGAAGCGGGAGGAACTATAGTAGACCTTTTTAAAAGGGTAGGTTTGGCAGTGCTTTTAAATATATCCTTTTTTACTGCATCTAAAACATTCTCCATTTATGGCCTGTGTTCTTTATTTATCGGTTCCTAAGGGTGCATAGGATTAAGCAGCATTGAGGTCTATAGGGTTATATATAGGGCTTTTAGGTTTCGGAGATAGATCGCGCTTTGGGGTATATATTGGTTTTATAGTATTTTAAACACAAGGTGTAGTTAGCTTTAGAGAACGAGTCTATTTGTTATATTAAAGGTCCTTATTAATTTATTAATATATTATAGCAAATTTAGACAGGTTTTTTGGTAGTTCTCTACCTACTAACTAGGTTTTAATCTCATTTAAAATAGCTTATTAAAGAGCAGCAACTCTAGCGGCTTTATTCTAATCTAGCTCGCTAATAAGACCTAAAAATTCTAAAAAGAAGCTGGTAAAGTCTTAATTCCGTTATTATAGGTTTTTAAGTTTAGTAATAGCTGTATATTTGCGGCTGGCGTTATTATACGTTTATTCTAGTAAAGAGATAAAGGTTTTAAAATTAATAAAAATGCTATTGCGAAAGAATAGATCTATGGTTTATATAGCGTCCTTACTTAAATAAAACATTCTATAGCTAACCTTGCTAGCCTTAGTAGGGTATTAATTATAGTTTGTTAAGAGTTTAAGACGGAGCTTGGTTATAAAGGGATATAGGTTATTTTAGTTTTTATTAAATATTAGAGGATTAGGGAGTTTTTTTTAAATTTTATAGTAGGTACTAAGTTCGCTATAGGTATAGGTTGTGCTACTATTACTAGTTTAGTGTTTACATTTAACAGGTTAGGTTTAGGTATTATTATTTTAATCTTGTTTATAGGTGTTACTGTTGGGGTCTATAATATAAATGCCTTAACGTTGCGGAGTTCTTTATGGAGTGCTTCTATTAATTGCTAGTATTAGGCTTCTAGTGCAGCCTACTGCTAAGCTAAGGCGTCCATAAAGGACTGTTATATTATAGTTAACTATTCCCTAACTAGGGTTATAATACTTATAGTTATTAAAAGGCATTTGGGTTTGTTTGCCATTTTAATAATAGTTGTTTTAACGCAATATAATATAAGGATATAAAGAGGCTTTAGAGAAGATTTAAAGGAATAATATAAATTCTATCTAAATCTATGGGTATATAGCTCTTGCAGAGTATAAGACGTTGCGTAAAAAAGAGAAAGGAATATAGGAAACTTATAACTAAATATTTAGGGTCTTGGCAGTAGACGCGTGGGCATAAACCCACACGGATTTTAACAGGTTTCAACTAAATTCCATTACATTAGTAGAATTTGGTAGAATTTAATTAAGTTGGCAGAATTTGGCGGAATTTAATTGATTTTAGTGGAATTTGGCAGAATTTAATTAACTTAGCAGAACTTGGCAGAATTTGATTAAAGCGTCGAAATTTATCTGTAGAGTGTTTCACCAAGACATTCCTACTGTAACTAGGCTAGTCCCGTTACACTAGTAGCCGCCCTATTCTCCTTACTAAGAAGCTAAAAGGAGGCATTTAATTCTATATTAACTATAGAGGACTTAATGCTATTATAAGTAAGAACTAATACCCTATACCGCTTATATATAAGACTCTTAAGTAGCTTAACTAAGCCAAAATTTATACTAAGCTTAATATTATTGCTGCCTTTAACCGCCTTTAAATACAGAAAGGTAATAAATAGAAAACCGTATTTATATTACGCTTTAGCCAATTTAAATATACCGTTATGCCCTTTAGTATATATAACAGCCTAGGCAGCTTCTAAAGATATATTAATAACGCCTTATAGGACTACCTTAATAACTTCTGCTCTGCGTACCTAGATAATATACTTATTTACAGCAATAACCTCTCTAAGTATACTAAGCATATTTAAAAGGTCCTATAGCGCCTTAGGGATATAGGACTTTATATTAATTTAAAGAAGTGTAAATTTTTAGTTATAGAAGTAAAATACCTTAGACAAATTGTTACTACTAAGGGTGTCTGTATAGACCCTAAGAAGGCATATATAATTACTAAATAGCAAACCCCTAACTATATTAAAGACGTATAAGCCTTTCTTAGTTTTGCTAACTTCTATTAAAAATTTATATATAACTTCTTAGGTGTTATAGCACCACTTATAGCAATAATGTAAATAATGGGCCTTTCTGTAAAAGGAAGAAAAATATATCTATATTTTATTTAAACGCCTAAATATAAGAAGGTGTTTTAAGACTTTAAAGATACTTTTACTAAAGCACCTATTTTAGCTTACTTTATACCAGGATAATAACTTTATCTTAAAATTAACTTCTTAGACTATGTTAATGTAAGTATCTTTTCCTAAATAGGTAAAAACGGTCTCCTTTACCTAGTCGCATTCTACTTATTTAAGTTTATACTATAAGAATATAACTATAAGATCTATAATAAAGAACTTCTCGCAATTATATAAACGTTTAAGGAATTCTAACTAGAACTTTCCTTAGTAGAACCTAACTAGCTAATTAAAGTCCTTATAGATTATTATAACCTTAAGTACTTTATAACTATAAAATAGCTAAACTAACGCTAAGCACGCTAGAATGAGTTCCTCTCTAGTTTTAACTTTAAAATTGTATATAGGCTAGAAGTATAAGGTAATAAGCCTAATAGCCTAATACGCCGCTTATAAGACCTTCCTTAGTCTAAAGATAACCCCTATAACTAGTTCCAATAATAAATAATCCTAAAAGTATAGAGTTTAGCCCTAGGTATACTACCTATAATAGAGCTAACTATACCTTAACTTTATACTATAGAACTAGAGTTACCTCCTAAAATTAATAGGCTTATTACTATGGTATATAACATTTCTATTAACCTATTACTGTATTAACTTATTACCGTAAAGACCGCCAGCGCCTATATACTGCCTACTAACCTTTAAAGCCTAGGCTAGATGAATATGGCAGCCTTAGAAGTAAAAGAGAATATGCTCTATTATAGAGGCCGTTTATTTATCCTTAACTTAGAAAATTTATAATAGTAACTAATCTAAATGGCCTATAACCTCTAATTAAGCGGCTACCTAGGCAAAGGAGGAACCTATAAGCTTCTTAGCTAATACTACTTCTAGCCTAAAATAATAGAGTTAGTTAAACGTTTTATAGGCGCCTACTATAGTTATAAGCGCGCTAAGGCCTTTAATATAAAGTATTAAGGACTACTATACCTTCTACTAGTACCTATATAATAATAGGCAGATATCGCTATAGATTTCGTTATTAACCTACCACTCTATAAATAATATGGCTGTACCTATAAGAACATCCTTATAATAATATGCCAACTTATAAAAGAGTACCACTATATCCCAACTAAAGGCGTAGCCATTAGTAACGTTAATAATACCTTTCTCTGTAAAATCTACTAATTATATAGATTACTTAACCTAATTACGTCTGACTAAGGCATATAATTTAACTTTAATATATGGAGACGAATATACTAACGCCTTAGCATCTTTATTAAGATATCTACGTCTGTCGGTAACACCTAAGTGCACTTATTTGGCCTATTAACTGATGGATTTGTCTGGTGTTCAATAGGTAAAGAAAGCAGAGGATCGTAAGGATCGCGGTGCCTAAGTAGGGGGCTGATTAGTCACCATAAGGATGACTAATTAAAGACACGACGACAACACGTCGACGACACGTAACCACGTAACTTCTGTCTATATATTCCGACACTGGCAGTTCTTTCTTTGTGCGTAAAACAGCTATCCTAAGACACGTAACCACGTAACCTTTGTCCATATATTCCAACACTAGCAGTACGGTGCCAGCGACGGGGTTGTATTCTAGGGAGCAAAGCTCTACCTAGTCGTGTTTAGGTCGCGGGCGTATTAGCGCGACAGCTGTCAGATTTAGGTAGCGGTACAATGCAAGCATCGGGTGGTGATAGTGGTTAAACATAGAGCTCGTCTATTGGTTGGTTGGTAGATCGTAGGCGCATCAGCACAATCATTCGGTTGGGTTGTGATAGCAGGCGTATTAGCGCTATCGGTTAGTTAATATATTATATACATATCAGCACGATTATTGTCTGTTTAGGTAGTAGTACGGTACCAGCGATAGGGTCGTTCGGGTGGCAGTATAATGCTAGCAACGGGGTCGTATTTATAGGCATATCAGCACAAATTCTTGTCTGTCCGTAGGCGTATTAGCACAGCAGTTGTCTCGTTCGTAGGTCGCGGGTGTTATAGGCGCGTGCTAGCAGGTCTTGATTCCTCTGGCGGAGTTATAACTGTCATAGATGCCAGTAGATTCGAGAGGGCAGAGGATAGGGAGCGCGCTGGCGTTATATGCGCGCTATTAACGTGATTTCCAACGTGGCAGATCTACAAGGAAGATAGTAGACGGTGTTGGGATTATAGGTAGAGGGGAGCGCGTTTTGGACGTTAACTTAGGACCCTAGGTTTAGTAACACTTCTAACCTAAAGTACTTAACCAAATCTTCATAAACGTGGTTGTTCTGCGTAATAGACGCAACTTGGTATCTCCTAGTACTCAGTAACACTTCTATTACTAGTTTTCCGCAAGTCTAAGGTAGCTAGGTGTTTTGGTGCTGCTAATACTGCTAGGTTATTAGATGCTATAAAAGCTGGTATACTGTATACGGCTAGAGCGCTGCCGTAGTACTACTAGGGTAGCTGCTAAGGTAGCTGCTGGGGTACTGCCCAAGGGCTATTAGATGTTGATTTGTATACTAAGCACACTAGGTAGTGGTTTGCTGCTAAGTTACATAGCTACACTAGGGTACTGCGTAAAGCAGTTAGGTAGTTGGATATTAGGTGCTATAAAAGCTGGTATACTATATACGGCTAGAGCGCTGCCGTAGTACTACTGGGGTAGCTGCTAAGGTAGCTACTAATAGGGTACTGCCCAAGGGCGGTTAGGTGTTTGGTGCTATTATACTAGGGTACAGCACTTAGTGAAGAGGTCGTACTGGGGGTTAATACTGTTAAGCTAGGGGTATAGCGCTTAGTAAAGAGGTTATACTAGGTATTGGTTTACGTGCTATAGAATATCTTATATGTTGCTAATATCCACAGATATTAGCGCATTTATATATTTGAAGCTGGCTGGATAGTTGGATGCTGCCAGAGCTGCTAGTATAGTTTTGCTGCTAGATACTAGATTGCTGCTTGCAATTAAACAAAGCTGCTAGGGCGGCAGTGAACCTTATTGCTCTATAGCCAACCGGTGAGGTTGACTATTAATCAATATCGGTAACACCTAAGTGCACTTGTTTAGCCTATTAACTGATGGATTTGTCTGGTGTTCAATAGGTATAGAAAGCAGAGGATTGTAAGGATCGTGGTGCCTAAGTAGGGGGCTGATTAGTCACCATAAGGATGACTAATCAAAAACACGACGACGACACGTCAACGACACGTAACCACGTAACTTCTGTCTATATATTCCGACAACGTCCTTCTACTATAAAACTGCTAGGTAATTAGAAAATGCTAATGCTAGTATAAAAGCGTGCCTACGACAGGTAGTTGCCTATAGTTAAGATAACTAGGTAGATTACCTTTTACTAGGTAAATTCGCAGCGAATAACTACGTCTTAACTACTATAGGACTTACCCCGTTCTTTGCAAATAAGGGTTATTACCCCTAATTTAGTATAAAGCTACTAGAACCTATTAATAAAAAACTACTATATAGAAAACGCCTTAAGATACTACTTACTAACTAGTATACAAACTATATAAAAAATCCACTTAACTACTACAAGGGAGAAATGGCCTAGGCTTAAGTAAAGCAGGCCTACTTCGCCGACTGTTATAGAACGCTACTACTAGAGATACGTGTTGGTAACTAGGTATAGCTAAATATACACAATATCTCTACGCAGAGGCCTATAAAGTTACTTAATTATAAGAACCCTGGCCCTTATTTAATTAAATAAGTTATTAATAGGGGAGCTATATATAAGCTAGAGCTTCTACCTACCCTAGCTACCCACGAGATATAGCCTATATTTTACCTATAGCTACTATAATTTTACTAGCCTAACCCCTTACTGGGATAGATATAGCCTAAACCCCTACTAGTGCTAATCCGAGATAAGAATAAAGATAAGAACTATAAGGAGTAAACCGTTAAACAAATTATTAACTCTAAATACTTTAGCAAAGGTAGAGAACGGTAGCTCTACTATAGAGCTATCTATAACGTGTTTCACCACTTAACCGGCTATACCACTTAACCAACCACCTCGCACCCTACTAAAAATCATAAAAATCACAGTATAATATCTTAATAACTACTGGATAATAACTTCTAAAATTTTATATTTAAGTTTACATATATACTTTGTCTCGTTTTTATTAATTTTAAATAAATCTATTTAGTAGTTATGGAGATATATAGTTTTAGATCGTAAATTCTACTCTAATCGTTATATATCTATAACTACTAAGCGAATTATTTTAAAATTAATAAAACAAAGTAGAGTATATATATAAGCCTAAATATAAAATTTTAGAAGTTATTATTAAGTGGTTGTTAAGATATTATACTGTGATTTTTACGATTTTTGGTGGGGTACGAGGTGGTCGGTTAAGTGGTGTAGCCGGTTAAGTGGTGAAATACGTTATAGGATTTAATATAGATTAGCCAGAATAGCAACTATAGAAAGACTTTAAAAATGTAAAGGATCTAATTAGCGACTTCTACTATATAAACCTATAGAAACCGGGCCTAAGCAGAAATTTTATGCCTAATCCTCTATAGGAGCCCTTATAGAGTTAAACCGTTATATATTACTACGTAAGGGTAAATTACTATTAGATTGCTATAGGTTGCCATTATATAACTAAAATATTGTTAAGATATCCAGGAACTTTAACTAGCGGTTAAAGTTGTCTAATTAGTCGGATTCTTAAGTACCAAGCCTTATTATATAACGTTGTTTTAAGCTTTTAGTAATGCCCCCTTTTTTTCTTCTCTATACCTTAAATGTCCCTTATATATATATATAGTAACTATAGCGTTGCTGGAGCTCCGCCTCTATAAGAGGGGGGGGGGGGGGGTATTTTTATAAA